>Ga0181582_10001884_pt1 | contig 16632 bp, 20 predicted proteins | sample 071ome_32_FD_132438 | JGI IMG/M metagenome (GOLD analysis project Ga0181582, IMG submission 132438) | Coastal salt marsh microbial communities from the Groves Creek Marsh, Skidaway Island, Georgia - 071405AT metaG (megahit assembly) | ecosystem: Environmental > Aquatic > Marine > Intertidal...
GGTGTTCACCATTATAGTTGGTTTGATTTGGAAAGAAAGATCAACACGTACAAAAACTATTGGTCTAGACACTGGCAAAGTTTGTACAATATCGAGCAAGAAGATACAGTTGAAAATAACATGTTTTTTGATAAAAAGTGGTCTGATGTGACTGATGAAGATATTGTAACACTTTCCGAAAAACTATCTACTCAAATGGGTGGCTGGATATTTCATCAAAAGGTTGACTTCAACAAACCTACACCACATCTCACTCTAAATCAAGGACAACCGGCTTTGATGAAGAAAGAGAATGACTAATTTTAAAGTAATCACTCCTGCCTACAACTGCGAAAAAGAAATAGAACAAACGATAATTTCTGTAGTAGGCCAGTCTTACAAGAACTGGTCTATGATTATTTTAGACGATTTATCAACTGACAGCACTTACGAAACATGTGTTAATCTCGCCAGAAAATTTGGTGTAGAAGACAAAATAGAAGTAATCAAAAGAAAAGAAAAACACGGAGAAGTCAGAAATACTCTAGTTGAGGTCGAAAGACTTAAAGACGAAGATGTCGTAGTAAGACTTGACGCAGGAGACTGGCTCACAGACCTTGGGTGTTTTGAGATTCTAGACAAGGCATATAGTCAAGTTGATCCTGCTGTTGCATGGACAATGCACCGTTGGAGTTTTTCTCAAACAAATATATCAGGTCCAATTGACCCAAATGTTTCATTGTATAATCAGCCATGGAGATCAAGTCATCTTAAAACTTTTAGAGTAAGAGACTTCACCGGATTAAATAGAAAAAACTTTGTTGATGATGATGAAAACTACATTATGATAGCATGCGACCAAGCTATATTTCTTCCTATGATGGAAAAAGCTAGACTAAATAAGAGACCGCTGCTTTTCATCCCGATGACAATGTATCATTATAACATTGACATAGATAGAAAAGATCTTTTTCATAATGATAGATCTTACGCTCAAAAACAAAGCGCTGAATGGTTAAGAAGTCGAGGATACATAGAGTGAAAAGAATCTTGATGTTTGCTAGACCGGGCGGTACTTTAGGTTTTACGTTCGATCAGCATGTAATAGGCTTAAATTCAGATAATGAAAAAAGATTTTATGTCGAAGTTGCCAAGAATGAATTAACATTCGAATTCTTAAATACTTTTGACATATTTTGGTTCTATGCAAAAGCTTTTCATCCCTCTGTGTACGAGCAACTTTACAGTCACTTCGGCAAAACTAAAAAATTCATAGTAGGTCCAAATGTTCTTTTAGACAAACCTGACATAGGTATTAGTGATGCATGGGATGATTGGCTTGTCAACAAGGCAAAGTTTCACATTCAGTTAGACCAGGTTGAATTCTATAATCAACACGTAAAGAAATTTTTACCTAAAGAGAAATTAGATCTCTCTACACATTTAGATAAGTGTATGAGGCTGGAAATATTTGATGAAGATATAAAAGAAACTGATAGAGACATTGACTGCCTAGTTTACTCAAAAAAAAGAAGATATGATACCTATTTTGATGATTTTCGAAAAAATATCATTCTCGGTTTAGATGAAAGAAAAATAAATTACAAAGAAATAACTTACGGAAGTTATCAAAAAAATGAGTTTCTAGAAAGTCTTCTTAGAACAAAAGTGATGCTTAATTTAAGTTTGGATGAATGTCCTGGAATATTAAATTACGAAGCATTCTACTGTAATACACATGTAATAGGTTCACCACACAACACACCCAGTCACTATGATACCAGGCTACATGTTCTAGACACTGACTTCATGACAGAAAAATATCTAGTAAGAAAGCCAGAAGCTGCATCATCTTATATGGAAAAGCTAGATTGGTTTTTTGAACATTCTGGAAAAGAAAATCTAAATTCGCCTAGAGAATTCGTATTATATCACACATCATATCAAAGATATTGCGATGATGTCTATCAAATCATAGAAAAGTACTGTGAATAAAATGAAAATAACTTTTGTAACAACAAACCCAGACGAAAATACAGGTTCATATAGAATTTGGATTAGGGATCTTTGCAAGACGTTCAAAGAAATAAGCGTTGATTCTGAAATTTTAGATTTAAGAAAAACAAAAACCGATGACAAGAGACTAAAAGAATCAGACGTAATCATAATGGGCAAGTGTTGTTACAGGCTTTTAAGTCAAGTGAAGCAGATAAATGACAATGCATTGTTTGGTGTGATAAACATCAATAGTGACTATAGAGATGAACTTATAGATTTTGTCATTGTAGGAAGCTTGGAAGAATACACGTCACTCAGAAGCTATGACAATGTTTTCATATATCCACTTATCGAAAGAGAGTTCGAAGATGTACCTCTCAAGAAGCATGAAAAAAATTCTAACATAAGAATTTGTTATCACGGTCACTACCCACACTTATCAAAATTTGACCCATTTATTAAAAATGCCTTAGAAAAACTTTCAAAAGAAATAGACATAACATTGGTAGTGGTGACCGGTCATCCTAATTTCAATTGGAGGATTGGTAGACCGAGTGGTGTAAAAATAGAAACACATGGTTATGATTTAAAAAACATGACAAAGATAATAAATTCATGTGATATAGGAATAGTTCCCAACGTGTCGGACATGAAGTTTTATATACCACAAATAGGTGAAATAGAAGATATAGACAGAGGTTGGGGAAAAACTGATTACATCATTAGGATGAAAAACAAAACTAATGCAGGAAGATCATTTGTCTTTTATCAACATGGAATTCCTGTTATACATGACTTAAGTCCTAGTAGTTTTGAAATCTTAGGAAGTACTCAAGAATATTGTGTTGCGCATGATGAAAATTCATGGGAAAAAGAGATAAGAAGGCTGAGTAATTGACATAAAGAAAGACAAAGAGTTTCAGAAGTATACTACGAGAACTTTAAAGAAAAATACAACCCACATAAGTGGGCACAAAAATTGTATAACCAGTTAGAAAAGATAACAAAGGAATGAAATGAATAGAGGGATACTTTACATAGCATTTGGTGAATGCTTCATGAAAGAGTTAAGATTTTCTGCAGAGTCAGTAAAAAAATATAATCCAGACCTCAACATCACAGTTTTTACAGATAAACCTTTTGACTGTGAGTACGTCGATAATGTTCAGCTGATGGAAGTTAGGCATCTAAGACCCAAGATTGACTATATCAAATTTACACCATATGACCAGACAATATTTTTAGACACTGATACTATTATTAATCATTCACTAGATGATTTGTTTGGTATATTAGAAAAATATGATATGGCATTGGTTCACGACCTTGCTAGAAAAAGAAAGAAATTTCAGGAAAGCATTCCAGAATACGGATCGATCCCATATTCCTTTTCTGAAATCAATACAGGCGTTATCGCTTTCAAGAAGAACGAAAAGATTGAGAAGCTTTTTGATGCGTGGCGAGAAAATTTCTACAAGTATTATCGAGTAGTTCCATGGGATCAACCTTCTTTTAGAATATCAGTATGGAACAGCGATGTCTCGATGTATGTTTTACCTCCTGAATACAACATCCGAAGCGTTGCAAACAGAGAGAAACAAGATAGATTTCATCATGAGTTTGGTGAAGAACATCTTAAGCCTAGAATATATCACATGCATGCAGACAATAGAATAAACCAGGGCACCTATGAAGTTGAATCAATGGAAGCTGCTTTAGAATATTGCAAAAATAACTTTATGAAATACTGAAATGAATAATTTTAAAGAATTTATTAAAAACAAAAAGGTAGCTATAGTAGGGCCGGCTGCCTACATGATGAATCACGAATTTGGATCTGAAATTGATGATCATGATGTAGTAGTTAGAATTAATAGATCTTATGAGTCAGTTGAAAAATTTTCGAAAAATGTAGGTTCTAGAACTGATGTTTTATATTCATGCATGATAGAAAAACAGGCCAATGCAGGAAAAATAGACCCATATTTTTTAAAAGAATTGGGAATAAAGCATATATGTGTTCCTCCTTCTTCTAATATGAAGGGTCTTTCAAATGAAACAAGATTTCATGATCTTATTGACTTAGAAAAAGTTAAAGCTTTAAATGAACTAATACCTGTTAGACTAGTTGACCATCACTTTCATAATGAGTTAGCTGTTAAAGAAGAGTGCAGACCAAATACAGGTTACATGGCAATTTATGACTTAATTCGAATGGAGCCTAAGAATTTATCAATTTACGGTTTTAGTTTTTATTTAGACGGTTTTGTCGACGGAGTAAAAGAAGGTGTTGAAAAAGAGCAGAACAAAACACCGGAAGAATTTACATTACAGTGTTTTAATTCTAAAAGGCACGTTCAAAAAAACATGTGGAAATTTGCAAAGGAATCTTTGCCTAGAATTAAAAATGTAAGATTAGATGTAGTCCTGGACAAAATATTAAAAATGGATTATTTAGACAGAGAAAAATTCAAGGAAATGTAACTTCTCATGAAGATATTTGTTCCAATCAAAGAGAACTCTCAGAGAGTCCCAAGAAAAAACTTTAGACTCCTAGAAGGTATCCCTTTATATCAAAGACTTTTTGATAAATTAAGGAACTTTGAAGTTTTTGTAGACACAGACAGCTTAGAAATTTTAGGATTCTTAAACAGTAATTATGAAAACGTAATAGCATACAAAAGAGAAGAAAGTCTGATAGGAGACAAAGTATCAGTCTGTGATTTGATTAGAAATTTTTTAATATGCAACAATATAAAAAACGAATGGATATGTCAAGTTCACGTAACTAGCCCATTTTTAAAGTCTGAGACTCTAGAGGAAATAAAGTCTCTTACACAAAAAAAATATGACGCAATAGTTTCATGTAATGTTCATCAAAGTAGATTTTGGAGAAAAGAAGATTATGGTTATTGCCCATCAAATCACAATCCTTTAGTCCTACAGCAAACACAAGACTTACCTGAGCTATATGAAGAAAATTCACTTTTTTACGCATTTAAATCCGATAATTTTATGAAAACAAATATGAGAGTTGGTTCTTATCCTTACTTTTATAAAACTGACTTCATAGAAAGTATGGACATAGATACTGAAGAAGACTGGAGCTTAGTAAAAAAAATTGCAGAATCAAATCAGACTTAGGTGGCAACAAATACCGTCTCCTATCGTATCAGAGATAATGTCTCAAGGATCTTCTGACGGTGTTGTATTAGATATGGAGCATGGATTTCCTAATCCAGAAACATTAGTTTCATGCATACAAGTAATAAAACTTTCAAATAAAAAATGTTTTGTAAGATTGTCTACAGCAACTGTAGACAAAATAAGACTCTGTCTAGACACCGGTGTCGATGGGGTTATTTTTTCAACCATAGAAACTGTCTCAAGAGCTGAAAAAATTATAAAACGCTGTAATTACCCAACACATTCTGGAAATCGAGGTCTGGGTTTGGTTAGACAAAACATGTGGGGTCTTAAAAGCCTTATACAAGAGCCCCCAGTTTTAGTGGCACAAATAGAGACAAAAAAAGGTATTGAAGAAATAGAAAAATTGTCAAAATGCTGCTTTGATTATTATCTTATCGGACCTTATGATCTTTCCGCCAGTTTAGGATCTCCTGGAAATTTTGAAACCAAAGAATTCAAGGAAGCATTAGATAAATTTGCAAAATTTATACCTAAGAATAGAAGAGCTGTTCATATACCAAAAGATGTACAAAATCAAATTAAAAAATACAATTCTTACGGAATGATTGCCATCGGAATGGATACAGTTTCTTTGATAGAAAAGAATGAGGAAAACGATAATGCTTAACTTTGAAAATCTAGACGAAAAATTTGTCAGTATAGTAAATAGTGAAAGCTGGAAAGAACTTCAGGAAAAGTTTAACAGCTCTGGAGAAATATTTGTCTTAGGTCATGGAGGCAACTTAGCAGTTGCAGATCACGCTGCAGTCGATATAACTAGACTTTCAAATGGAACAAAAAACGCAATGTGTCCAGGTTCTGGAATTGTTGCCACCTCTCTAATCAATGACGTAGGATTTGACCAGTGGATGGTGACATGGCTTAATCAAAGAACTTGCACCAGAACAAAATTTCAGCTTGAAAATTCCCTAGTTCTTGGTGTTTCGTCTTCCGGAACATCTACAGATGTGATAAAAGCACTCCAGTGGGCAAATGATCAAGGAATGAAAATCGCGATGATCTCTAGTCGCCCACTTAATGTCAAAATACCAAATTTAACGGTAATTGAGTTAGGTGCAGAATATTACCATACTGCTGAAGTCTTGACTCTCCTTTTAACTTATGAACTAACTCATGGATCCGGAAAAGAATGTCCTCCTATTGGAAAAAATACACCCAAAGACTTAGAAAAGCTCAACTGGAAGGGTGGAAAGATAAGAGAGCACAGTTATCCTGATGAACAAATAAACATAGGTGTTGATTTTGATGGAGTGATTCACAAATGTTCAAAAGGATATTACGATGGAACTATTTACGATGATCCTGTTGAAGGAGCAAGAGATGCTCTAAAACATCTATCGGAAAAATACTCGGTAATAGTATTTACATGTAAGGCAAAGCCTGATAGAGGTCTGGTAAATGGAAAAACCGGAATTGAGCTAGTTTGGGAATGGCTAGAAAAACACGATCTAGCTCAATACGTTTCGAAAGTAACATCTGAAAAACCGAGAGCTGTGGCATACATCGATGATAAGTCTATTGAGTTTAAAGACTGGAAACAAACCTTGGAAAGGTTAGGTGTTCAGTAGATGAAAAGTAGTTTTAGAAGAATTGTATATGTGTACGAACGATTCGGCGGAGGAGCAACAATGGGTTGTTATCAGCCTTGCTACGTCACAAGTAATTTTCTAGAACAAGAGTCGCATGTCTTAGAATACAATGAACTCTTAGAAAACTTAAGAAGCTATAAAAATGACCTTCTCATATTCTTTAAAAAAAATCCAAACCATCAAGTTGCTGAGATTTTAAAGGAAAACAAATGTGTTGTTCTTTATTACGTTGGTGACATGACATCATTTTCTTTAGGCGAGTTTTTAAAATCCAGAGCAGAACACTTGTCCGGAGTGATAGTAGGAAGCAAAGAATTTAAAAAAATAATGTCAAATAATTTTCCAGGCTTAAATGTTGAAGTAATACCTGCGAATCACGATATCTTTATAGAAAAGTCTAATAAATTTAATCATAAAAACTTCTCTCTTTACTTTGGTGGAAGTCTAGATTCTAGAGGATACATGTGTCAAGGAGACCTAGGTTTAAGGGATGAATGGGACTACACGTCCGGATATTTTCATCCCCTCAGAGAGCTAATCTCTTCTTCATCAAAAAAATCATCATCAGAAAAATATAATACTTTTTTGAAAGAATTTTCTGAAGGATGTCACTACGATACGCAGTTGCAAATTGAAAGTCATGATTCACCTTTGAAGCATAGTTGTCACTATGCTGTAAGATCACCTTTGACTCTTTTGAGAGGCAAAAAAGAAAAACTTAATTTACCTTATGAACAATGGGTAACTAAGACGGGTGGAAAAGTTTCTACAGCAGCTGCATGTAATGCCAACATAATAACTTCTTTAGACCCTGCCAATAGAGAGCTTATTGATGAATCATATCCGTATGCCATCAATACAGAAACAGAAGAATTTATCATAAACTGGTCAGAAATTTGCAATGAAATGAAAAAGAAAGCTCAGAAAGATTTTGGTAACAAAACATGGAAAGAAGGGCTTAAGATAATGAAAGACGTTAAAGAGAAAACTCGGACCGAAGTGATTGTGAAACGATACATAGGCTTTGGAGAAAAAGTGAGATAAGATGACAAAAAAGACATTTTTAGACTTAGGAAAACAGCCGATAGCAAACAAGTTTACTAAAAGCAAAGAAGAAGAAGAATACTTGTTTGATCTCAAAGTCGTTTTTGATGAAGAAACAAAGCTAGTCTCATTAGAAAAATTTGTTGACTTAGAGATGATGTTTAACGATGAATACGTCTATCTTTCATCCGCATCTAAGACTATGAGGGAGCATTTTAAAAATACTGCAGAAAATATTAAGAAAAACTTTCAAACAGACAAGGTCTTAGAAATAGGCAGTAATGATGGAGTATTTCTTAAAAACTTTACAACAACGCAGGCTATGTCTGTTGAACCATGTACTAATTTTGGAGACATTACCAGAAAATTAGGCTATAAAACATATGATAATTTTTGGAACAAAGACTTGGTAGAAGAGATGAAGTCAAACAATGAAAAATTTGACTTAATTTTTTCTGCTAACTGTATGTGTCATATTCCTGAAATCGAAGATGCTTTTAGAAATATATCAGAAGTTTTAGAATCTGAGGGAGTTTTTATTTTTGAAGATCCGTCTCTCTTACAAATGATAAAGAGAAACTCCTACGATCAGATATATGACGAGCATGCACATATTTTTTCTGTGACTTCACTTAGTAAAATACTTGAAAAAGCCGGCTTAGAAATTTTTAAAGTAGAAGATATAGAAATACACGGAGGATCAAATAGAATATATGCTAAAAAGAAAGAAAGTCAAAGAGAAATAGAGCCTTCTGTTGAGAAAGCTTTTTTAGATGAAGATTATGAGAATCTGAATGACTTTGCGACCTATGTTGCTTTCGCCAAAAGAGTAAAAAAATCCAAAGATGATCTTTTAAAAGTCTTGAAAACATTTAAAGATCAAGGAAAGAAAATAATAAGCTATGGTGCTACTTCAAAATCAACGACTGTCTTCAACTATTGTAATATTAACGAAAATTTAATTGAATACATCGTAGACAACACACCTGACAAACAAGGAAAATATGCACCAGGTTCGAAGATTCCAGTTGTTTCCGACACTGAAGGATTCGATAAATCAGTAGACGTAGCTTTCTTAGGGGCATGGAATTTTAAAGACGAGATCGTCAAAAAAGAAAAAGACTTTCTGTCAAGAGGAGGAGTATTTATCACACATGTTCCATTCGTAAGCGAGGTAAAATAATGAAACCTTGCATCATAACCGCAGGCCAATATAGCTCAGGTTCAACAGCCTTGTACAATCTAGTAAGATTTTTGTTAGAAGAGAAATACCAAAAATCTGATATTCACTACGGACACTTCTCCGGAAGATCTAGTAGATATCTAGGATGTAAAAGAGGACCCATAGGCTCGAACATATGCCCTATTATAAAATGCCACGAAAAGCCTAAAGAAAAACAACTCAAAGACCTGGGGTTTGCATGCAGCCGAAAGAGTCATCTTTACATTTCATACAGGCCATTAAGACAATGCGCCGCCGGGATGCTTATTAAAAAAGAGAGAGGTTTAAAATTAAATCAATCAAAAATTCTAAAAATACTAAAACAAAACATCAATATCTTTAAGACATGGTCAAACATTGAAGAATCAAAACTCCTTACTAAGAGAATTATTCATTTTAATGAAATCTTAAATAACAAAGAAAAATTAATTGAGGACATATGTTTAGATCTTCAAATAGACGTGACGAAAGAAAAGAAGCTGGAGATAATTGATAGAATTGATGATTTAAGAAATTCTAAAGAAGAATACACAATATCTTGGGTGTCAAAAGTTCAGTCGGAAGGAATGCAAATCCATGGTGGGACTTGTTTGTATGACTGGGAAGAAGCAAAAATTCTAGCAGATACAAGCATCTTAGATTTAATAGAGGAGCATAAGAATGAAATATACTACTAAAAAAGAACATTCTTTAAACTACCACGAAGATGATAGAGCTCAAAGAATTTTTATGACTTTTCCTAATGTTCAAGGCCAGATAAACATTTCTTATGTAAATTCAAAAGATCATGTTGTCGCTTGGCATAGACACAAGAAACAGACAGATTATTGGGTGTGCATTAAAGGTTCTTTTAAAGTAGGTCTAGGGTTTGAGAAAGAAGATGGAACAACAGAAGTAAAATGGGAATATCTTTCAGACAAAAACTCAAGAGTTCTAGAGATCCCACCTGGAGTTTGGCACGGATACAAAGCGCTTCAAGATGAATCAATAATGTTTTATTCGTTAACAGAGGAATATTCAACGTGTGATGAGTGGAAAGTTAAACCAGGACATTTTGGTGAAACTTGGGCAACAGAGGAAAAATAGATGATATCTAAAGAGCAAGGTTTGATATTCGTACATATTCCAAAAACCGCTGGTACAGCATTAAGTATGAGTGTTTTTGCACCACCATCCGGTGATCCTCACATCGGAATACCTGATTTAAGAGTTTTTCACAAAGACGTTGAATGGGACTCCTTTACAAAGTTTTGTTTTTTAAGAGATCCTTTTGATAGATTTGCATCCACTTATAAACAATTAACATCAAAGAAAAGAATACCAGAAATTAATCACAGGTTGAGTCATGAACATTTTAGAGATTTTGTTTTAAATTATTGGGCACCCATGGTAAAAGGTGAATCGGTAGGTGATGTATCCGACCTAGGTCTAGTTACTTGGTTAAGAGAAAATGTTATAGATGCTAAATATTCTGCGTTTAACCCAAATGTCTATCAATCTTACCTAAAAGAATCTGACGGTTCCTTAGGTGTAGACTACGTTTTAGACTTTTCTAGACCTAGAAGTCAACTTGAGTTAATAGACAAAAAAATAAAAGCACAAGGAAAGTCTGGAATAACAGACCGAATTTTATTTCTAAGAGAAGAAAATCCAATTAGATTTAATGACTTTTGGGATAGAGAAACTAGAGAGGTTTTTAGAGAAATTTGCAAATCAGACATAGAATTTTACGACGAGTTAAAGAAAAATGCATTCAGTAAGTGATGTAAGACTAATTAAAATAAATGATCATAGTGACGTTAGAGGATCTTTGTTTCCCATAGAGTTTTCTGATCTACCTATTAGTCCTTCTAGAATATTTTATGTGTCTGACGTTCCAGATAGAAGGACTAGAGGTAAGCATTCTCACTTTAAAACAAATCAAATACTGATATGCATCAAAGGAGAATGTTTTGTTAAATGTAAAGACGGCATAAACGCCGGAGACTGGACTTTAAATAGACCTACAGATGCGCTCTTTATCCCTAACTTGATTTGGGATGAGCAAATATACATGACTCCCGACACGGTCTTGTTAGTAATTGCAGATACACCCTATGATAAGACTGACTACATAGAGGACTGGTCTGAGTACTGTGAAATAATGAAAAAAAAGAGAGAAGAGAATGTACTCCAAGGGTTGGTCAAGTAAAGTACAAGATTCATATTCTAAAAAAGATAATGATGCTGGTTCTTACGATAATAGTGACTGGGTCGAAAAGCAAAAAACCAGAATAAGAAACATTTCTGACGAAATAGAAATATCAAAAGAAAGAAATAAACTTCTTATATCCGAGATCGAAAAAATAGAAAAAAACTCTGTGATCATCTTAGACTTAGGAGGAGGATTTGGTCTTTCTTACCATCCTCTTCGAAGTCAAACTACCAAAAATCTAAAATACAACATAGTTGAAGTACCTAAAGTTGTAGATTCTGCTAGAACTTTTTACAAAGAACACAAAGAGCTTTTCTTTTACAAGGAGCTGTCAAGCTGCACAGAAGATATCGACCTTTGCTACGTGAGAACAGCACTCCAGTATTTTAAAGACTGGAAGGCTACTCTAGAAGAGATATGTGAAAAAAAACCCGACAAAATAGTTCTATGTGATACGGCCGCCGGACCAATAAATACTTTTTTAACATATCAATACTGGGGAGATGAAAAAATACCCTACTGGTTCATAAACTCTGCTGAATTAATCAAGACTATAGAAGCAAAAGGCTATAAATGCATAAAGAAAGAAATATCACAGGATATTACTAACAACAAGTCTTTCGAAGGATTAAAAAAATATCCTGAGAAGAATAGAATTAAAACATTGTTAAATTTTGTGTTTGAGAAAAAATGAAAATAAATAAGATAGATGTTCCTTTTCCTGCTCTTTCTATAGATGACTTTATACCCTCGAAATCTCTTGTTAGAGCGGCGTCAGAAAGCTTTGAAAAAATGAAGGATGAGGAATGGGTTAAGTACCAAAGCAGTTCAGGTCAAGTACAGTACTGCTCTAAAATACCAAGACTTTCAACTCCTGAGTCTTTGGCAGTGCTAGATTATATTGCCCTTAATTTTGATCCTGATGAATATTTTAAAGAACTTAAAACTTCTACATTTCCAGACATGAGTCATTATGGAGGAGGAATGATGCTGACACCCAACCAAAACGGTGAAGGAGGTCATTTAGGATTGCATGTAGACGCTGAAATACATGGTATAAATTTAGACTGGAAAAGAGAGTACAGCGCAGTACTTTGTATTTCAGAGGTTTATGATGAATCTTTCGACTTGATTGTTCATGATGGAAAAGAAAATGAAGCTAGGCTTCCCTACAAGTTTAACCGGTTGAATGTTTTTAAATGTTCCGGAAATTCTTGGCACGGTGTAAGAACAATCACAAAGGGTATGTCTAGAAAGACACTAGGCGTAATGTATTGGTCGAAAATATCACAGGATCAGATGAATTTACCTAGAACAAAAGCCAAATTCAATAAAGACATACAAATATGAAAAAGAAAATTGCAATTTGTGCTGCAAACTATGTTGGAAAAGATCTGGTAAAGTATCTCAAGGACACAGAATATCCTATAGACTTAGCTATAACATCTAAGAACGACAAATATGAATCAGAGATAACACAGGATCTGAAAGACATGGGGATACATTGTCTAAGAAGAACTAGTGCAAATTCTAGAGAATTTATAGAAGAATTAAAGCGTAAGAAGATCGAGCAGGTGTTTCTTTTGTGGTGGCCTGAAATTATAAAGGAAGAGACCTTATCTTGCGTTAACCAAGGCATTATCAATCTGCACCCTAGTTTTCTACCGATATCTAGAGGAAAGCATCCTTATTATTGGTCCATAGTTGAAGAAAATGATTTTGGTGTTTCTATTCATTATATAACTTCCGGAATAGACGATGGAAAAATCATAGCTCAGAAAAAGATTGAGTTTGATATAACAGCTACCGGGGAAAGTTTATATCAAAAGTCTTTAGAAGAAATGATAGAACTTTTCAAAGAGTGGTATCCCAAGATCAGAGAAGATAATATAGCCGGCACTCCTCAAAATTCGGAAAAAAGCACTTTTCATTATGGCAAAGAAATAGAAATACACAGTAGAATAGATCTAGAAAAGAAATACAAAGCTCTTGACTTGATAAACATAATGAGAGGAAGAACTTTTTCGAAAAAAGAATCTAGCTTCTTTTTTTTAAATGGAAAAAAATATTACATTAATATCGATATATACGAAGAATAGATCCAATCCTTATACTCTTTTTGTTTTAGAAATATATTTGTAGGTCTAGGAGTTCAAAAATGAAAAGAAATATACACGCTGCTGGGACTCACATAACTAAGCTTGAAGAAAAATACGTCTTAGATGCTCTTTGGAACGGATGGTACGGAGATAAAAAGTACTACTACTGCGAAGAGTTACAAAAAAGATTCGCGTCTTATCACGGCAGAAAGCATGCTTTGATGACTACTAACTGCACTAGTGCACTTCACCTATTGCTAATGGGTCTGGGCATAGGACCAGAAGACGAAGTTATTGTTCCGGAATGCACGTGGATAGCATCAGCTTCACCGGTAACTTATGTCGGGGCGAAACCAGTCTTCTGTGACATCGATCCTGTGAGTTGGTGTATAACATCAAAAAACATTGAAGAATGCATTACAGATAAAACTAAAGCTGTGATAGCAGTTGATTTGTTTGGTAATATGCCTGAGATGGCATCGATAGAAAAAATATGTAAAGATAGAAATATACACCTTATCGAAGACGCAGCAGAAGCTCTAGGGTCTATATACAAAGGTAAGCGAGCTGGATCTTTTGGAATAGGTTCTACGTTTAGTTTTCACAACACAAAAACGATGTCTACAGGTGAGGGCGGAATGCTTTTGTTGGATGACGATCTCTTGTATGAAAAGTGTGTCAAGCTAAGAGACCACGGAAGAGGACCAGAAACTAAGCCTTATTTCAATGACATTGTTGGTTACAAGTTCATGCCCTTTAATTTGCAAGCAGCTTTAGGTTTGGCTCAATTTGAAAGAATTGAAGAATTAGTAGGGATCAAAAGATATCATATGAACTTCTATAAAGAAAATTTAAAAGATATTGATGCAATATTCAATACAGACAATGAGGAAGTTTATAACGGTGCGTGGATCACCGGTGTAGTTTTTGGAAAAAAATACAACATAGATAAGCACAGTATTATAAGCGAAGCTGAGAAGAAAAATGTACCAGTTAGACCCTTTTTCTATCCTTTGTCTTCGATACCTGCCTTCAGCCAAGAGAAGAAATACAGCGCACTAAATAAAAACGCATACGATGTTTCTTCTAGAGGTATCAATTTGCCAGGATCTCCTAATATGACTGATGACGATCTCAAGTATGTTTGTGATGTCCTCAAGGAAATTTTAAAATGATACAACTTTTTAACATAAACGACTACAAAATAGACACCAGCGAATTCAGTCATGCACTGCACAGTTATCACGTTAAAGAGCTAGAAGATATGCTTTGTGAATTTGTTGGAGCGAAATACGCGTGTGGTCTATCATCAGCAACAAATGCAATATTCTTGGCCAGTCTAGGAAAAGGAGAGAATTTTAAAATACCTTCAATGATTCCTCCTGTAGTGGTTAATGCAACTTTAAATGCCGGGAACAAAGTTGAATTTATTAATGACGTTGATTGGGTAGGAGATTCTTACATTTTACACACGTTTGAAAACTACAAGATAGTAGACTCAGCTCAAAAAGTAGTTGAAAATCAATTTACTAAAGAGTGCAATGATGAAGATCTGATGTTTTACAGTTTCTATCCAACAAAGCCTATCGGTAGTTTAGACGGAGGCATGATCTTTTCTAATGATGAATCAAAAATAAATTGGTTTAGGGAAGCATCGCTAAATGGTATGACTTATAGTCAAGAAAACTGGAATAGAAATCTAAAGTTTCCAGGATGGAAAATGTATTTATCGTCATTTCAGGCGAAAATTGCAATTGAGAATTTTAAGAAAATTAAAGAAAAAAACAGCAGACTAGAAGAAATTAGAAGTAGATATAACGATGCATTTGGTTATGAAAATAGTAGCTACCATCTCTATAGAATAGATGTGACGAACAGAAAAGATTTTATTGAAAAGATGAAAAAAGAAAATGTGTCCACTGGAATACATTACTACTGTGCTCATAAAATGAAAGCGTATGAAAAAATAACTTCTTGCAACTCTGATATGAGCCTATCAGAATCAAAGGAAAAAACAACAGTTTCGATTCCGTTTCATGAAAAACTAACAGAAGATGAAGTAAAGAAAATAATTGAAGCTGTAAAAATGTCAGGAAATCTAATTAATGAATTCTAAAAAAGAGACAGTAATCATTACAGGCTGTGCAGGCTTTATTGGAAGTCATGCTGTCGATCTTTTCTTATCAATGGGCATTGAAGTCATAGGAATTGACTCAATGACTTATGCAGGAAACAAGGAAAATTTATCTGATGCTTTAAGAAGTAAAAATTTTAAGTTTTTTGAAAAAGACATTAGAGACCAAGAATTTATAAGCGGCCTTTGCAAAGAGAATCAAGTCAAGTGGATTTTTAATTTTGCTGCCGAAACTCATGTCGACAATTCCATAAAGGATGTGACACCTTTTATTAATTCTAACGTCAATGGTGTAGTTTCACTTCTCAATGTATGTAAGGAAAACAGTGTGAAATTATTTCACATATCTACAGATGAAGTATATGGATCAATTGAGGCAGGTTCTTCTCTAGAGTCAGACTCACTGGATCCTAAAAATCCATATTCTGCAACAAAAGCAGCTTCTGAGCATCTTATAAGGGCTTATGCCAACACACACAAAATCGAATACATAATTGTCAGACCTTCAAATAATTTTGGCCCAAGACAAAATAAAGAAAAATTTCTTCCGACTATTTTTAACTCTTTATTTGAAGGCAAAAAAGTCCCTGTGTACGGAGATGGAAAAAACATCAGAGACTGGTTGTACGTCAAAGATAACGTTAGGGTAATCTATAATTTGTGGCTAAACTCTTCTTTAAATGAAACTTACAATATAACATTTTCCAATGAAATGACCAATATTGACATAATAAAAAAGATTTGTAAAAATCTAGACTTTGATTGGAAAGAAAAAGTCAAGTTTATAGAAGACAGAAAAGGTCATGACAAAAGATATTCAATAAGATCCGATAAGATGAAAAAAATATTGAATCTAAAACAAAGTGAATTTGATGTCTGTCTTTTAGAAACGTTAGAATTTTATAGAAAGTGAAATAATGAAAGGAATAATTTTAGCCGGAGGATCCGGATCAAGACTTTATCCAATGACTGCCTGTATTTCAAAACAGTTGCTTCCCATTTACAACAAGCCTATGATATATTATCCACTATCAATGATGCTGTTGGCAGGTATTAAAGAAGTTCTAATAATAACAAATGAGAAAAATAAAGAAGTTTTTCAAAGTCTTTTAGGTAACGGCACTGAAATAGGCATCAAGTTATCATATGATGTTCAAAAGTCA
>Ga0181582_10001886_pt1 | contig 16622 bp, 10 predicted proteins | sample 071ome_32_FD_132438 | JGI IMG/M metagenome (GOLD analysis project Ga0181582, IMG submission 132438) | Coastal salt marsh microbial communities from the Groves Creek Marsh, Skidaway Island, Georgia - 071405AT metaG (megahit assembly) | ecosystem: Environmental > Aquatic > Marine > Intertidal...
ATCGGCTCGCAAGCTTGTGCATTTATGCTTAAAACATACAGGATCGGCAGCGAATGCTCCAGAAAGGAGCAAAATGCCGGCGACAGCGCTCTGCTTCATCAACATTTGAAGAGTGCAGAGATCTTTCTTCTTCCTGCCGGCGTGGGTAAATGTGCTAACGTACGTGGGCACGCTGACAACCAATTGATGATGTGAGAATTTATCAACTGGCGAAGGGAGGTGAGAGAATGCGTCACAAGGGACGTCCATGCGGGGAGAGCTGCGAGAACAAACCCCCGACTTACATTTCAATAGATGAGGGACCCGAGAACGACAAACTACATCATCATGGCCATCGTCACGCCCAGGGCGCCGACAAGGGCACCGACCTGGGCGGCAGAGCTGGGCGGCGCGACGGCCGGGGCCGGGGCCGGGGCGACAGAGACCGACTCCGGCACGGGCGCGACTGCAACCGGCGGCACGGCGATCGGCGCGACTGCAACCGGCGGCACGGCGATCGGCGCGACTGCAACCGGCGGCTCGGCGATCGGCGCGACCGCGACGGACGGTGTGGGCGCGACGGTAACGGACGGCGCGGCTGCCGTCGGTCCAGGGGCCACGGTGGTTCCCGGCGCCTGGGCCAAGTACGCCTGGTCGCAGGAGTAGATGTTGTAGGCGGCGCTGAACGGAACCTTGATCGTCTCTCCGGCATCGCAAGACCTCGGCGGCGCACCGCCCTCGGCCTGCGTACGGGTGACGTAGTTGGTTCCGCTAGGGATGCCTCCCTCGGCGGCGCTGGCGCCCTCGTTGCTCGTCACCTCCCAGCGCAGGTCCGGAGCTCCGTTGAGCACCGTCCTGCTGGTGGGGTTGGGTCCGAGGGTGAAGACGTTCTTGGCCGGGGGCTTGGTGTTGCCGTTCTCCGTGGTGATGATCCTGGCGCCGTCCTTCGTCTCGACCTTGCCGGACCAGCCCTTGGAGATGGTCTCGGTCAGCTTGGCGTCCTCCTGGAGCACGACCGGCTTGTTGGCCTCCACACACTTGTACGTGATGGTTCCCGGACCGCGCACGGACAGATAGAGCACCGCATTGTCCGGCGGGGAGGTCGTCTTGGGGTCGAGGGCCCCGCAGACCAAGGGGCCGGCGGGCGTCGTGGTTGCGGCCGTGTTGGTCGGCTTGGCATCCGTGGTCCCGGCCTTCTGCAGGATCTGTCGAGTGTATATACATACCGTAGTAGACCTGAGAGTGAGAGGCTGCCTCGGCGGGATGCGTCACCCTCAAGCGGCTCCAGTTCTCCCGCTGTATGCTCCCATTTTTCTCGCATATATTCGCTCAAAGGCCTTCAAGATGGGCACTTTTGACCGGAAGCGCGGGGGAAGGAGAAACAAGTGGAATCAGAAAATTCGATCTATTGCTGGACGGACAAAACGCACCGTGCGCGCATACGCGACCTGGAAGACCAGGCAGACAAGGAACAAACGCTGAATTTGCATCATTTTCGTGGCGGGGAAATGTTGAGATTGAAGGAACTGACCTTCCATCTGACGACACGGTTCAAAATCTCAATCGCGGTCCACTCATGAGTGGACCTGCTACTGATCAGTAGCTACTTCTTGGTTTTCATCTTTGCTTCGCGCGCGGTTTGCAAGGCCTTCTGCCGCTCCTCCTCCTCCCGCTCGTCCTCGTCGAGCTCGGCCTGGATCTCGTGGATCAACTCGTCCTTGTAGTCCTCAAAGTCCCCGTCATACTCTTCCACCTTCCCGTCCTCGACGATCCAAACCTCGCTGCGCTCGGCGTCGTCGCACACCCGCGACAGCAGACGAGAGTCGTGCGAGATGATGACAACGCCACCCTCAAACTCTTCGAGGGCGTCGGCGAGGGCGTCGATGCTCTCCATGTCCAAGTGGTTGGTGGGCTCGTCCAGGAGCAGGATGTGGGGGTTGGAAAGGGCGATGGCGGCGAAGACGACCCTGGCCTTCTGTCCACCGGACAACTTCATGATGGGCTGGAGATGGTGGTGTCCCGACAGCCCAAACTTGCCCAGCTTGGCCCGGATCTCCTCCTGACGCAAGCCGCTCATCGACTGCAGGTACTCGACGGCAGACACGTCGAACGCCAGCGCATCGACGAAATGCTGGTTGTATCGCCCGATCCTGAGGTAGTGGCTCTTGCGCTGGTCTCCCTGGGTCGGCTCCAAGTCTCCCGCGAGGAGGTTCATCAGCGTCGTCTTTCCCGCCCCGTTGGGTCCGACGATACACACCCTCGACCCCATGTCGATTCCGATGTTCAGGTCCTTCAGCCCGAAGTCGTCGCGCCCCGGGTACTTGAACGACGCGTCCATCAGCTGCAGCAGCTGCGCCGACGACAGCTCGGTCGGCTCGGGGAACTCGAACTTGACCGTGTAATCGTTCCACTTCCTCGGCGCCGCCGTCGTCGTCTCGCTGCTCCCCTCGCTCTGCTTGCTCCCCTTCTTACCCCCTTTCCCTTTGGCACTGGCCTTGGCCTGCTTGTCCACCTTGGCCTGCTTGTCCTTCGAACCGCTCTTCTTCGCCGCCTTCATCTGCTTCTCGTACTTCTCGTACTCCTTGTTCATCTCCCTCCTCTTCTGCTCGTACATGTCCTCGAAGCTCTCGAAGTTGCCGCGGTAGTAGTGCAGTCGCTCGTCGTGGAGATGGATGATATCCGTGGTGATGGAGTTCAGGAAGTCCCGGTCGTGCGACACCACCACCAGCGTCTTCTTCCACCTCGTCAGATACTCCTCGAGCCACAGCACCGCCCGCAAATCCAGGTGATTCGTCGGCTCATCCAACAACAACACCGTCGGCTGAATATACAGCGCCCGCGCCAGCGAGATGCGCATCCGCCACCCGCCACTGAACAAGTTGGTCGCCCGCCGCTGCATCTCCTCCGTGAACCCCAGCCCGTGCAGAATCTTACTCGCACGCGCCTCCGCACTCGCACTCCCCAACTCATTCATCCGCTCATAAATCTCATTCAGACGGTCCGAAACCCCCCCGTCCTCGTCGTCCACCTGCAAACCCTCCAGCTTTGCCGTCAGCTCGGCCTCCTCCTTCCGCAGACCCACCAGCTCCACGTCCGCCGCCACCACGCTCTCCAGCGCCGAATCCTCCGTCCCAACCACCTCCTGCTCCACCAGCAACACGTCCAGGTTCTCCGGCACCGGCACCTGCCGACGCGCGATCATCCGCATGACCGTGGACTTGCCCTTCCCGTTGGGACCCACCAGCCCGTACCGCCGACCCGCGGCAATCGTCAGCGTCGTATTCTCCAGAAGTATCTTCCCCTTGGCCCGAATCGTCATCTGGTGCACCTTGATATCCGTCGCAGACAGCGTCGAGTCCTCCCCAGACCCCTGCTGCTCGTACGAGACATCAAACACGTTATCGTCGTCGCGCAACGCGTCCGCCTTCATCGCCGCAGCCTTCTCCTGCATCTTCCGCTCTTTATCCGCCATCCGCTTGGACGCCGCAGCCGAAGACCGCTGCGCCAAAAACAACTCCTTCGTGGGCTTCTCCCGCTGCACCGGCGTCCCAGACGCCTCGTCTTCGGAATCGCTCGACGACGGCAGGTCCAGGTCCCCGAGGTAGTCATTCTTCTTGGGCGGCTCTTCCAAGGTCTGGATCTTGCGCGGCCTTGGCTTTGGCAGCGGCGCCGATGCAGCTGCAGACTTGGCGGAAGCCGCGGGCTTGGTCTTGGTCTTCGAAGACGAAGACGACTTGTCCTTGCCGCTCGACTTTTTGCCGTCCACCACGTCCTTCGACGACGACGAGGACGACTTCTTCTTCTTGTCCTTCTTCTCGTCCTCTTTGCGCGGCATGATCGGCGACAGTTCTGGAACGAAGCGGAACTGGAGCGCAAGTGGAACGGGCGTTGAATTGACGGCTGCGTGTGTTCGTGATCCGCTCGCGGGTGATCGCGGTGTGAATCGGTCGGGATACGCGTCGATGGCGCTCTCGTACGCGCGAATTGGGTATGGGCCACCGCAAATGACGAGTTTTCGCTTGGTAGCGGTTGCTGCATGCAAGTGGTCAATCAATGATCGGGCGATCGATCTGGGATCTCCAGTCGCATTAAGCGCTGTACTGTTACCTGTATCTGTCTCTCTCGTTCCCGCTGACGGCGATCTTCATCCGGGAGCCAGCCATACCTGTGAGCCAGTTTTCGTTCCGGTGGGGATTCGACCGACACGGAATTTTCTCGCTGCGCTCTCCATATCATGGGCTTTGTTGGCGCAGTGTCTCCTTCTAGACTCTGTGTCAGTTCACGGGCTTGGCCTGTCGGGAATGCGGCGCGCTTGAAGTCGTCTTCACCGCCTGTCAAGGCCGAGTCAACGGCAGGGCAAAGCGAGCTTGAACCCCCGAGCGAAGACCTCGTGGTGCGTCTTGACCTCGACGTCTTGACCCTCGCGCGCTCGCTCGACCGGACTCGAAGCTCACTCGCGCTACGCTCGTTTGCTCGTTTGCTCGTTCTTCGTCCAGGCCCTGCTGCAGGCTGTGGCGAGCGGGGAGATTGGCGCCGGGGACGCCGCCGATCATCTCAATGCGGTACGTAGAGAATCGCAGGCGACGAATCCTAGACGACGAGATTTGCGGGTGTTTCATATCGCGCACCTCCCTCGCGTACCCACCACGTATACTGTCGTCGTTTCTTTTTCTTCTGCAGGTCGCGACCTGGGGCTGTCCGCCGCCGGTGTCTGATTCGGAGTCGGAAGATGCGTCCCAGTCTGCATCCCCGCTGCAGGCGGATTTTCCCGAGGTAGTCTGGGGCGAGGGGAAGACGGCCGAGCAGATTGCCGCTGCGTTGGAGAAGATTGCGTCCCGTCAGGGTATGGCAGCGGCGACGCGTGTGCCGTATCAGACTGCTGTGGAGGTGCAGAATCTGCTGCCATCGTGCGAGTACAACGCTACGGGACAGTCGATCACGCTCAAGGTGTCTTCACAGAGGAACAAGTTGCCCGGGACGGTGGCGCTGATCACGGCTGGTGGGTGTTGGACTCGACCGGCGAGCGTTGCGTTTTGCGCCCTCACTCGCACCCGTGCTCGCACGCTCGCGCTCCAGGTACCGCCAATAAGCATGTCGTGGAGGAGTGTAGGGTGCTGTTGCAGGCCACGGGGTGTTATTCCTTCAAATTGCCCGATGCGGGTGTGATGGGGATGCATCGGGTGGTGGAGAACTTGGACGCGGTGCGTGCGGCCGACGTCGTGATTTGCGTCACGGGCATGGACGGCGGGCTCGGTAGCGTGGTGGCGGGGATGGTTTCCTGCCCGGTGATTTCGTTGCCGACCAGTACCGGATACGGTGGGTATTGACCTCGACCTCGACATGCGTGCGCCCCGACGCCATGCTCACTCGCGCTACCTTGCGCTTCGCTCGCTCGCCAGGTGCTGCCCTGGGTGGCATCGCGGCGTTGATGGCGGCGTTGACGTCGTCGGCGCCGGGTGTGACCGTTGTGAATATTGATAGCGGGTTTGGCGCGGCCATGGCAGCGTGGAGGATTTTGAATGCGAAGAGCAGGAACGCGCGTAGCGAATGATGTATGTTCCGCAAATCAATGATATTTAATGTTAATCAGGTCCCGGGTTTTGCCAGCGAGGTTCATGCAGGCGCTGATGCTAACGTGCTGCTGCGGCGAGATGAGCGCCCAGATCGCCGACGCGATGTTGGAGATTTCCGCGAGGCGGCGTCCGAGGGAACACCAGATCGAAATCTGGTCGCGCTCCTCCAAGAGGCTCTCGAGGATGGAGGCCACAATGGTGGAGAGGTCGGTCAGGGTTTGGGCCTGGACCCAGGTGTCCTTCTCGTGCAGGCGCAAGGCCTCGGCCTCGCTAATCTCCGGGGCGGACATCCGCTGGAAGTCCAAGGCGTACTTCACCATCGCGTAGAGGTGGCCCGACATAATGATGGAGAGTTCCGTCACCTCCGACGCATCCGCGGCGGCATTGGCACCACCGGCATGGGCAGCTTGGGGGGCGGGCGTGCCCTGCGCGGTGAGGTTCAGCACCGGCTCGGCGCCAAACAGGACGGGCGTGCGCAGGTCCACTCCCTTGGCGTTCTTCCCCGTTTCTTCGGCAGATATCGCGGCAAATGAGGCGTTCTGCACGTCCCTGCTGACAAACTGCAGGAACGCGGCCGTAAGGCGCCGGATCTGGGCCGTCATCTTGGGCTGGTTCAGCAGCCACTCGCCCCCAAGCCTCGCCAGCGAGCAGGCAAACGCCAGCGTCGCTCTGCCCTCCTCGAGGTACCCCAGCGTGAACACGTCGGGCACGACGAGTGCGGCAGCAATCTTGTCGGCCATCGAGACCGAGACCCGCAACAGCAGGGATTCGACCTTGCGGTGGCCGGCCCCGGCCGGTGCTGAGGACAGCAGCGAGCACAGCGACAGCGCACAGACCCAGACTTGATGGACATCAGAGCGCTTCCCTGTCTCCGTGTACGTCCCACGGAGACTATCGGTAAACGAATGGCACAGAGACACGATGGTATCGCAAAGACCCCTGGAGATCAGTCGGTCTGCGATGTGGTCGCTCTCGCTGATCATTCTCGACGCGAGGAGCAGGAGGGACTTGATGCGGAGGACGACGTCCTTATCATACCCTGAATCGCTGCCTTTGCCTCCAATAGCGCAGACGAGGCCATTGAGGATCTCGACGATGTTGAAATCCTCCATCTGCTGCTCCCACACCGTCGGGCGGACTCGCGTCTCCATGAGCACCATGACGAGGGACGTAGCCATGTACGCCACCACCGCAGAGGACGACCCCGTCAAGAGGAGTAGCTTGGGAAGTACGCCGTGGAGCTCTTCCCGCTCCGGGGTCTCCATCATGTCGGCACCTATCCCGGCACCGGTCCCGCCAGCTGAGCTCGAGACGACGTTCATGCCGACCGCCAGCCAGTCGGCCAGCGAGTCGGCGACAAAGCCGACACCCTGGTTGTCCACCAGCAATCCAATCAGCCCAAAGAGCTTTCTCTCTTCGATGACATGCGTCACACGACGATCCGACAGCAGGACGGCCGACTTCGAGGAGCTCACCAGCGCCGCGTCGATCGACCTCGCCTGGTCCTCGTTGATCAGGATCTCCCTCGACACGAGCCGATAGCCTTGGGTGGCCGACTGCACGACATCAATGATATCATTCAGATCGGCGACGCTGTCCGTGCTCATTCCGGTGATCCAGCCGTGTCGGTCGGTGCACACGGCGACGAACGATCCGAGCGACGTGATGCACTCAAACAGACAGCACTGGAGGCGGGTGAGCTCGCTCAGGCGCATCGTTTGGGTCTTCAGGAGCCCAAAGTCCTCGATAAGCTTTCCCCATGCCGAGCCGATCTGATTCGGAAGGGGCAGGGGCCCGTCACGGAGCTGCAACAGGACGTCCGCCATCGACAGGTACGGCTCCTCGTACAACCTCGTCGCCATGTCGCCGCCATCTTCCTCCATGCGCAGGAAGTTGTCGTAGAGATCCTGGCACAGCTTCATCAGATTTTCCCGGCTGGGGTTCTGCGCCGGCACGGGCACCTTGGAGCAGCGCAGGATGCAGGTCCACAGCTTGGCGATGAGCGAGTTCTGCTCGTAAGGGAGCCCTTCGTACATGCCGTTGTTGTCCAGCGCAAAAGCCGTGACCTGCAAGCCGGCCAGCCATGCAAGCCGGCGCACTCGAAGCATCTCCTCGCCGATCTTCATCCGCCCGATCAGCCCGCAGTACTTCCGGAGGAGCACCGTCGACACCAGCGTGAAGTGCTTCTTGATGGGCAGGTCCACGTGCCGCCAGAGGTCCGCACCAGCATCGGTCTTGCCGCCAGTCTTGCCGTCGGCCGAGCACATGGCAGCCACGAAGACGTCCATCACCTTCATCTCGACGTTGAATCGATGGAAGTCGATGACCTCCTCCTCCTGTCCGCCACCGTCGTCGTCGCTGTTGCCGCCGTCGGCCCCGTCTCCCGCATCTCCCCCATCGGGATTGCCTCCGCGGTTGCCTCCGGCCGAGCGCATCAGAATGTCCATGAACGCCACCCAGATCTTCTCGTTCGGGATGAGCGACGTCATGATGCCGTTTCTCGACTTTTTGCTCGTGATGGCTGCGCAGATGACATCCAGCACCTTGGACAGGCGGTTCGGCGACGAGACATACAGCTCCGACGCGCGCTCCGCATACGAGAGAATATGCTGGGTGCAGCTGCACGACGGGGTGCCCACGTCGGAGTCCACTTCAGGAAGCAGCAGCACGGCCAACGTCGGGTGGTACGAAACGGCGTTGCACAGCACGTCGCATGCGGCGCTGAAGAGCGACTCGACATGCGTGGGGCTCTCGATGTTGATGGCGTTCGACATCACCGCACAGGGCTCGAGCAGCGACAGCCTCGGTCCGTTTTTCGGCAGGAACGCCGTCACGGGCACGTTGCTGTCGTACCCGAGTAGGTGCGCCATGCTGCGAACGACTGCCGCCTTGTCCTCCGACCCGAAGTACGGGTACGAGAGATACGATAGCAGGGTCGCCGCCGGTGGGTTCCTTCCGCCGACAGACTGGAACAGGTACTCGTACACGGCAGGTCCCTCGGAGAGCAGCACCGGCAACAGCCGCAGCCACTTGACGACGCACCTCTCGATGGCCTCCGTCTCTCCCTGGTGCTCGACGTCATTGGCGATCGTCGTGCACTCGGGCGGGAGGATGGGCGAGATGAGCTCCAGCACCTCTTTCTTTGACACCACCGGCGTAGTCGTTGTCGTCGTTGTTATTGTTTTTGTCGTTGTCGTTGTCGTTGCCTCGTCGTTGGATGCCAATCGCGGAGCGTCCTCGGAAGCCACACCCCCAGGCCCGTCGGCGCGCATCAGCGCATGCCGCACGATGGTCAGACACCCTGCCGCCAGGTTCCACTTCTCCTCGCTGCTGGCCATGCAGGATATGTAGGGCACGGCGATACGAATAATATTCATCGACAGCGTGATGGCCGCCCGGGTCGGGCCGTACGCCGTCTGCAGCAGCACAGAGACGAACTGGAACAGCGCCAGCACGGCCTTGTAGCTCGAGGTCGTCGACGAAGTGGACATCATCTGGTCGAAAAAGTCCAGCTTGAACGTCAGCGGCGATACGCCCATGCAAGACGTCAGCTCGGACATGGCCCTGCTCGGCGTGTAGGGCACAAAGTACGACAGCAGCCTCAACGTCGACGCCAGGATGGTGCTCTGGCTCGACGGCGGGGCCTTGCGGATGCACACCCCCAGCACAGAGATGAAATCATCCTCCGTCGTCCGCGCGCCCACGTCCAGCAGTTCGATCACCGTGACGGCGTTTGAAGAGCACGCGGCATCGTAAAAGTCCAGAACGACAGACGCCGCCGCCAGCGACGGCCCGTCGTTGGTCTCCATGAAGTCCCGGAGCGGCGACATCATCGCCGCATGCGGAGACTGCACGATTTTGCGCAGATATGACAGCGCAAAGACCGACCCCGCGTGCGTGCAGGAGATGGCCGTCAGCAGCTTGAGCTGCTCGACGCCGATGGCGTCCAGGGCATCCAGGAACCGCAGGACTGGCTGGTTGAGGGCGTCGTCGTGGTTGTACAGAAACATGTCATTGACAGACTCTTGAGCAAAGAGGCTGGACAGAATCTGCACGACCTGACCGTTCATCCCCGTCGTCGCCGAGCCTCCGGCGTCAAACGCCGCCAGGAAGATCGCCAACGAATGGTACACGATGAGCGAGCTCAGCTGCGTCATTTGCTTTGCGTTTTCCGTCGGCGAAAGAGAGAGACTCCCGCTCGGATCCGCATCGTCGTCGCACATGAGGCTGAGATGCTGCAGGGCGCCGCCGCCGGCCTGCTCGCACAGCTGTGCCAGCTCGGCGGGAGCGACGTTCGGCGCCTCCCCCGCCGGCAACACCAACAGGATAGACGCCCACGTCAGCACCAGCACTGACACGTATCTTCCCTCGGCCGCACCCGCGCGGACCGCGTCGACGAGGAGCGCCCGCATCGTGTCGGTGACCCGCCCAGCGACCCCCGCCGCCAAAAACGGATAGCTCGTTGGCATCGAGCCAGGGCCGGGGCCAGAGCCAGAGCCAAGGCTAGACCGGGCACGCTCTGCAAGGTCCCGCAGCGGCCCGTTGATCTCGAGCACAAGGATCTCCAACAGCAACAGGACGTACATCCTCGACGACATGCCCTCACGCACCGCCTTCGACGCCAGCCCCAGCAGCTCCTCGAACTGCGATACCCCACACGCCTTTCTCGGCCGATAATATACCAAGGCAAGCAATGTCAACATCTTGGTCTGCTCCTTCTCCTTCCCCAGGACGACCACCTTGGCCCAGTTGACGTCCTCTTTGTTTCCCTTGGCCACAACGACCGCTTTATACGCGTTGGTGGCCTTGAACCCGCCCAAATCCGCCTTCAAATCCCTCATCACGACCCCCTCCACGTCCAGACGGCCGCCCGGCCCGTCGGCGGCAAACAGCACCCCGTCGATCAACCGCGACTCCACGTAGTCCCGCACCTCGCTCACCGCCACTGGATCCTCCCCAATCCATAAAATCGTCTCAAGCGCCCGCAATAGACTGAGCCGCTCATCACAGTACAGCTGACACACACCCGCCAGCGAATACGACGTCGGTGCCCCCGCCCCCGCATCCAGACCGCTGAGACCGCCCACATCCTTCGCTTGATTCGCATTCGCACTCGTCTTTGTCTCTTGCTCGCAGTACATCCAGACCAAGTACAGACTCTGCCGCGCGTCCAGATCCAGGCACCGACTCACCTCCTCCGCCCGCTCCTCCAGCTGCCCGTCGACCACCACCTCCACGTCACCCTCCAGACAGATCGACCCCGTCGCCGAGCACCCATATCGCGGAAAGCATACCGTCCGCGCAGGATTCTGCCGCTCCAGAAACGACCGCACCGACGACGACGACGTCGAGGACGCGCCGCCGTCGCCCCGTGCCTTGAACGTCCCACCCAGACCCCGCCGCAGCACGTCGCTGTACAAGTCCAGGAAGGAGCGGGACGACGCCGACAGCGTCGGAAGCGTCCCGAGCTCGAACTTCAGCTTGTCCAGGTACAGGGCAAAGGCGCCCAAGGGCGGCCAATACAAGCCGGAACCTGAATCGTTCGCGTCGTTTGTTGCCGTGCTCGCTCCGTTCTTCGCCGCGTTTGTTCCGGGAGCGGACCCAACGGGATCAGCCTGCGTCCCTTGACTCGCCCCCATCGAAGGCGCGGCTGCGTCCGTGGTCATGGCGTCGGTTGCGAGCGAAAATCACTCCCGTTTGTTTTGTTTTCCAAAGAAGCTTTGCGCTACCCCCCGGTCGTAGTATGGCGACGACACGGGTGCAGTCGGCACCCATGCAAGGCAGCAGGATGAGTAGTAGTCCGCTATCGTTGCGGGCGTTGCTGCACGTGCAGGTGGGCGAGGATACGAGGAGGTGCATTCGCAGGCGTCGTCCGGGTCCTTGCGGTCCTTGCGTCACGCGCGTTCAAGACGACCGGAGGTATTTTTTATCGAGCACGGAGGAGGCGGAGGCGGAGATTACAGACGCTGCAGACGCTGTTGCGGACGGGGACACCAGCACGAGCAGCACCCAGCTGTCCTTGGCTGGCGCATCGCCGCCGCCGCCGCGAGCGCTCGACCTTTCGACCCCGCTGCAACCCCGCAGTCGAGGTCTTCCGTCGAGGGAGCTGGTGGAGCTTGTGCGCGTTCAGCTGGATATGCTGACGACGATGCTCGAATCGCGGATAGCGGAAGAGTTTAGCGAGAGCACGCTGGGCGTTCGGTGTGCCATGTACTGTCGGTCAGAGCCGGCAGCGGCGGGGGTCGTCTCGACGCGCGCAGATCGGACGGATCGGACGAATACGAATAGCCTGCATTTGCAGCTCGTGGCGGCGAGTGGGGGCGATGGGTCGTTCGTGTGTGACCCAGACGACGAGTCGTCGTCAATCACGGCGAGTGCGGAGATGGAGCAGTCGTGGACGAACGAGGCGACGATGGTCGTGCTTCCCGATAACGGAGGGTTGATGTTGCCGCTGACGCATAAGAACTTCCTGGTGGGGTTGCTGCTGGTCGAACGGGTGGTCGGCGACGGCAGCACGCCCAGCGCGTATTACATCCCGCCGCCGGTCCAGGACTTGTTCGGGCCGACGGAGATGGCCGTCATTAAGCAGTCGGCGCAGGCGCTGTCGATGTCGTGTGCGATGGAGCTGCGGGCCATCGTGGACGCCGCGCAGCAGCGGATGCAGCAGGAGCGGCTCCAGGGGCTGCTGAGTCAGGCGAGCAAGCCGCTGACGACGCTCAAGACCCTGGGGAGGATGCTGCAGCCGAGGCTGGCGGAGGGGGAGCCGGAGCGGGATATGACAGACGGGGTGGTCGCCCAGGGACAGTATTTGAGCGAGCTGCTGGGACAGATTCAAAAGGCGGTCGGGAGCGGGGGCGGCGGAGGAGAGGGAGCGTGGAGGCTGCCCGCGGGGGAGGAGGAGGAGGAGGGGCGCGGGTCGAAGAATCGGAAGGTGGTGGTCGTGGGAGGAGGGGTGGAGGGGAAAGCGGGCGGTAAGAAGGACGCGGGAAGGAGTAAGTATGCGTATGCGTTGCCGAGCAGCAGTATCGGGTCAGACAACGCCACGGTGACCTGGGACGTAGAGTCTTCCTCCGATGAGGAGGAGGAGAAAAGCGAGGTGGAGCACAACGTCGACGAGGTGGATGACGACGACAAGGGGAGCGTGGAAGTGACGTCGACGTCGACGCTGCCGTCCACAGACGTCTGTGAGCTTCTCAGGAGGCTCTTGGACTCGTCGGCAGCGTTCCTCGCCACCAAGGGCGTCTCGCTGGTGGTCGAACCCGGCGGGATTCTGAACGAGACGGCCCCGTGCGTCGTGAGAGGGGAATATGCGGTCGTGAAGCACGTCCTCGGGACCATCTTGGACGAAGCCGTGGACGCGACGGCGACTGCGGCGAGCGCGATGAAAGACGATGACTTTCCCTCGATCGAGTCTCGATTCGCTCGGCACGTGTCCTTGGCGGTGCGCGTAACGAAGGAGCGCGGCTCCGTGGTCTTGGACGTGTCACTGGCGTGCGACGGAGACAGGGCGGACTGCGATGCATGGATAGACACGGGCGTGCGAAGCGTTGTCGGTTTGGACACAGAGGCGCTCGCAGACGACGTCGACGAGCTCGGGGCCTTGCTGTTGCGCGACGCCAGCGGGTCGTCCCGACTCTGCCTGCGACTCGCCGACGAATGAACGATGTTATTACACTTCCGCAAGCGGTAAATACCACGCTGGCGTGAACCCCGCCGCTTCCCGCGCGGCCGTGTTGAACGGCGGCTTCAGGACCCCGTCAAAGTTCCCCCGCACGAGCGAGTGAAACCAATCCTCGACCGAGTCAAACGTCTTCGCGTCCTCCGCCCACACCCGCCCCGCGTACTTCTCCCGGCCGCTCTCCTGCTTCAACCACTTTATCCACTTCACCCCCGCGGCACAATGCCCCACCTCTTCCGGCAAGATCACTTCCTCCAGCAGCCGCGCCGTCTCCGCGTCACCCCCCCTTTTGAACCTTTCAATCGTACCCGGCAAGACGTCCAACCCCCTCGCCTCGTGCAGGGCATGCTCGACCGCCAGTCGCGCCTCCAGCCGATCTTTCGTCCGCCGCGCCGAGTCCCACAGGCCTTCGTGCACGTCAAGGTCCCCGTACCGTCCACCCAGATCCTCCAACCTCGCCCGCAGCGCCGTGTAGTGCCTCGCCTCGTCCGCCGCCACGACCAAGAAGTCTTCGTAAAACTCCTTCGGCAGCACGTCCGCGTACTCCTCGTGCTGACCGAACCGCGCGATGATATCCCACGCCAGGTCCACCGCCGTGCACTCAATATGCGTCAGCGCGTGTAGAATCGCCTTCCGACTCTCCAGCGTCCCACCCTTGCCTCTCCGCGGGGCCTGAGAAGGGTGCACGAACTTCAACGATGCGTCGCGGGCAGGGTAGTCCGGGACAGGTTCGCTTCGCGAAGAAGCGCTTTGGGGGTACTCGAGGTCGCCTTTCGCGTGCAGATCAAAGGCCTCCAGCGTCAGCCTCACCTTCTCGTCCCCCACAGGCTCGTGCAGAACGTTCAGAGCGACCTCCAGGACGTGCATTGTGAACTTTACGAGAGTTGTTTGAGAGACGACCCTTCAAAAGGTAATTTCCATACGTTAGCGAGGCTCACCCGAATTACATACATATACACATAAGCAACGATGAACGCACTCGGTCAACTGGCCAGAAGCGTGGTCCGGCGCGCTCCGTCCGAGTTCAACGTTGGGCTGGCGTTTCTGACCGAGCAGGCCTCGTGCAGCGGTCGCGCGGTCGCGTGCGTGTCCCAGACACGGAACTACCACAAGAACGTACGTAACAGTAACAAACACCGTGGTCGTCGCACGTGCACGGCGCCACTCGCCTCGCCTCGCGCGCAGTATAGTAGACTGCGAATTTCACTCACGAATGTACTCGAACACTGCAGGTCGTGGACCACTATGAGAACCCGCAGAACGTGGGCTCCCTGGACAAGTCGGACGTGAACGTGGGGACTGGGCTGGTGGGCGCGCCGGCGTGCGGGGACGTGATGAAGCTTCAGATCCGGTGTGACGAGGACGGGAACATTGTCGAGGCAAAGTTCAAGACGTTTGGGTGCGGGTCGGCGATTGCGTCGAGTTCTGTGGCGACGGAGTGGGTCAAGGGGAAGAACGTGGAGGATGCGTTGAAGATGAAGAACTCGGATATCGCCAAGCACCTGAATCTGCCGCCCGTCAAGCTGCATTGCAGCATGCTCGCCGAGGAGGCCGTGCAGGCTGCGATAGACGACTACAAGAAGAAAAAGGCGGGGGCGAGTGCTTGATGCCTGGGCTGTCGGTATCGATATCGTTATCATTCTTTGCTTGCGGGACGTTGCAGTCGGCTGTAAACTATCTATTCTTTCTTGGTCTCCTCGTCGTCCGACACGTTGAGCGCCGTCACGCCGACGAGCGTGACGAACGCGCCGACGAGCTGGATCGGGGTCAGTGTCTCTCCCAGTAGGAGGTAGCCGCCGGCAGCGGCAAACATCGGCGTCAGGAACGTCAAGCTGGACAGCCGGGTCAGAGATCCCTTGACGGTGGCGAGGTAGAAGAACACGCCGTAGCTTGCGGCGGAGCCGAACAGCGACACGTAGAGGAGGAGCAGTGCGTCGTTTGTGGAGGCGTGGGCGAGCATGTCGGTGGTCGCGGCCGCGCCGCCATCTGCGAGGGTCAGCGCGGCGAGGGGGAGGCCGCCGATGAGCAGGTGCAGGCCGGTGGCCGTGACCGGGTCGCAGTACTTGCTCACCCACCTGACCATGAGCGTCCCGGTCGCCATGCTCTGTGCGGCGAGAAACATGAACGCCTCGCCGCTCAGGCCGAATCCGCCGCTCGAGCTCTCGGCCAGCGTCGCCCCGGGCAGCCCGGACAGCCCGCTCTGTCCCTCGAGGAGCAAGAGGCCGGAGACGCCCAACACGAGTCCGACGATGCCGCCGACGCCGAGCGTCTCTCCGAACAGGAGGCTCGATAGCAGCGCGACGGAGAGCGGCTGCGAGTCGATGATCACGCTCCCGAGCCCGGCCGACGTCCGCTGGAGGCCCTCGGCCAGGAATCCCTGGAAGCACGCGCCGTCCACCAGGCCGAAGAGGGAGACGGCCAGCCATCCGACGGCGGACGAGGGTCCCTTTTCGCCCTTCAGTTTCGCCCACACGAGCAGCACGGCGCCCGCGGGCAGGCACCGCCACGCCGCCATGAACATCGGCGGCATGTCCAGGGTCTTCATCGCCACCATCGAGGTTCCCCAGAAGAAAAAGGGACTTATCAGAAGCGCCGTGTCGACGAGCTGCGACAGCATCGTCGAGGACGACGAGGACGCGCTCGAGGTTGACGAGGAGGACCACGAGTTTGACGGGTCTTGGGTGGCGTCGGGCCGCTCGGCATATTCCGGGACGGTGCACTCGACCTCCATGCCCGTGCCGTAGCATTGGGGATCGGCGGCGGTCGGGCGGTCGGGCGTCGCGGTGTTGTCTTCCCCCCCCTCGGTGGCTGCGAGCCGGCGACGTGAACGAATTTCTGTCGGTCGCCACGCACACACAGCGCGCTGGCGCTCTCCTCCCGACGACGACGACGCAAGCACAAGCGGCCCGCGCTGTAGGGATCGCACGGTGTGCGTACCCATGGTGTACCGTACACCACGTGACATGGTGTGATCACCGACTCGAGTTTTGTTTCCTTTTTTTCGCTTTCGTTCGACGACCACTCCGCGTATCCGAGACGATGATGCGAACCGGATCATCATCAGCTACAGCACGGCTACGAGCGTCGTCGACGAGGGTGGCCGCCCAGCGCCGACAAGAACAGCAGGCTCCGCTCCTCCCTTCGCTTCGGGTGGACCGGGGATCGCTCATCTCTCTCGCCGCTTCGGCTGCGTTGCTGCTGGCCTCGCCGGCGCACGCGGCCATCGAGACGTATCGTCTCGCACCGATCGAGGACTACGCCAAAGTCGTGCCGAAAGGGGCCAAGGCCGGGTTGGAGGCGAAGCTCGAGCGGCTGGAGCGCGACACCGGTGCGTCGTGATCCCTGGCATGACCTTCGCTCCTCACATCTCGCATCTCGCATCTCGCATCTCG
>Ga0181582_10001887_pt1 | contig 16622 bp, 17 predicted proteins | sample 071ome_32_FD_132438 | JGI IMG/M metagenome (GOLD analysis project Ga0181582, IMG submission 132438) | Coastal salt marsh microbial communities from the Groves Creek Marsh, Skidaway Island, Georgia - 071405AT metaG (megahit assembly) | ecosystem: Environmental > Aquatic > Marine > Intertidal...
GAAGATCGATCCTCCCGGATTCGCCTTGGAGAGTTACGACGTCATTGGCGGCTGGCGGGAACGCTACCGAGCTCTGAGCGAAAATGGACGGCTCATGGAGGGAGTGGTCGTTGACTCCAGCTCTGAGATGATCAACGGCCGGCCTTTTGACGATATCGATGGCCTCAAGGAGATCCTCTTGAGACAACCTGAGCAAATAGCTCGCAATTTGCTGAAAAAAACGCTCACTTACGCTACCGGAGCCAGTATAGAATTCGCCGATCGCAGGGAAATTGAGGCAATGATCGACTCCCTTCGAGGCGACAATTACGGTTTCCGTTCCATGATACATGCCGCAGCCGCCAGTTCGATTTTCTTAGAAAAGTAAACGAAGTCAAAACCGCCAGTCCCGATTCATGATGAAAAACGTTAACTTCAATTTCTCTAAATCCGTTTCTCGAAGAACCTTTCTGAAAGGGGCCGGAGCCGCCATGGCACTTCCTTGGCTCGAAGCAATGACCCCAGCCTTTGCTTCTAGGCTGGCTGCCCAGCCTCCCCGACGGTTCGTCAGCGTCAGTCTCGCCTTAGGCCTACACGCCCCCAACCTGAATCCCGTCGAGTCAGGCTATAACTACACGCCATCGCTCTACTTGTCTAAGATTGGCGATCTCCTGGGCGACCTCACCATTGTCACCGGCTCTTCGCATCCGGGCGTTTCCGGAGGCCACAACGCCGAGGGCAGCATCTTGTCTGCAGCTCCCTACTCGAAAAACGCGGCGTTCAAGAACACCATTTCACTGGACCAGTATATGGCCAAGCACTTGGGGCACCATACACGCTACCCTTCGATGGTTCTCAACGTTAAAGGCAACAACAGTCCTTCCTATACTGAAACCGGCAGCATGATTCCAGCCGAAGACTCTCCCTCCAAGCTTTTCAACAAACTCTTCGTGGCCGATTCTCCCAAAGAGCAAGCCAAGCAAGTCAAGCGTTTGAAGCAGGGGCAAAGCATCATGGACGTTGTCGCCTCCGATGCCAAGAAATTGCAACGCAGCCTTGGCCCTGGAGACCTAGACAAGATGGACCAGTACTTCACTTCGGTCCGAAATTTCGAGAGGCGACTGAGCGAAACCGAAGAATGGGCCCGCCGGCCAAAGCCTGAGGTAGATGCCGATGTCCCAATGGACATCACGGACAACAACCAATTCATCGCCGCTAAGAAGCTCATGCTTGATATCATGTACATGGCGATCCAGACTGATTCGACTCGCTTCATGACTTTGCACCTCAACGGCAATGGCGGAACGTCTCCAATAAATGGAGTCGACGAATCCTACCACTCTTTGAGCCACCATGGCTTGGATGGAGAAAAGATCGACCAACTGACGCTTGTAGAGTCCGAATTGGTCAAAGCCTGGGGCAGCTTCGTCCGGCGCCTAAAGGAGACCAACGAAGGCGGCGGCAACCTACTGGATCAAACTAATGTTCTCCTAACTTCGAATCTCGGAAATGCTAGCGCCCACGACAACAGCAATATGCCGGTACTGTTCGCAGGTGGCGGATTCAAGCATGGGCAGCACATCGCTTTCGATCAGAAAGACAATTACCCGCTTCCAAAGCTCTACGTTAGCGCCTTACAGCGGCAAGGTCTAGACATCGATAAATTCTCCACCACGACCGGAACGATGGCCGGTCTGGAAATGTCCTGAGGACAGTCCGCTCGGATTACTCAACTTCGGCGCATTGCAATTCGAATTGCAGCATTTCGTTGTAGGCACGATCGGTCATCGGGCAACCAGTTCAACGACCGTGTCTAGTAAGCCAGAAATTCGTTGGGTCGCCGCAAGCAACGACCCAACACCGAAAACGCGATATCGGTTGCATAGGGACATGCAGCCTTAACATCTCAAGAGCATTTGGCATTTATCGGAACCTCTCTTAGAAATTGCATTTTACCCAAGAAAGTGCAAAGGACTTAAATTATACCACTGAACATTCCTGAAGATTTTGAGGATCCGCTCGTTTCTCCAAAACACGAATACGTCGAGCCCTGAAGCCATCGATACAAATGAAACTCTCTTCGCTCCTCACCCTGGCCCTATCGGCCTTTCTATTAGCTTCCTGCAGCCCGCAAAGCCCAAAGCTGAAAGCCCTTATTGTCGATGGCCAGAACAACCATGGCGTCTGGCCCCAGTCGACCTACATGATGAAACGCTACCTTGAGGAAACGGGCTTGTTCACTGTCGATGTCGAGCGTTCCAAATACACTTGGAAGGGAGATGAACTGATCGGCCAATACCCTATCAAAGGCTTGCCGAAAACAGAAGCCTTGCCCGAGCCCAAAGCAGATCCCGATTTCGCGCCAGACTTCGCCAAGTACGACGTCGTCATCTCCAATTTCGGATGGAAAGCAGCTCCGTGGCCCGAGAAAACTCAGTCCGCCTTCGCAGCCTTTGTTCGGGAGGGTGGCGGCTTTGTCGTCATACACGCGGCCAACAATTCTTTTCCCGAGTGGAAAGCCTACAACGAGATGATCGGCATTGGCGGTTGGGGTGGTCGAACGGAAAAAGACGGACCATATCTCTACTTCGACGCCATGCAAAAACTTGTTCGCGATCCCTCCCCTGGAAGCGGTGGTTCCCATGGAGCTCAGACGCCCTTTCTCGTAACCATGCGCGACGCCGATCATCCAATAACCCAAGGACTGCCTGACCAATGGCTGCACAGCAAAGATGAGTTGTACGCTCAATTGAGAGGTCCGGCGGAAAATATCAACGTGCTCGCCACCGCCTACTCCGATCCGGAAAACAAAGGTACAGGGCGCTACGAGCCTATGTTGATGGCTTTGAGCTTCGGCGAGGGTCGGGTTTTTCACACGACACTAGGCCATGCCGATTACTCCTTCGAATGCGTCGGCTTTATTACCACCTTTCTGCGAGGAACCGAGTGGGCCGCTACTGGAAAGGTCACCCAATCGGACGTGCCCAACGACTTCCCGACTGAAAAGGCTGTTAGCCAACGTCCGTTTGATCTTTGATGCCAGACAAAACCGCTAAGCCGATCTCAGTTTAGTCCCCTAAGCGGCATGCGAGCAATTTACGAAAGAGCCGCCTAGCACTCGATTTCCTGCTCGTGGCAGCGGCATTCGTCGTCGATGGTAAAGCTCTTGAGAGGATACCGGAATAGCTTTCCTTCGAAGTTCCGGAAATGGATGGCTTCGTCGTCTATTTTGGTGATATACTGAGGATTGATCGGCACTTTGCCTCCACCACCAGGAGCGTCGATAACGTATTGGGGAACGGCGTAACCTGTTGTGTGCCCCCGCAGTTTCTTCATTATCTCCAGCCCTTTACACACACTGGCCCTCAAGTGGGCGCTACCTGTAATCAAATCGCACTGATAGATATAGTAAGGGCGCACGCGCATTCTAAGCAAACGATGTATCAATGCTTTCATGACATCTACATCATCGTTTATCCCGTTCAGCAAAACGGACTGATTCCCCAGCGGGACACCGGCGAATGCAAGCCTTTCGCACGCGGCTTTCAACTCCGCCGTGCACTCTTTGGGATGGTTCGCGTGAATACTCATCCAAATAGGGCCATGCTTTTTAAATACAGCGCACAGGCTTTTCGTGATTCGCTGCGGCATGAACACCGGAATCCGCGATCCAATGCGAATGAATTCCACATGGGGAATTTTACGCAAACGTCCCAGCAGATAATCCAGTTTGCTATCCGAAAGAAGTAGCGGATCGCCCCCGCTAAGGAGCACGTCGCGAACCTCTGGATGCGATTCAATGTATTCTAGCCCTTGTTCGAACTCGGGGTGGAAATTATAGTCTTGAGCATTGCTGACCAAACGGCTTCGCGTGCAATACCGACAGTAGGCAGCGCAGCGGTCAGTCACCAAAAATAGCACTCGATCCGGGTAGCGATGCACCAGACCCGGAACAGGAGAGTGAGCGTCTTCGCCAACCGGATCGAGCATCTCCTCTCCGGAAACGACCATCTCGCCAGTCCGAGGAATCACCTGCTTGCGGATGGGACAATCCGGATCGCCGCGATCTATCAAATTGAAGAAGTAGGGAGTGATCGCCATGGCTAGTTTTTTATTGGCGTGCTGACATCCTTTCCGCTCGTCCTCGGTCAGCTCGATCAACGACTCGAGTTGCTCAAGAGAGGTGATGCGATTCCTCAGTTGCCAGGTCCAACTCCTCCAATCCGATTTCGGAACGTCGCCCCAGATCCCTTGGCCTTCATACCATGTAGTTCGATCTTCTGTATACGGCATAGTCTTGCGCAGCCTTTCTGACAATTGAAAGACGAGTCATAGCTCGTTTTTCCTGCATGCCAATGCATTTGTCCAGGCGTTCAATGTTTGAATTATTCGATAACCCACAAAAAGAGATTGGCGCGCTTCCGTAAACTACGTTTTCTCGAAAATCGAGATGAGCGATTCACGGACAGGAGTTTTGGCGTTAGAAGATGGAACCGTATTCAGGGGCTGCCCTTTCGGGGGCAAAAACACGGTTGTTGGAGAAGCCGTATTCAATACGAGCATGACCGGATACCAAGAAATCCTGACAGACCCGTCCTACTTTGGTCAAATTGTGACCATGACCGCCCCCATGATCGGGAACTACGGAGTGAACACGGAAGACACCGAGGCCGATTCACCCATGGTTCGCGGATTCATCGTTCGCGAGCTGAGCCCCATTGTCAGCAATTGGCGCAGCAATGAATCTCTTGGCGACTACCTCGAACGCTATGGTATTCCTGGACTCGACAGCCTGGATACCCGAGCGTTGACCAAAAAACTACGGGTTCACGGAGCAATGAAGGCCTGCCTGAGCACCGAAGGGATTTCCGACGAAGAAGCTGTCAAACGAGCTCGCGACTGGGAAGGTATCGTTGGCGCTGACTATGTGAAAGAGGTGACAACAGATTGCCCCTACGTGTACTCGCTTCCAGAGAGCGACCACTGGCCCTATAATCCAACGGGATCCGAAATCCGCCCGCATGCTCAAGACAAGCGCGTCTTCAAGATAGCCGCTTTAGACTTCGGGGCCAAAAAGTCGATTTTCCGGGAGCTTTCCTACCATGGCTTCGAGGTCCATGTTTTTCCAGCTACGGCTAGCGTTGAGGAGATCAAAGCCATCGAACCGGAAGGAATCTTTCTTTCCAACGGGCCCGGCGACCCGGAGGCCGTTACCTACGCCCATGAGACCGTGCGGCAGCTAATTGACGAATACCCGACCTTTGGAATTTGCCTCGGTCACCAGATCATCACGCACGCCATTGGGGCCAAAACCTACAAGCTGAAATTTGGTCACCGAGGAGGCAACCAGCCCATCAAGAATTTCGAAACTGATTCCGTGGCCATTACCGCCCACAATCACGGATTCGCCACTTCCGAAGAGGGCCTTGAAGAAGCTGGGGCTGAAATCACGGAAATCAATCTCAACGACAAGACGATCGCTGGCATTCGGCTAAAGGGTAAACCGGTCTTTTCCGTACAATACCACCCCGAAGCTGGGCCAGGGCCGAGCGATGCCAATCCGAATTTCCGCAAGTTCTACGATCTAGTAGCGGAAAACGCAGCTACTCCTGCCTAGCGAGCATTTCGGCTGCCTTCAAAGGCGGCGATTGACTAGGCCCTATATCGAGCGCTCGAAAGCCGCTGCGTCTTCGATAGTGTCCACCCCAATCGACGGGTCTTGGGTAATGTCGACATCGATCGAGTATCCATTTTCCAGAGCCCGGAGCTGCTCCAGCTTTTCCGTCTCCTCCAGGGTGGTTTTCGGAAGGGAGCAAAACGTATTCAGGAATTCTTTACTGTATCCATATAAGCCGAGGTGCCGATAGGCGGGAAAGCCCGAGATTGCCAATTGACAATCGTTCTCCTGCCCATCCCGATCGTAGGGAATCGCCGATCGAGAAAAATAGAGAGCCCGACCTTTAGAATCGAGAACCACCTTGACCTGATTTGGATCCAGGAAATCAGCCCATTCGACAAAGGGAGTCGCCAATGTCGCCATCGCCGAACCCTCCCGCAACTTGGCCTCCAACGCTTTGATCTGACCTCTGGTGACCAAAGGTTCATCTCCCTGAACGTTGATAATCCACTCCGCGCCAATACTTTCGTTGGCATCCGCCAGACGATCCGTTCCACAAGTGTGGTCCGGTCGCGTCATAATCGTAGCAAATCCAGCTTGCTCTAATGTATCCTGCAAACGGGGATGATCCACCGCGAAGTAACGGGGAATGTCCGGGGCTTGATTGGCCAAGCGTTCGGCCACCCAAAGTATCAAGGGTTTGCCTTTGATCTGATAGAGCAACTTTTCCGGAAAACGTGTGGAGGCCAGCCTAGCCGGAGCGATGATAGCAATCATAAATAGCTTTAAAACCGGGTCTCACCGATTTGTGAACTCGCAAATTCGCGAATAATCGCTTGTTCTGTTGGGAATATCTCTATTTTTACCCCCATGGACTCCGCGAATCTGCATCCCGAAGGACAAAACGTCGAACGAATCCTGCTGGTCGAGAACCAGATGGGGATTCACGCTCGTCCCGCAGCCATGATCGTGCGAGCGGCCAATAAGTTCGAAAGCGATCTCTTTTTCGAGAAGGATAACGAGCAAGTGAATGGCAAATCGATTATGGGCCTCATGATGCTCGCTGCTGGAAAAGGAACCGAACTGAAAGCAATCGCTGTGGGAAGCGATGCCGAGTCCGCGTTAGAAGAGCTGGCCCGCTTATTCGCCAGCAAGTTCGACGAAAAATAGAGGGCTAATCTTTCAATCCGAAGAATTGGTAGGCGTTCTTTGACGTTTTTTGGGCGAAGCTCGCTTCGTCCATACCAAACAGTTCCTGGCAATAATTCGCCGTATGCCGCAGATACGCGGGTTCGTTAGGTTTACCTCTATGGGGAACGGGCGACAAATAAGGAGCATCAGTTTCGATCATCAAACGATCAATCCCTTGAAGCCTCGCTGCCTCTCGAATGGACTCGGCATTTTTAAAGGTAATTATCCCCGTGAAGCTCCCGAAACCACCACGATCGAGCAATTGCTGCATCTCGCCGGGGCCTTCAGAAAAGCAATGGAATACAACGCGTGTCCAATCCACATCCGATCGATCAATTTCTTCGACACATTCCGTGAACGCTCCTCGGGAATGGATGACCATCGGGGTATCCAAGCTTTTCGCAATCGCCAACTGCCTTCGAAACGCGGCCTTCTGCCGCTCAAGAACCGTTTCCGCATCCGACGGGTCCTTGGGCAGGTGAAAACGATCCAAGCCAATTTCGCCAAGAGCGACTGGCGGGCGGGAACGCTCAAAATAGGGAGTAATGCTTTCAATTAGAGTCTCCCAACTTTCGTCTACCGAAGTCGGGTGAATGCCTACCGTGTAATCGACCATTCCCGGTGTCGATTCCGCTAAGCTGGCATACAATTCCCAGTCTTCTCCATCCGTACCCACAGTTATCATACGTGTAACCCCTGCAGTCAAGGAGGCATCAAGCGCGTTGCTTAAGATGCCTTTCTCGTGAAAGCTTTCCAGGTGCGTATGCGTATCTACGATCGAATTCACAGAGAAGCGACTAAGCGAAGAGAACACTGAGGCAAAGCTAATCTTTTTATCAGTCTCTCATTGCCAAATGATGGGCTTGTTGCCATCCCATCATTTACAGAAATTCTAAATAAAGCGCTTTCCATCAGAAAATGTCCGACGAAATCGAAAACGTCCTTATAATTGGAACTGGCTGCGCGGGCCTTACCGCAGCTATCTACACGGCCCGGGCCAACTTGAATCCCCTAGTGCTCGAAGGCGATTTGCCCGGAGGCCAACTCACGCAAACGAGCGAGGTAGAAAATTTCCCCGGTTTTCCGGAAGGAGTAGACGGTTTCATGCTGATGGACAATTTACGGAAGCAAGCTAGCCGATTTGGAACCCGATTCAAACAGTCGATGATCGAATCAGTCGACTTCTCGTCATCCCCTTACACCGTCCGCTCAAGCTCTGAAGAGTTTAAGGCTAAATCGGTCATCATATCGACCGGCGCTTCGCCTCGTCTGCTAGGAATTCCCGGCGAAAAGGAAATGTTTGGAGGCAAGGGCGTTACGACCTGCGCGACCTGCGATGGAGCCTTTTACCGCGATATGGAAGTCGTCGTTGTCGGAGGCGGCGACACGGCTTGCGAGGAAGCCCTTTTCCTGACCCGCTTTTGCAGCAAGATCACCCTTATTCACCGGCGCGATGAATTAAGGGCTTCAAAAATTATGGCTGACCGAACTGTAGGCCACGAGAAGATCGAGACGGTTTGGAACTCAGTCGTAGAAGAAATTCTGTCTGACGACACCGGAAATGTCGCAGGCGTACTCGTGAAGGACGTCAAAACACAGGAAACGCTGCAAATCGATTGTAAGGGCGTTTTTGTCGCCATCGGCCATATTCCCAACACTGGGCCCTTTTCCGAGGTGATCGCGACCGACAACAACGGTTATTTTAAACCCGACAACGGCAGTCAGGTCAAAACCTCGATACCAGGCGTTTACGTCTCAGGCGATTGTGCTGATCACGTCTACCGACAAGCAATCACCGCCGCAGGGATGGGCTGCCAAGCAGCTATCGAAGCGGAACGCTACCTGGCCGACTCCGAATAGACGGCTAAACGCCGTTTCAACGGCGGATCAAGATGCCTCTCCATGACTATGAGAAGATTTTGAACCGCTTCTGCGCCAACTAGAATTGGAATAATTCTAATTTGCTCTTGATATTTAGAATTATTCCAGTTTCCAATTGATACTGAGATTGATTCTTAGTATCGCCAGCAACACGGCCCTTATGAACGCTGAACCCACAACCGAAACGCTAACCCGGAAGCTTGCCCAAGCCGGGCTTCGCACGACCCGTCAACGCGAGATTGTCTACGATGCCATCCTTACGAAGCCCGACCACCCTACTGCTGATGAGATATTCGCCCGCGTCAAAGCGGCAATGCCCTCGATTTCGCTGGCAACCGTATACAACTGCCTCGACACGCTAGTGCAGTGCCGGCTGGTGAAACAGGTTCATTTGGAGCGGGAATCGACCCGCTACTGCCCTAACCTTTCCGAACACGCCCACTTTCACGACGATGACACCGGCAAGGTATATGACGTCCAACTGAGCCATGAAGTTCTCGAAAAGCTATCCGGCTTGCTTCCTGAAAATTTCGAGCCCAATTCGATCGACATCACTTTCCGCGGCAGAAGCGCCCGCCCCGAGACACCTACCGAAACTGAATCCCACTAAAATAGCTACTTTCTTATGAGCCAATCACTGGAAATAAAGAACCTGAACGTAAACATCGGCGACAAACGGATCATAAAGGATTTCAATCTAACGATTCCCAAAGGAGAGATACATGCCATAATGGGGCCGAACGGAACAGGCAAGAGCACGCTAGCGAAAGCCCTTGCTGGGCACCCTGATTACGAGATCGCCAGTGGCGAAGTGCTGATGGATGGCGAATCAATACTCGATCTAGAAGTCGATGAGCGATCGCGGGCCGGTCTCTTTCTCGCTTTCCAATACCCAGTGGAAATTCCTGGGGTGACGATCGCCAACTTCATTCGGGCGGCTAAAAATGCCCGCCTTCCCGAGGGCGAGGAACTTAACGCCCCAGCCTACTATAAAGAGCTTTACGAAAAAATGGATGCTCTCAAGATAGACCGAAAATTCACCTCGCGGTCCGTCAACGAAGGATTCTCCGGAGGGGAAAAGAAGCGTTGCGAAATTCTACAAATGGCGATGCTGAAACCAAAGTACGCCGTCCTCGACGAAACCGATTCTGGCTTGGACATAGACGCTCTGAAAATCGTCGCCGAAGGTGTAAACACCTTACGCGGTGGCAATCTTGGAGCGCTGGTCATCACTCACTATCAGCGACTGCTTAACTACATCATACCCGATCGGGTACACGTAATGTACGACGGCCGTATCGTGAAGAGTGGCGACAAAACTTTAGCTGAAGAGCTGGAGAGCAAGGGTTACGATTGGATCAAGGAGATCACGGAAGCCGCCGCATAGCTCTCTTGTAACTGAGAAGGTGATATCATGGGCGCAACTGCAACACAACTCGACATAGATCGCGACAAAGGCGATTTTAAATACGCGGAATCTCACAAGTACGACGCTGGCGTAGGCTTGAACGAAGGGACCATTGACTACATTTGCGACGTAAAGGGAGAAGCTGATTGGATCCGGGATTTCCGCAAACGGGCCCTGAAGGTTTTCGAAGGAAAGCCCATGCCAACCCACTGGGCAACAAAGGATCTCGACAATATCGACTTCTCAAAGATACGGTATTACCTTTCTGGAGACAACCGATCGAAAAAGAGCTGGGACGAAGTGCCGGAAGAGGTTAAGGAAACTTTCGAGCGTCTTGGGATCCCCGAAAACGAGCGTAAGTTCCTGGCCGGCGTCGAGGCTCAATTCGATTCGGAAGCAGCCTATTCCAACATCAAGGAAGCAGTCGCTAAAGATGGTGTCATATTTTTGGGCAGTACTGAGGGCCTGATGGAACACCCGGAAATTTTCCGGAAATGGTTCGGGAAAGTGATCCCAACTGGCGACAATAAATTTTCGGCTCTGAACAGCGCTGTGTTCTCGGGCGGGTCGTTCATCTACGTGCCACCCGGGGTTAAGGTTAGCCATCCCCTTCAAGCCTACTTCCGTATCAACGCGGAAAACTTTGGCCAATTTGAACGCACCCTGATCATCGCTGACGAGGGCGCCGAGGTTACTTACATGGAGGGTTGCACCGCCCCCAAATTCGACACGGCTACCTTGCATAGCGCAGTCGTGGAGCTGGTCGCTATGCCGGGCGCGAAAATCGAATACATAACCGTGCAAAACTGGTCTAGCAATGTATTCAACTTGGTGACCAAACGGGCAGTCGCTCACGAAGATGCCGTCGTCAAATGGATCGATTGCAATATCGGATCGCGACTGACCATGAAATATCCAGGGGTCATACTTAAAGGACGTCGGGCTCGGGGAGAAGTTATGAGCATCGCCCTAGCCAATGATGGCCAGCACCAAGATACCGGAGCCAAGATGATACATGCTGCCGACGAAACCACCAGCAATGTCATCTCGAAATCGATCAGCGTGGGAAAAGGCCGATCCACCTATCGCGGCCAGGTCCACATGCCCAAGCATTTGAAAGGCTGCAAAAACAATACCGAGTGTGACGCCTTGCTCATTAATTCAGAGTCCAGAACAGACACTTACCCCGCTATCACTGTCCGGGGCGAAGAAAACTACGTGCAGCACGAGGCTTCCGTGAGCAAAGTGTCCGCGGAACAAATATTCTATATGCAGCAACGCGGGCTCAGCGAGGCCGAAGCCATGAGCCTGAGCGTCAATGGATTCGTTAACGATCTGACACGCCAATTCCCTATGGAATACAGCGTCGAACTCAAACGCCTGATCGAACTGGAAATGGAAGGGTCTGTGGGCTGATTTCGATCGTCCAGTCAAGGTCGATAGATACCTCCAATTTCAAAAACCGTATTTACATTTGTGAGCTCTTTAACTGAAAACACTTTGATAGAAGACGATAATGGCCTGGAAAATCCGATTGAGCAAGCATTCCAAGAACATCTAGATGGTCTGGATACCGCTGCTCCCGCTTGGTGGAGGGAATTTAAACGCCGATCATTTGGCACCTACTCGAATATACCCATGCCATCGCGCGCGGATGAGCATTGGAGATTTTCCAACCGAAGCCGGCTAGCGAGAATCGTGGACTACATTTTCGACGATTCCAATGCGGCAGAACATCCAAATTCTTTTGCGGAAGGGACCCCACTCACCTCAAGCGAGACTGCTAGGCTCGCTTTCGTTGACGATCATCTCGTTGACGCATCGCCATTGCCAAACGAACTTAGCCGAGTCGGCGTTCTTTGGCTTCCGATAGCCGAGGCGATTCGGACTCATGGCGATCTACTGAAAGACTATTTCATGAAGCAGGCTGCCAATTTGGGTTCAGAAAAATTCGCCCATTTGCACGCCGCCTTCGTTAAGAGCGGGGCCTTGCTCTACATTCCAAAAGAAGTCGAAATTGAAAGCCCGTTCAGCGTTTTCAATTGGAGCAGCCGGCCCAAAGGCTCGATTTTTCCTCACACGCTCGTAATTGCCGAAGAAAATTCGCGGGCCAGCCTAGTCGAATTTCACGGATCTATAGGCGAGAACCCGGCCCTATCATGCGGCGTCACTCACTTGTTCGCAGGAGTTGGCTCGAAACTCGACTACACTCTCGTGCAGAATTTTAACGAGCAAACACTGGGCTTCCAGTTCAACTCAAACGTTGCCGGTCGAGATTCGCAAATCGATATGCACAGCATCATTCTGGGCTGTCAGCAGTACCGATCGGAAACTCATGGACAAGTCAAAGGAGCTGGGGCACACGTCGACATGCGTTCCATGGCCCTGACCGAGGCTAATCAAGAAATCGATCAGCGTACTCTCCAGACTCACGCAGCGCCCAACGCCACGTCGAATCTGCTCTTCAAGAACGCCTTGATGGGCGAATCCAAAACGATTTTTTCCGGCCTCATCAAGGTCGACGAAACCGCTCAACAAACAGACGCTTACCAAACTAACCGCAATCTGCTCTTGAATCCATCGGCAGAAGCAAACTCGCTGCCGGGGCTAGAAATCGAAGCGAATGACGTCAAGTGTAGCCATGGAGCGACAACTAGCGAAATCGACGAAGAAGAAATCTTCTACATGCTCGCTCGAGGAATCCCGAAACCCGTCGCTCAGGAACTGGTGGTCTACGGCTTTTTCGAAGAAGTTCTCGATAGAATCGCTGATAATACGCTTGCCGAAAGCGCTCGCCAGATGATCAGGAACAAGTTCCGCCACTGAGAATCAGGCATTCCCTGAACTGCCTGCCTCCGAGCAAATTATCGGATACCGTGAAACCTAGAAGCATTCAATTATCATGTCGGAAGAGTCGAAAGAACGCAGCCTAACTCGCGAAGTCGAGGCCGTGCAAATACCCAGTGGCGAGCCTATCGAGCTCCCTGCTCTGACCAAGGTGCGGGTAACACAGCAACTCGGAGGGAGCTATACGGTAATGACCCCTTACGGTCTTGCTCGCATCGATGGATCCCAAGCGGATGCCCTCGGCCCTGACATTGCCCAAGAGCGAGCAGCCCAGCCCGAACGCAAAGGCGGCGAGCCCCTGCCCGATGGAGAAGAACCGGACGAAGAGGCAATCTGGCAACAGCTTAAAAACGTCTACGATCCTGAAATTCCGGTTAACATAGTCGACTTGGGCCTTGTGTATTCGATGGCTGTCGAACCGACCGAGGAAAATAAGAATCTTTACAAAGTCATCGTGCAGATGACCCTGACCGCTCCCGGTTGCGGCATGGGTCCCGCCATAGCAGAAGATGCCAAAAGCAAGGTGATGCTAGTTCCCGGGATCGACGAGGCTGAAGTGAATCTCACCTGGGAGCCCGCGTGGGACCAAAGCATGATCAGCGAGGAGGGCCGGATGATTCTCGGTCTCGTCTAGACCCAGAGTTTCTTGGCTAGCGGGGCTTGCTCACGCAATCCAGCGATTTTGAAATTCGTGTATAAGTTCGCCCTGCCCTGATCAGGAGCAGTTTCACGTTGAACTCTCTGCTAAACCGCATTTTTAACATATGAAGAAATAATTTTCTCACTACTTTCCATGCCTGAAGAAGACGAAAAGCGAAACGATCCTCCCGTAAGTGCGATTATCCAAAGGAAGTTCCTGGAAGAACGAAAAATCTTCCTCTGGGGAGAGGTCTCCGATGAATCGGCTAAGGATATCACCGAGAAGCTCCTTTATCTGGAAGCGGATGCCCCGGATACTCCGATCTTTTTCTACATCAACACTCCCGGCGGATCCATAACTGCCGGTATGGCTATTTACGATACGATCAAAATGATATCGTCCGATGTTAGGGTGATCGTAACTGGTATGGCTGCCTCCATGGGATCAATATTGCTTTCCGCCGCTGAAAAAGGAAACCGATACCTGTATCCGCATTCCTATGTCATGATCCATCAACCTCTGATCGCGGGACATTTACGCGGCCCAGCCGTGGATATTCATATCCATGCCCAATATCTCGAGCAGTTGCGGACCCGGCTAAACAAGATTCTCTCCGAAGCTTCTGGCCAACCGTTGGAGAAGATCGAAGAAGATACCGATCGCGACTTCTACATGACAGCGAAAGAAGCCATTGAATACGGTCTCGCCGACAAAATCATAGAGAGTTCGTAACGCAATCTTTCTTACATTCCCATTATGAGCTCGGAAACAAAAGCTGCCCGAGCTTTATGCCAGCGTAGACGGACAATAGACAGCACACCACGCTGGCCAAGGCATTCGCGGATGCCATCCCCACGTGACCCGCTTGAGCCAGTCTCAAAGTCTGTAAACTGAAAGTAGAAAATGTGGTAAAACCGCCCATGATTCCCGCGGTAAGAAAGAGTGGAGCAAGCGGATCGCCATTCCAAGCCACACGCTCCAGTCCCTGGGTCGCTATGCCTATCAGAAACGATCCTAGTATATTGACAAAGAGAATGCCAATAGGGAATGGCGAATCGATTTTCCGCTCGATCCAGAGCACGGAAAGATAGCGGAGGCTTCCGCCTATGAAGCTACCCAATCCCACTATCAATGCCGCTTTCATACCGCTTCCCAAAATTTTGCCGAAACTTAACCCTTATGGAATTCTATTCTTGGGACAATAATTCGAGGATAGCTTCCGACAGAGACTTGGCTAGCCTCTGACGAAAGACGGGCGTGTTGACCAGCAATGCTTCTTTGTCATTCGACAGGAATCCGCACTCGATCAGGATACCAGGACAGCCCAACTCCGTCAGCACCTTAAAACGGGCCCGTTTCAAACCGCGGTCGACCCTCTGGAGATCCGAAATCAATTTTCGTTGCACCAAGAAACCAATTTCAAAATTGGCGTAGTCGAAACCGTTACCCGCGAGCCGCCCTTGCCTCAAGCTAGACAGGCTGTCGTTCGAGGAAACAGCGATGGGCGGAGTCAGAACATAGGTTTCAATCCCTTCCGCTTTTAAATTGGGAGCCGCGTTGAAGTGGATACTGGCGAATAGCGCCGGCTTGGCTCGGTTGGCTATTTTCAGCCGATCTTCTAGGGAAACGACTCGATCGTCATAGCGAGTCATCACCACATTGACGCCTTCGTCCTCAAGCAGGTACCTCACCCGGATCGCTACATCGAGATTCAATTCCTTCTCGAAGACCCCCAGGGTTTCATTCCGCGTTCCCGTCTCCGTTCCACCGTGTCCAGGATCAATCACCACTCGCCGGGATCCCAGCTTCAAAGCCAAGGGATACATGGCCGGCTTTAGAGTGTATTCATAATCCAGTTCTCCCAAACGAAGCGTGTCATCACGCTTAATGAACGCTTCGTTCAAAAACAGCACCGTCCCGTTCAACTCCGCAACCCGGCTTTCCTCAGTGAGAACGAGCGAGCGGTCGCCTTTGGATATCTCCCATTTGTCATCCCCTTTTTTCCCGGCCTTCGCCCCAATCGCCCGAGCCTGCGATTCTATATTCAGCGATGGCGAGGGTTGCGGGACAATCTCTGGAGTCTTTTGGATGTCAATCTTGGATTCAGGCTCGTCACCCCTGACTATCTCAGGCTCCGTGGGCGAGTGCTCCGAAGGGGGAGCGTCCTTGGCAGCTCTCTCGGGTGGCGTTTGGCAAGAAACCATCCAGAACCCGGTGCACAGGAAGATCCATAACAGCTTTCCTTTAGCTCCCATCCAGGCCGCAAACTAATTTCTTTGGATACGGATTATTCGCCGGAAGCTTCGCCCTCCTCTTCTGAGGTCAGCTTTTCTTTATCTGAATCCAAAAGATGGTGACTGTACTTAGGCTTTCGCTTATTCGCCGGCAAAGGCGTCAACATGACATTGATATTACGGCCAACTAGTTTAGGCGCATTATCCGCCGTCGCCATATGGCTGATGTCTTCGATCGCCCTTTGAATCGTTTCGAAGCCAACTTCAGTGTGGGCCATCTCGCGACCTCGGAAGGAAAGCGTAAGTTTGACCTTGTTCCCTTTATCCAAAAATTCCTCTGCTCTCCTGAGCTTGGTCATGAAGTCATGAACATCCACTCGAGGACGAAACTTGACCTCTTTGGTCTTGCTCGAGCTCCCCTTCGAATCTTTCGACTTCTTTTGTTGCTCATAAACATACTTGCCGAAGTCCATGATGCGACAAACAGGGGGATTGGCCTGGCTAGCAACCTCAACGAGATCCAACCCTGCCTCCTTAGCAATCTCCAAGGCGTCTTTCGTATCCATGACGCCCACTTGGTTTCCCTCTGGGCCGACAACTCTGATTTTAGGGACGCGAATCCGATGGTTGCGTCGAATTTTCGCGAATGGGTCCTGCTTTTGGGGCGGCCTCCGTTTACCTCGTGGTTTTGGCATTAATTAGCTATACAAATCTGTTAGTCTGATACAGTTACCGGGGACTTATCGGCCAATCAGTGGGCCAAATCAATCTTTTTCCCATAGGCGCGAAAAAGTTAACCTAATTGGCGAGACGATCAAACGCTGA
>Ga0181582_10001888_pt1 | contig 16621 bp, 4 predicted proteins | sample 071ome_32_FD_132438 | JGI IMG/M metagenome (GOLD analysis project Ga0181582, IMG submission 132438) | Coastal salt marsh microbial communities from the Groves Creek Marsh, Skidaway Island, Georgia - 071405AT metaG (megahit assembly) | ecosystem: Environmental > Aquatic > Marine > Intertidal zone...
ATCAGCCAGTTCAGCCGCACCAGCTCCTGCGTCAGCACCGTGTTCATCGACTCGTGATAGTCGACGGGGAACTTGTACCGGGCCGCCTCGATGTCGAACGGGAGGGGCACGCGGGCGAGCGTGTCGGCGGCAATGTCGTCCAGAACGGCCTCCTTGCTGCCCCCGGCGCCTCCGGTGCTGTGGCTCTGTGTCTTGAGGGCGCTGTCCGTGAACAGGTCCGTCTCCTGCTGGTCCTTGGAGATATCGGCGTTGGCGTGCAGGCCGAACACCTCGGGCTCCGCAATAGCGGGGAGGCCCTTAATGAAGTCGAGATACTCGTCGTGGGCCCCGTCGGGGGGCACAACGTAGTTGCCCGAGGGGCTGAACCTGTACCCCTCGTCGGTGACGACCCCCTCCGAGTAGTAGATCCGCAGCAGAGACTCCATGGTGCGGCGATCCTTGGCATCCGTGACGCGGCCGCCGTAGTTGCACTCTCCCGTCAGGTAGGTGAGGATCTTGAGCGGGAGCGTGTCGGCGTACTCGTTCAGGAACATCTGGAGCTGGCGCACCGAGATGATGAAGTCCGGGACGCTGAACTGGTAGCTCACGTTCCAGCCGAGGGGCCCGAATTTAAGGCGCTCCTGGATCACGGCGTGGAAGAAGCAGAGGCCGTAGAGGAGCCGCTTGAACTCGACCGGGCGGTCGCAGCCCTCGAAGAAGTCGGGCTCGCTGACGGGGTCGGAGATGTAGGACTGGAAGAGGTTGGCACGAAGACCCTTGGGGGGGTCCGAGGTCATCTTAATCCCGTTCTGCAGCACGGCCACCGGGAAGTGGTCCGACGGGTACGACGTGAGCCACAGGCGGAAGCGCGAGTCGGTCGAGTCGGGGCTGATGTTCTCACAGATGCGCTCCAGCACGGGCATCCACGACTCGGCCAGGTGGCAGTTCTGGAGCACGACCCAGAAGCCCTCGGCGCGGCCGCTCGTGATGAGCTTCTCGGCCTGGGGGCCCTGACCCTGTCCGAGGGAGATGGACTCGGTGCGGATGCCCAGCCGCTCGGCGAGCTTGAGGATCGGCGTCATGGGGTCGGCCCCGGGGGACAGGACGAAGATGAGCGGCGAGAGAGAGTTCGAGTCGTTGAAGCACGCCTCGAGGTTGAAGGGCGGCGGGTCGACGAACGGCGCGCCCATCACGCCCTCCACATACGACCGCACGAGGAACGTCAGCTTGTCCGGGCGAATCACCCGCATCACCAGCAGCCGCTGGAAGGCGTCGAGCTTGTCGGCCCACGTCCCGGGGAGCGGGTGCTCCACCGGGGACGGCGAGTCGTACATGGCCTTCCAGGCGTCGACGTTGGCCTCAAAGTGCTCGGCGAGGCCGGCGAAGGACTCGGACACGTTGCCAAGGCGGACAAGCTCGCCCCACTGCTTGGTGGGAAGCCACGGCGCGGGCTTCGGCGGCGGGTCGGCCGTGGAGAGGCCGCCCGTGAGGAGGAAGCGGTACTCGGCCGCGTCGATGCGGTTGTGGATCTTGGACTCGAGGGTGACGGTAAGCAGGAAGGAGAAGAGGAGCTTGTCCTTCTCGAAGAGCGACCGGCAGATCATCTTGTACAGCGAGTACGTGAAGTGCTCGAGGAGCGAGTCGATCCGGGCCTGGAGCCGCTGGGCGTCAGTGGGCGCGGTCGGCTTGTCGGCCACGCGGATGGTCCCCTCGAAGAGGCCAATGAACCAGCTGAGCGAGTACTGGTACATGGACTCGATGAACGAGAGGTCCGAGACGCAGAAGAAGAGGCTCGACGTGTGCTTGGCCACGGGCACGTACCCGCGGCGGTTGCGGTCGATGTCCTCCTCCGTCTTCTTGGCCTCTTCCTGCTGCTTCGCGATCTCGTTTGACTTTGTCTTGGCGACCGTGATGATGTTGATCGCCGTCTCGTCTTCGAGGATGTTGCCCTCGGAGCTCGACAGCACTTCGATAATCTGGTCCTCGATCTCCTTGAGCTGCTTGGTCGCCGCCGCTGCCTGCACCACCAGTTCCTCCTTCTTCTCCTGGAGCTCGGGCCGCTCGCGCTGCACCACGAGCCCCAGGAGCTGGTCCTCGAGGCCCGTGGGCGTGATCATGAAGTTCAGCAGCGTCACCTTGACGGCGATCTCTGGCAGGTAGTGCGGGTTCCGGAGCTTGGTCGTGATGTAGAAGCGGAACGTGTCCGAGTAGTCGATGGGCTTGTCGCCCAGCTTGATACGGAGGGTGCCCGACTCCTTGTACACGGACCGGAGGAGGAGGGGCTCGAGGGTGGGGTCGAGCTCGGTGCCGACGTTCTCCAGGAGCACAGGGTTGCCGAGGTTGATGCAGTTCTCCAGCGTGCGTACAAAGTTCTTGTCGGTGAGCTTGATCACGTGCAGCTGCTGCGAGGCCTCCATGTTGCGGATCCACTTGTTGGCCTGGCCCTGGGGGTCGATGAGCAGGGGCCAGCGGCGCGCGGTGCGCATGGTGATGGCGTTCTCGATGGAGAAGGTGTCGTTGGGGAGGCCGTCGATGACCCAGGAGCGGATCTTGACGGGCTCTCCCATCACCGTCTGCAGGCTGTACTTCTCCGTGCACGGGATGGCGGCCGCGCGGCAGAGAGCGAGCCACTCGGTCACGGCCAGGCTGCGGTACTCGCTGGTGAAGGCACCCAGATACGCGATGAACCCCGCGGACAGGATGATGTCCCCCGTCAGGTTACCGTAGTCCTCGGAGAGCTTCTTGCAGATCTCGCCCCAGCGGATTTTCTCCCCGCCGAGCCCGTTGATGAGCTTGCCGGCCCGCTCGAGCTTCTTCTGGCACAGGGCCGCCTCCTTCTCGAGGCGGTCCTTCTCCTCAAGGTTGGCGCGGAGCGTGTCGTTGAGGTTCGCGATCTTCTCCTCCACCCCTTGAGCTCGGCCATTTTGATGGCCAGCGCCTCGTTCACCTCCTTGAGCTCGTCCTCCGCGCCCTTCAGAGCCGCGCGCTTGGGGGCCACGTCCCGACTAACGTAGAAGTACGTGTGCATGGCGCGCACCCACTGCGAGATGCCGTACGCGGCCTTGCTTGACTTCTTCACGGCTTCAGGCTGGAACTCGTCCTTTTCCAGGTAGGGCTCAATCTTGTTGATAGTGGCCTCCTCGATGTTCTCCTTGTCGTACTGCTTGAGCTGCTGGATGAAGTCCATCTGGGCGAGGAGGGAGAGCGAGACAGACCAGTAGTCATCCCGCTTCTTGCCAGGGTTGTCTGGGTCGTTGATGCGCGTGGCCTTCTGCCCGAAGAGGATGCACACGGCTTCCATGACCGACTTGACGGGCAGCGGCGGGTTCTTCATCGCCTTGACCTCCTGGATGTCGCCCTTGGAGAGCTTGTCGACCTCGCGCAGGGCGGCGTTAAGCGCAGGCATGGCCTTGGCGAGCTCCCCCTCGCAGTCGTCCTTGATGATCTTGGCCGCTGCGGCCTTCTCCGACGCGATGGCCTCGTCCTTCTTAACGGCCGCCTTGGTAACCTCAGCGGCGGCCGTCTCCCTGTTGACCACCTCGAGAGTGGCCTCGACCTCCTTGGACGTGGCCTCCAGCTTGGGCTGCAGGTCGATGAGCTCCTGCTTCATCACGTTGACGTCCTTCTCCGCCGTCATCACCTTCTCCAGCCCGATCTCGTACCGCGTCTGCAGCTTGGAGACCTTGAGCCGCTCGGCGTGCAGCAGAGTCTTGTACATCGAGATGAGCTCGAGGTAGGACGTGGGCGTCGTGTAGTAGAACCGGCCAAGGTCGTTCTTGAACTTCTCGGCGAGACTGCGGACGCTGACGTGGATGCTCATGCACATATCCTCGACGGCGTCGCGGACCTCCTCCGTGTCAAAGTCGACATCGCGCATGAACTGCTTTGCGACCGCCTTGAGAGCATCGCTGGGCCACTCCTGGAACCAGTTGATCGAGCAGCAGTTGACCAGCGAGGGGAACTTGCGGATGCGCACGCGGAAGGCCTCCCCGACGGGGCTGAAGGCCAGCACAATGTGCAGGTTCTCCCGGCACTGCTCTACGAAGTAGGCGTACAGCTCCTCCATGCCCAGGGGGCGGCCCTCGGCCTTGGCCTTCTTGGTGACCTTCTCCGTGAGGGCGGCAATCTCGTCCTTGGCGAACAGATTGGGGACCTCGCCCGTGTTGAGAATGTTGTTTATGTCCTCGAGGAAGGCCTCCTGCTTGATCTGCGTGTCGGCCAGCATGAAGACCGTCTGCTTGTCGTCCCCACCCGCCTGTGTCAGGATGCGCTTGAGGTCGTCCCGCCACTCGCCCATGCTGTAGCTCTTGGTGATCTCGATGCTCTCCAGCTTGTACTCGGCCATGTAGGCCGCGATCCGTGTCAGGCTCTGCCTCCCAGAGCCCCCGACGCCCACCAGCATGCAGTTCCCGTACGGCTGCTTGATCACGCGCGAGATGCGGCAGATGTGCTCGGCAGCGTACTGGAACAGCACCAGGTCCATCCGCGTCTTGTGGTCCGAGTTATAGCTCGACAGGTAATCCTCAATCACCTTGAGCAGCTCGGACAGGCTGGCCACCTCGTCGTACTTCTTTGGGTCCGCGTTCGGGACCTGGAAGTCACAGTACATGAGCTTCCGTAGGTCGGTCAGCTCAGGGGCAGAGCCGTCGGCCTGCTCGAAGACCTTGTCGAATTTCTGGCCCAGGACGTTGTCGACGCTGTCCTTAACGAGCTGGCAGAACCAGAGGCGGTCCTCGTCGCTGATCAGGCGGTCGTGGAAGACGCGCAGGCACTCGTGCACCCAGAGACGCGACAGTCCGCGGGCATCAGTCAGGGGCACCCCGCACATCTGCATCCCCTGGAAGACCTTGCTCAGGTCGCGCATGTTGTAGAGGTAGTGGCTCTTGGCGGGGGTGGGCAGCAGCTCCGCCCGGACCGTGTTGTAGATCGACACGGTGGCCCGCACGATTGCGCTCCCCTTGGCCCGGACCTCGTCGGGGGCCTTGGCCCGGCGGAACCACCAGTCGATGATGCTCGAGTAGATGCTCAGGTACGTCTCGTCGGTGAACTCCGTGACGGAGATCACGTTGAAATGCCGGAGCAGGCGCGGGGTGACCTCGTTACGCCCGCCGCCAGGGGGCCCCATGGCGGAGCAGAGCTGGATGTCGACGAGGTTGGTGAAGGTGTTCTCGTTCCGGTTGTACCACCCCTGGTGGTCGCAGAACTGCCGCAGGAGCTCGATCGGAGGCTGCGCGCCATACGTCTCCGGGGTGGGCATGTTGAGGTCGTCCACGAAAATGACGCACTTGAGCCCGATCGGGGGGCCCAGCACGTGCTTGCGGCGCTGCTTGAGCTTCATGTCGATGATGTCCTGGATCTGGTTGGCGTTGGTCTGTGCAGAGAAGGCCGTCTGCACGTTCATGTACTTGGCCCTGTCCATCTGGTTGAGCCTCGACTGAACGTACACCGTCTTGCCCGTGCCCGTGGGACCGACGAAGAGGCACGACTTGCCGGCCGTGGTGAGCGTGTCGAAGATGAACGAGTAGCGGACCGTGTCGACCGTCGTGATGACGAGGCTGTTGAAGGGCGTCTTCTCGCTGGGGGGCTCGACCTTGGTCGTGTCGAGCCAGTGCTTCCACTGCATCTTGTCCGTGTCGAAGAGGAAATCGAACACGAGGCCGTCTGCGGGAAGGTGCACGTTGAGCTTGGCGCCCGAGTCGGGGTACGCGACCTCCACCCCGGGCCCGAGGTCATAGTCCTTGCGGTCAGGCTTCGCGTCCACGACGCCCTCGGCCAGCGCGCGGAAGAAGGTACTGAACACGGGGCGCCCGGCGGCATCGACGGTGGCGCCCAGGGACCAGATGGCCGACATGAGGAAGATGCCGTCGACGAGGCGGGGGGTGTCCTTGGCCGAGGGGGCCTTCGCGCCCTCCTCGCGGAACATGGGGCTCATGGCGTCGAAGAAGCGCATCAGCCACGACACGAGGCCGATCGACAGCGTCTGCACGGGCTCCCGGCAGTTCCGGCGGATGAAGGCCGTGCACGGGTCCACGAACCACTTGAACAGCTCGGTGATCCGGGGCGCGCTGGGCTTGAGGCTCTCGGGCGCCTGGTTGAGCCACGACACGACGAGGGGCTCCCAGCCCATGGAGCTGGGCTCCACGTACACCATCCCGCACCTCGACACAGTGGCCGGGGACGCCTGGAGCAGGTCCTGGACCTCGAAGATCATGTTCATCTGCGGAGTCATGCTGATGGTCTCGCCGGAGTTCAGACAGAGCTTCTTGTTGTCGTCGAGGACCGTGTTCATGTTCTCGATCCACACGGCGTCCACCGGGCCGTCCAGGATGACCCACTGCCGGTCCTTGACGGCATCGGGGCCCACCCCGGCCTTGTAGGCGTTGCGGAACTCGGTGGCCAGCACACCGTCCTTCCACTCCTTGGAGATTTTGTCCGGGGCCCCGTAAAGCTGGTCGATGTAGACCGCCTTGGGGTTCATGATGTGCGTCTGCACCTTCACCTCGCCGAGCTGCTTGCGCTGCTCGAGCAGGCCAAGCGCTGCGGCCAGCATGCGGTACAGGCTCGTCTTCGCACCGAACGAGTACCCGACGATCATGAGGCCATGGCGGACGAGGATCATCTCGTACAGTTGGAAGAGCTTCTCGAGGAACACGTCCGTCGGCTGCAGGTTGGCCGCCTCGCACGAGTCCCGCACGGCCAGCTCGAGCTTCTCGTAGTCGGGGGCCGGGAGCTCAACACCCGGGAAGAGGTCCGACAGGATACCGTTGAAGAGCGGGATGTCGGGGGCCAGGAACTTGGGAAGGTTGACATCCTGGATAGACCGGAGCATCATGACGTCCTCCGACAGGCTGGCGAGCTCCTTCTTCTGCTTGTTTGCCGTGGCCGCCCGCAGCACTGACATGACGGCGCGCATGCCATAGTCGTAGTGCTTCTGGGACGAGAGCTGCTCCGAGCACAGGCGGTACGTGGCCACGAGTTTGCGGGCGAGGTCGCGTGCGCCCTCATACCCGGCCGAGTAGAGGATAATCTCGCTGATCAGCGCGTAGTCGGGGACCATCATGGCGACGGATCGGAACAGCGCCTTGAGGTTGTCCGGGAGCTCGGAGCGCCCGGCGTACCCCGGGTTCATCGTGATGAAGACGTTGCACGACTGCTTGAGAGTGATCTTGGAGCCCTCGAAGTCGAAGAGCTTCTTGCGCTGCGCCTTGGCCCGCTGGATAGTAAGGATCTGCTGCGCGATCACCGAGAGCACCTCCAGGTTGATGCGGTTGAACTCGTCGAAGCAGGCCCAGGAGCCGGCCGACGCGAGGCCCTTGAACATCTTGCCCATGGCCTGGTACTCCATCTGGTCCGAGCAGTTGAAGACGACGCACTGCATGGCCATGGCCTTGGCCAGGTCCTTGGTCGTCTCTGTCTTGCCCGTCCCGGCGGGGCCCTCGGGGGCGCCCCCGAAGTTGAGGTGCAGGGCGCCCATGAGGGTGCGGTAGCACCGGTCTGTGAGCGGAGTGATCACCAGGCGCGAAGAGTTGCCCAGGTACTCGTACCCGTACTCGAGCGCGGCGTTAATCATGCGCACGACCAGGTCGCCGTCCTCCCAGTTGTACCGGAGCTGCGAGATCCACTCGAACTCTGTCTCCGAGGTCACGCCCTGCTTCGAAAGCTCCAGGACGACGTCGCGCGCGTGGACGTCGATGACGATGAGCGCCGAGAGGGTCATGCGCTGGAGCTTGGTCAGGTCCCCGCGGACCTTGGCGACGACCTTCATGAGCTCCTCGGTGCACTTCGACGCGTACTCGGACAGCGTGCCCTCAGCGATGGCGAGAGCCGTCTCCTGGGTCCAGAACAGGCAGTCAATCCCGAGCACGACCTGTCCGGGCCAGTCAAGGATCCATTTGGTCCGCTCCGTGCTCTCGTAAGCCTCGGTCGCCGACAACATCTCCTTCTTGACCGACGCCTTCATCGACGCCTCGCACTCAATCAGCCACCTCTCCACGGCACCGTTGGCCTTGGCCGGCTCGAAAGGCTGAAGAGCGACGACTTCGCCCTCGGCGCTCTGCATCCCCTGAACGACCATGTTCTTGTCGAACTCGAGGGCCAGGATGCCCTCGAAGCACTTAGACATGTACGGCTGCACACGCGTTGGGTCCTTCGTCTCAGAGAGGATGGCGAGGAGCTCTGGGTCGGCGAGGAAGTAGAAGCGCGGGAAGGCGACACGCTTGGTCTCGAGGTACTCGTTGAGCCCGCGCTGAACCTGGTCGAGGAGCTGGTTAGCCTCAAGGAGCGCGGCGAGCATCTCAGGGTCGGCTGTGACGGCGAGGACCTCCGGGTTCTTGACGGCCTTCTCCATGATGTCGCGCCAGGAGAGGTCGACCATCTTGAACTTGGCGCCCTCGGTGGGCATCTGCTGCATGATGTCCTCTGACCCGAAGATGGGCTCGAGGTACAGCCAACCATCCTGGCACTTGATCCACTGGTCGATAATGTCCTGTGTCATACCAAGCTTCGACTCCCAGAGCTTGACGGCCTCCTCGTGGGGGCCGATGAAAGGGGAGGCGCGCATTGACTGCGTCTTGACGATGTGGTCGTCCAGGAGCATCTGGATGTCGTCCAGGGCGCGGAGCTTGTACGTGCCCGTGTCCCGCCACATGCCGAACTCGAACTCAATGCCCGTCCACTCGCCCTCCATCTTGCGCAGCGCCTTCTCGAGGCTGAACTCCTTGCTCGCGTTCTCGCTGACCTCCTGGATCTGGTCCAGGTGGTCCCCGAGGCCCATAGACAGGGCGATTGAGAGGGTGAACTCGTCCTCCATCTTGACCTCACGGCCGACGATCTCTGAGATGGCCCGCCAGTGGCGTGTCTGCATCCCCGGGTTGCACACAGCCGTGATGAGGGGGATCTTGTCCATGAACTCCTCGAGGAGCTTGCGCGTCTCGAGCACGACGCTCGCGGGGGGGCCCACGAGGAGCTTGGTCAGCTTGCCCGACTGGCGGTACCACTCGTCCACCTTCGCCGCGACCATCTCGGCATCGATCTCCTTGAAGGGGCCGTCCTGCCAGTCGGGGCGGTCCCGGCTGAAGGACGCGCAGAGCTCCCAGAGCTTGGCTGTTGGGTCGAAGACCTTGCTGATCTGGTCCAGGATGGGCCACTCGGTCTCCTTGAGCCCGAAGATGGCCTCGCGGCTCTGGTACAGCTCGGCCAGCTCCTTCAGGTTGGCATGCGTCTGCTGGATGTCCAGCACCTGCAGGGCCCGGTCCTCCACGGCGCTGAGGTCGCCCAGCTTGACGAACTCGTTCACCTCCTTCTCCAGGCCCGCCAGCTTCTCCGTCAGCGCCTTCATGTCGTCTCGGAGCTGGTCCATGTAGGCGATGCGGGCCTTGGCTGCGCGGGCCTTCCACTTGAGCACGACATCGGTGAGGCGGAGGGGGCAGTTAAGGAGCTCGAAGTACAGGGCCGACTGGGCGTCCTCGATCACGAAAGTTTTGGCGTCGAGGGACTCGTACGCCTCACGAGACTCGTCGATGCGCTCCGCGAGCGACTCCAGCTGCCCCTCCGTCTCCTCGAGGAAGGTGTTGAGCTCGTCGAGCATCTCGGGGTCCGTGGGCTGCTGGGACAGCGTCGTGCACATGTGGTCGTACGTGGCCGCGATCTCGCGGTTGGCGTCGGTCCACCGGCGGGCAATGTCGTGCAGGAGCCCGATGCGGATCACGCTGGCCTTCTCGTGCAGGCTCGCCTTGGCGGCCGAGCAGTCGACGCTGACCATGGCGAAGTTGACGCAGGCCTCGCACCGGTCGAAGACGGTCTGGATGAGCCCATCAAACTTGGTCACCTCGGCCAGCGACTCCTCCAGCGTGTGCTCCCGGGCCCGCCAGTCCTCAAGGAAGGCCTCCTCATCCACTTCCACGAGGTCACGGATCGCACCGAAGGCGGCGAGCAGGTCGAGGGGCCCTTGAAGGTTCTTCTCGACGACGGCGAGGAGCTGCCGCTTGAGCTCCGACACCCGAGGGTCGGCGAGGTCAACGGTGGGCAGCGTGGTGTTGTCCTGCGCGAGGGCCAGCTTGGCTGAAACGTCCTCGACGCCCTCCGACTGGAGGAAGATCTCCTCAAAGACGGACAGGAGCTTCGAGGTGATCTCGTCCACCCCGGGCGTCAGCTCTAGGCTCCGCTGCTCGGTCGAGTAGCACAGCCGGATCCGCAGCAGCTGCGTCGGTACCGTCGTGAAGAGGTCCGCGCCCCACTTGCCGTCGTCCGTGTCGGGCCGCCCGGCCCTGGCCTCCCGCGAGCCCTCCTCGAAGTCGTACCCCCGGAGCACGTCCACCAGCGCCCGGGCGCTCTGCACCACGGCCACCTGCACCTGGTCCGCCATCTTCAGCGACACCATCTTGACGTACCGCGAAAGCTGCGCGCTCGACGCCACGGCCGACGCCGTGCTGACGGGCTCGCGGCGCTCGAGCTCTTCCATGAGGGGGTTCTCGGCGGGCCGCAGGGCGACGGCCACGTCGTCGAGCTCCCGAAGCACGCGCAGGACCCACGTCGTCTTCAGGCCCTCCATCGCCTCGTGCACCGAGTGGACCCAGTAGTCGTGGAGGTCGTCGAGGGCGGCCGGGAGCTCGAGGAGGGAGAGGGACGTGTCGACTAGGCGGTCCCCCGAGACGTCGAGCTCGCTGTGGAAGGACTGGAGCCCGCTGAGGTACGTCTGCTGAGCCTGCGGGAGCGTCGACTTGACGTCGGCCTGGAGCACGGAGAAGAGCTCCCGGTCCGTCATCTCGCAGTGCACGCTCCCGCCCTGCCAGTGGGCCACTGCCCCGACATCGGGGCATGGGGCGACGCCGGACGCGGGGACGGGCGGCGCGCGGGGCAGGGGCGCGATGGCCAGGACATCGGCCAGGTCCTTGGCCAGCTCCGGGTCGGACAGCTTGTGCCGCATGACCGACTGTTTGATCGAGTGCCGGTACACGTCACGGAGCTCCTCCAGGCAGTCGTCGACCACCCCGGGGAGGGCGGTGGCGAGGTCCCAGTTCGCGAGCGCCATGACCCGCTGCTCGAACTCGTCGTCCATGATGTCCCGGTGCTCGAACGGGATCGAGTCGAGGAACTCCTGGTACCGCGCCCGCGCCTCCACCTCGGCCTTCTCCCGCCGGGCGGCCCGGATGCGCGCCGAGAGGGCGGCGGGCTCCTCGGCGTCCAGGCACACGTTCAGGCGCTTGACGCGGAGCTTTTCCTTCCCGCTGTGCACCCACCGGATGTCGAACTGTCTCGCATCGGCGTGGAAGGCCGTCGCGTGGCAGGGGGCCCAGTAGAACTGCCCGTCGTTGGTGAAGAAGCGACACCGCGCCGGGATGCCGGGGGCTCCCCGCGCCTGCTCCTCAGCAATCATCGCCGGGAAGTCGAGCGCGTCGTCCGCGTCGAGCGGGTCGTACGCCTCCAGCGGGAGGCTCGAGCCCCCCTTGACGGCAAACTCGTCCTTGCGCGGCTGCCGCGACGAAGTGTCCCCCCGCGCGGCCACCCACTCGAGCGGCGTGGCGTCCTCGGGGCCCCCGGGGGGCTCGGGCGCGGGCTCCTCCCCGCCCTCGCCGTCCTGCCGCGGGGGCAGCTCCCCCCCGTCCCCGTACAAGTCCGGACGCGGGGGGAAGGACCCGTTGTCTCCAATGTCGTACCAGTCCGGGGCCGCGTGGGGCGCCTCGAGGCGGTCGAGCTTGATCGGGGACTTGGGGGGCGGGACCTTGAACGCGGGGTGGACCTTGCCCGTGCGGGCGAGGGGCGGGAGGGCCGGCGCGTCCGAGCCCGCGCTAACGGGGCGGGAAGGCGGGTCCAGCTCGCCCTTGGGGTAGGTGGGCGGGGGCGCCGTGCCGTCGAAGTGGGTGCTTGCGTCCAACGCCCCTTCCCCGGCATGTTGACCCCTGGCCGTGCCGCCAGTCGCCCCGAGGGTCTTCCCGAGCTGGAACGCCCTCGGCAGGCGGATCTGCAGGAGCGTCAGAGGGGGCGGGGGCGGGGGTCAGCCGCGCGAGCAGCGAGGGGTGCGGGCGGGGGGCGAACTGGTGGGGGGGGGCTCTGCTCCGCGACGTGGGCGGCTCCGGGGGGCGTCTCCGTCGACGTACGGGTCAGTAGATGGGTCATTGTCCCACTTCCGAGCAAACACCACCGGAAAAAGCGGCAGTAATCACCACAGGAGCATCGGGGGGGCACCACCGGCACAACCAGACGGAGGGCATGTCCCCTCGCGTATGAAATCGGACGGGTGCATTTCCACAGTGGACAGCGACATCCAAACGAAATAATCGATGGGACAGGGCGTCGGTCACGCATATATCTTGCGCCGCCGTCCGAATCCACCGCCAGGTCCCCTCCCAGCGGAAAATAGTACCGTGCACGGGCTCCAGCCGAGAACAGATGTTGTGGGCGATGGGGACTTCCCAGGGCCCTGGCCAGCAAGGAGCGGTGCTCGACAGGCGGAGTCATCCGGACACTGCTCGACGGCCGCGCGGAAGGGCACACCGGGGCACCCTAGAGGGGCCCGAGGGGGCGGGGGTGCATTTCGTAACAGGGAACGCATGCTCACCTTGACGGGGGCCGAAAGGTCGGGCCCGTGACCCTTCTTTCTATGACCGTGCATTTTAATCTATCAGTTCAATAACACATGGTCAAGGAGAAAGGCACGGGGTCCTATTGCGAAGCGCTCCGAGCGAAACGGGTGGGGCAGTTCACTTCGAGCAACAATCGCTGCACTAGAGGGTTCTCTTTTCATACAGTTTTGGCGCCGCTGGCATCGCACGCTCTCACTTCAGGCACGGGTCACCCGCTCCGCCCCACCGGGACACCACCGTGGCGACAGACGCGAAAAGAGCCCGGAGACTGACTTGGCTCCAGAGCCCTCTCTCCCGCGCAGATCACTACGTTCCCCTGTACGTCTCCCGGTGCACTCGAGATCGTCACAACTCGTCACTTTCCCATTGTCACTCGCTACCGTATCCCGTGAGGCTGCATAGAGCTCTCCTTCCATCCCCTGTCCTTGCTCCGCCCTCTGGCTCGACTGCAGTCCCGAACCGCGGGGAACGACTCGCCGAGACCGGGAATCATGTTGAGGAGGATTGCAACCTCCCTCGCGAGCTCGTCTCAGGTCGTCACGGAGACCGTGGCCTTCCAGGTGCGCTACCGGGCCCACCCCCCTCGGGCTGCACCTTCGGGGAACGGGTGCAAATGGGTGCGAGTGTCATGAGGAGCGATGCGTGTGATGGATGGAATCGTTTGAGCACTAGGTGTGCCCCGCTGCAGTCTCTTTGCCGCGCGGGCCCCTGTGCACCCGCCGCGGGAGCAGACCCGAGGGCTCGGTTCGTCCGCTCCCACTTCCCGCGCCTCGCCCACCCTAACCAGCGCCGATCTGCTCCACCCTCGCGTTTCCTTGCGTGCAGAGCCAACGGTTCTTCGCCGCCAAGGCCAGGACGTGCATCGTGGGGGTTGAGGTGGACGAGAACGCCCGGGGCACTCTCATCGCCGAGTGCGGGGCCATCCTGAACGACGTCAGCAGCATGCCCGCGGACGCTGAGTTCCGGAAACAGACGGAGACGCTCTTTGGTTACATTAAGAAGGCGTGCGAGGACCCCGCGATCAAGGACGACGCGGAGCTCGAGGTCAAGGTGAGTTTGGGGAACGGGGTGGGCACTGCCCCACCTCCCTCGCGCGCCCTCCTCCCCGGGACCCCCCCCTCACGGCCCCACGCATCTCCGCTCCCGCCTTTCCCGCAGCTCGACCGTGGGCAGCTGGAGGAGATCATCGTGACGGCCCGCAACCACCGGTCCCTCATCCCCAAGATGTTGGCTGCCAAGCCCTGGGCCAACGCCGACACCCTGGAGGTCAAGTTCTGGGAGGCCGACGAGAGTGCATGAGTCCTGTGCCGCGGGGCGCGTGCTTCCTCTCCATGGGGGGCGTTGAAGCAGACAACCTATGGGGCGGGCGCAATACGCTATTGCACACGGGGCGCAGGCACGGGGTGTTCCCGGCGGCGTCATGCCCCTGGCATGTGGGTGCGCCCCAACCCCCCGTCAAAACTCGTCCTCCTCGTCGGACGAGTCCACATCGTCAACGTCCGCGTTAATCTTCCATCCATCGGCGAACAGGACCTTGCGCACGGTCACGACGCGCGAGCCGCTCCTGATGCCGCACGCCTCGAGCGACCTGTCCCCAGGGCACGCCTTGCCGTCGAGCACGGTCAGCTCCCAGTCCTCCTCGAAGCCGTTGAGCCGGAGGAGGTCCTCCACGGGCTCCCACCGGAGCTTCCTTGCGATCTCGGCGCGCAGCTCGAACACTGCGGGGGGCATTGCGCGGAGCGGCGAGAAGCTCACTGGGCCACGGGAATCGGGTGTGGGAGAAGCAGGGACAACGGGCGTGACGACGCAGTTGCCACGGAGCCGCGTCGGCCGGCCTCCGAGGACCCGGGGTGGCGCGCGTCGGGGGCGGCCCCGATCTCCTCACCAGACATGCTCGCGGGGACCTGGAGGGTGAGTGCGTCGAGGGAGTTGGTGGTGGTGCTGCGGGCGCGGGGCCAAAAACAGGATACAGTGAGCGGCTCAATCCCAATGGAAGCAACGCGCCGCACGCTCCGGTACGTCTTGCATGCCTTGAGTGCATCCCTTTCGCTTTCTCAGAACTCGACCTCGTCCGTTTTTTTCGGCACCCGCCCCACCCGTGCGAGGTACGTATGAGTCCTTCGGGCTCACCTCATCGACTCTTTCCAGTAAAGAGACCACCGCTCATGCTGAACGCGAGGGAGAATCTGCGGAGAGCGGGGTACGCGAGCCGAAAACCCTTCGACTTCTCCTCGACGTTTCCGAAAACTCGGGACACGAGGTGGGGGTCCTCGCCCATTGCGGACCACCTGCGTTTAATATTAGGAGGCGCGAGTATGTTTGGTGCCTAGAAGTCTCACCGTCACGGACAGCATTGTAGCGTCCATCTGCAGGGTGTCTTTCGTCCGCCCCCGCGGTCTGCGTCTCTGGGCTCCCACGGCTCTCGCTTGCGGGTGGACAAGTGCCCTGTGCAGCAGTCCACCCGCACGAATGAGGCGTTGCGGGGCGCGGGAGGGGCGCCGCTGCGCGTGCGAGTGCCTCACCGAGCGCGGGAGTCGGCAGACTGGCAGTGCCCCTGCGTGCCTATCCGTGGGCTCCCTGGGAAATTCAAGGGCAAAACAACAACCCAACAGGCAACGCGCCAGAGGAGGCGACGGTCCCCGAACTGTGTAGCACGGCAGACGCAGCGCTCCCCGATCTAGCACGCTCCACCCATGAGCAGCCACCGGCTGCTGACCACGCCCAGGAGAGCGCGGCCCACAGCGCGAACCCCAGCAGTGTCGCCCCAGCAGCGGGAAGCTGCTTAGAGACGGCGACCGCGGCGACCACCCTTGCGGCGGGTAGAGTCGTGGGGGATGGGGGTCACGTCCTCGATGCGGCCGATGCGGATGCCGGCACGGGCAAGGGCGCGGAGGGCGGACTGGGCACCGGGACCGGGGGTCTTGGTGCGGGAGCCACCGGTGGCACGGAGCTTGATGTGGAGGGCAGAGATGCCGAGCTCCTTGCAGCGGGTGGCCACGTCCTGGGCGGCAAGCATGGCCGCGTAGGGGGAGGACTCGTCACGGTCGGCCTTCACCTTCATGCCGCCGGTCACGCGGACGAGGGTCTCCTTGCCGGACAGATCCGTCACGTGGACGAAGGTGTCGTTGAAAGAAGCGAAGATGTGGGCAACGCTGCGGGTGGGGGTCAAGAGGGGAGCCGGTGAGGGGGATGTCTGGGGGGGGGGGCTGGACGGCTCCCGAGAGGAAGCCGGTCCCGAGCCGAAGATCGGACTACAGCCACGAGCCGATAGATCAGCGTAATGAAACGTGCTCATTATTGCGAGAATTTACACAAAAAACGGCGGGTCTCCTCGCCGCTGCGCAGGAATCGCACTCACCCGAACACGAGCTCGCCCTCGCGGACCTGGGGCCCGAGGGACACCTCCTCCTTGGGGGCGGCAGCCTTCTTGGGAGCCATGTTGCTTTCTGCATGGAACAAAAAGACGGAAGTAGTGCGTAAAACATCCAGGAAGGGTCCATGCACGCCCAGGAGCCACTGCACCCTTGGGTGGGCGACGGGAAGGGCCGAGCTTGCGCGACGTCCGCGACGTGGGATACTCTGCCGTCTCTCGCGAGTGTTTCTTCGCGTTTATTCTGCCGGATTTCTTCGCGCAACTAGACGCAAGCAAGGAAGGCGGCGCTCCGGGGGCTCCGCGCAGTGAAGCGACGCCACCGACCGCGCGTGGCAGATCGAGCCCTTTGCGGCGCGCCTCGCATCTCCCGGGGGAGAAAATCGTGGTTTGAGCCACGCACGCGGGGGATCACCTTGAAAAGTAAGGGGTAGCTTAGGGGGTCGAGGCAGGGATGGTGGCCTCCTCGACGCGGGTCTCAAGCTAGCAAGGCAAGAGACGGTGATGTAAGTGGAAAGGTCGACGGTGGGGTTGCGGGCGCGCTGAAGAGCAGGGCGGGGGCTGGGAGGGCCCCGAGCGGCTGGGGCGATCGGGTCAGACATGACACCCCCGTGCCGGCAGTGAACACCAGGGGGCTCCGCCGGGCCAGTGCATGGCGGGACGCCGGGACGCGGTGCCTCGCCGGTTGGGG
>Ga0181582_10001891_pt1 | contig 16613 bp, 17 predicted proteins | sample 071ome_32_FD_132438 | JGI IMG/M metagenome (GOLD analysis project Ga0181582, IMG submission 132438) | Coastal salt marsh microbial communities from the Groves Creek Marsh, Skidaway Island, Georgia - 071405AT metaG (megahit assembly) | ecosystem: Environmental > Aquatic > Marine > Intertidal...
AGTTCTTTCACATCTGGAAAGTCTTCTAAAACTTCTAGACGATCATTTGCGTTGTTGCCATTAGGCCGTTGTACTATTTCTTTGTAGTTTATTAGTTTATCTTTTGTTTCACTGCTAAGTTTAGGCATCTGTAGTGTTGCTACAGGTACAGGAAACAACTGATGTAATTGGAAATTATAATCCATTAGCAATCCATTCTTCAGGAGTTGTAAATTTAAAGTCACCGATAGCTTTTAGTAACCTAGTGTTATCACTACATGTATATTTTTGATATTGTTGTTTTAAAATATCCGGCATTGGAATAGGTTCAATAGTTGCATTATATTTTTCTGCTACGGCATCTGCAATACTTTGGAAACTTCTTGGAGTCCCAGTACCAACATTCCAAATACCTGTATCTTCAACATCAAAAAACTTTTCAATAATTTTGCAAACATCTCCTACATAGATAAAGTCTCTTAAATATTCTTCGCTATTTTCAAAAGGATTTACTTTTCCTGTTTCGATTGCTTGTTTTTTAAATTTATGAAATACACTCATTTGATCACCTTTGTGTTCTTCATGTTCTCCATAAACATTAAAAAATCTAAACCCTTGAATTTTACATTGCCATTGATCTTTGTCAACCATATTGATGGTTCTGTCAAATAAGTATTTGCTCCATGCATATGCACTTTGCGGATATATCGGACCGTACTCTTTAAATACTCCAGTATCTCCATATACACTTGCACTAGATGCATACATAAAATTTACGCCTTGCATTTCACAAACTTGTAATAACCTATGACTAAAATCTAAGTTATGTGCAAGAACAGATTCTACATTTCTCTCAGTAGTTGAACTAATTGCTCCTAAATGGATAACATAGTCAAAAGGGCTACAATCAGGAATTACATTTTCGATATAATCGTATTCTGCTACTGTGTGTCCTTGATCGACAAAATAGTTTACAACATTTTGCCCGATAAATCCTTTGCAACCTGTTACTAATAAATTCATTTGCTTGCCTCTAATATCTTTGTTGTACTGTAACCTTTGATTGTAGGGACAATATGTACTGGTGCTAGATCGTGTCCTACAATTTCTTCTACAGTATAATCACCACCTTTAACAATTAAGTCAGGTTTTATTTCTTTAATAAGTTCGTAAGGTGTATCTTCATCAAATATAACTACTTCGTCTACGTATGGGATTAACAATAATTGTTCCATGCGTGTTTTTACATCGTTAAACGGTCTTAGAGCGCCTTTTAAGCGTCTTACGCTGTCATCGCTATTAAGACCTACAATTAATTTATCACCTAAATTACGAGCTTCTTTAAGCAGTACAAGGTGTCCTTTGTGCAATACATCAAAGCATCCGTTAGTAAACACTACACGTTTTTGTAAATCTTTTTCTGTAAGAATGTATGTGCCTACGTGCTTAACTGATTCTGTTGAACCTCTAATAGCAAGCTCTAATGCTTTTTGATAATCGTATTCTTTAGTGAGTGCATAAACAAATGCCGCCAAGAAACAATCGCCTGCGCCTGTAACATCTGATACTTCAACACGTTCTACAGATACGTTATACATAATGTTATCTATATTTCCGATAACATTATCGCCTGCATTAGTTACAATAAAATTGCTATTCCAATCAGCAAATCCTAATTCTTTAAATTCTTTGTTATTAGGTTTTACTAGCCAAGCACCTTCATAGCAACTTGCGTGACGTTTAGGATCTACAATAACACGGCACCCTGCTTCGTTTGCTAGTTGTATAATTTGTTCAGCAAAATCTAATACGCCTTTATTGTAATCACTTAATATTACATAGTCGTATTTGTCAAATGGAAAATCTTGTAGTTCCTCTAAAACTTCATATCCGTCAGCATAGTAATCATTGTCAATGCGTGTGATATAATGACCATCACACATGACTCTTGTTTTAATGCTTTTAGGTTGATCATAATCAAACAATGATACATTTACACCTAAACTTTTTAAATTTTCGTAAACAAGTCCTGCACCACCTTGTGTTTCTATAGTGCGTTCTTGTGTAACTACAGGCACAGGTGCTTCTGGACTCAAGCGTGTGCTTGTTCCGTAAATATATTTGTCGATTATTATATCACCAATAACTAAAACTTTCATATTTTTATTATACTACACTTAGGTTAATAAATCAAGAACTTTTGTAAGAGTTTCTAGTTTATTTTGATTGACTTTGCTGTTAAGAGTATTGCGTAATCCTTGATGTAAAGGTTTAGGCCAGGCTCCTGATGCTACCCAAGCATATCCGTCATGTTCACCGTTTAGTTTAGGAATGAATTCGTCTTTAATAGCACAAAGATAAGTGTGAAATAAAAACTTTTGATCAGTGGATATAAAAGTTTCTAAAGGAACTGTCTTTTTAATTTCTGGTAAAAATCCTATTTCTTCTTTAATTTCTCGTTTGAGAGCTTCCCAGGGAGTTTCGGCGCCTTCGTTAGTGCCTCCAACTAATCCCCATTGTTTGTTCTTTTTACCGTTAGCTCTATAAAGAAGAAGGTACCTGTTTGTAGCAAGGCTATAGAAGAGAGTACCACTGCAAATTATCTTGTCCATAAAAATAATTAGCCATTTAGACTCATACGCCAGGTGCCGTTTGGATACAATCCTTCTACTGAAAGTAGCCAATCATTGCCATCCCAGCGGTACTGAATTCCTGTTTTTAAGTTAGTAACATAGATAATTTTTTGTATTTCGTCGTTGTATATCAGTTTATTTTCACTGGCATCAAATACAACTCGCCACTGATTTCCGTCCCATTCTACAATATCGTCTTTACCTGCTACAAGATCTGAAAATTGAAAATTACCATCCCATGCCTTAGGACCAAAGTCACCGTTTGCATCATCTCCGATATCATTTAACAGCAATATACGAGACCCTAGTCCGCGCATATTTTCTGTAATAGGATTAGTTTTTTGCGGATCAACAATATAGTCTATTGTGGTCCATTGCGAATTTTGTCTTGACGGTCCTTCTATAATAGTATTACTAGGGAAAGTATCAGTGTCCCAGTTAATAATTAATTGTGTTTCGTCAGTTGGATTTATACTTACTGTACCGGTAATATCTCTATTTTCGTCTAGTCGTCTGATATAAATTCTACTGATATCATCTTGATATTGTCCAGGATACACGTTTGTAACATTACGCCAGTTTGTTTGTCCTACACGCCCGCCGCTAACTAATTGTGCTATTGTGCCTGTAATATATAAACCAAAATCTTGATATGTAGTATTTGCAGTTTGTTCAGCTACAGATGTTTGAGAACTAATCTTACCGTCAACATATTTTCCACCCGGAACAATGCTATCGTCATATGCATTTAGCTCAGGCATACTCATACCTAAGTCAATAGTACCCGTATCTTCATTAAAGATGCTTGTAATGATATTTGTAATAACACCAAGTCTTTTAACTTTGATCGGCGGCGACAAGTAAATGGGTGTACTAAAAACCATATTAGCAACATCAATTTCACTATCAACACCTACAGGAATATTTCTACTACTAAAGGTAACACTTTCTAAATTTACTACACTTAAACTTGTCCAATCAATGTAATTGTCTGTAGTTTGTATTTCTAGACTAGGATTAAACAGTGTAAGTATTTGTTCTAATATTTGCAGTTTTTGATCTGTATTAGAACTCCATATGTCTACTGTAAATCCTAAATTATATGGTGTAGGCATTAAACGTTCAATTGTATAGTTTTTTCCTTGAAAGTTTAAATATTCTTCATTATTTTCGTCATAGGCCCTTTCTCTAATATTAAGTTTGTTAACATAACTAGAGTCAGCAGTACGTGTTCTATCCATTTCTAAATTGCTTACGTATACTGCTATCCGAGGAGCACTTGGGATTTTATTTTCACTATTGTCGCGAATAATATTTGCAACTTGTCTTGTTAGGTCGCCGTACATTACAGGTACTTGTTTCAAGTTGCCTGCTCCATCTTTAACGCTAAAATTACTCATTAGTCTTACCATTTGAGTAACATAACGTCTTATTTGTCCATCATAAAAATGTTGCATTAGTTGTCCGCCTTAGGTCTAAGTGCTTTAGAGAGACTTTGTCTTTCAGTAACCGTTTCTCCACCAATTTCTGCTGTATTAGGATTGTTAATGAAAGTGCCTTTTTGTGTATAACGTGTATCTGTATTTGTAAGACTAACACGGATACCATCTTGCATCTTAACCCATCTATCACCATCAAATCTAAACAAACGCTTAGGCATGTAATCTGTCCTTAAGAAATAATCTCCGCTTTCTGGTTGCGAAGGGAAACTGATCCCCATACCGTACGGAGCACCGTTAGGACCTTCCTCAACTCCTAATAAATATCCTTGATATCCTGCTCTATCAGGACGGTCAGTAATCATATCAGTTGTTGTACCAATGCCACTGGCATCCATTTCTTCGCTGTCAGCAGTCTTAATTGCAACAGTACCGTCGTCCTCGTTAACTGCTAGAGTATAATAGTGTGAAATGTCATATCCAGCATTGCTTGCATCTGCTTCTGCTTGTGCAATTACAGCATCATTAATTTGCATTTCTTTTTCATATGTAGATAGTAAATCTCTTAATGTTTGATCACTACCTTCTTCTGCAGGTAGATCTAAAATTTCTTTAAATTCTTGACTATCAACTATTTGTTTTAGTTTCAATCTGTACAAGTGTGGATACCATGTAGGAGAAAATCCTTCTGCGGCTCTGTTTATATCTTCTACAACATAAAATCTTTTAAGAGCAACACTGTGATCGTTAAGTGCATACTCGTCTTTTAAGTGAGGCAACTCAATTACATCACCGCTAATAATTTTTCTACCAAGAGTTTTTACACTACTGTTAATATGTATAGTTAAGAACAGAGTATCGTTACTTAAAAACAAACCAAACTGGCTAAGATCAAAATCAATATCTTGAACATTATAAATGCCACGCATTGTATAAATGTCTGGATCATATTTTCGATCTCTGTTTTCTAAAAACAATAAATCCTGTATGTTACCTGTTTGCACAGAATCATAACGAGGCTGATCGGCAGTTGCGTCTACCGAATCAGGATTTTGCGGTCCTAAATATTTGTGAACAAATATATCGGTACCACCTATTGTAAACATTTCAAGGATCTGTTTGTCTAGGAACGCATAATCCTTGCCTTTTTCTGGTTTGTATAAACTTAATCTTGGCATAAACATATTTATGCGATAAATACTAATGGAGAAACTTACGTATGGCTACATTGGCAACAAAAAAACAAGAAGTATTTGATTATGTTTACGCTATGCTTGGCGGCGGCATGATTGATGTTGAATTAGATCCTGTACATTATGAGACAGCTATTACAAAAGCCTTGACACGTTTTAGACAACGTTCGGAAAATAGCGTAGAAGAATCATACTTGTTTATGGAAACAATACTTGATCAAAATACATATACGCTACCTCAGGAAGTAATTGAAGTAAGAAAAATATTCCGTAGAAGTATTGGTTCACGTACAGGCGGCGGCGATGGCGGCACATTGTTCGAACCATTTAATATGGCATACACAAACACTTATATGTTATCAAGTTCAAACATGGGCGGACTTGCAACATACGATTTCTTTAGCCAATATCAAGAACTTGTAGGTCGTATGTTTGGTAGCTTTATCGAGTTTAAATGGAATAATGTTACAAAGCAGATTACATTATTGCAACGTCCTAGAGCAGAAGAAACATTATTGCTTATGGCATATAACTATCGTCCAGATGAAAACATTTTAGACGACTATCTAGCAAAACAGTGGATTAAAGATTATACACTTGCTAGTTGTAAGTTTATGCTAGGAGAAGCTCGTAGTAAATTTGCACAAATTGCTGGCCCACAAGGCGGAAGTGCGCTCAACGGTGATGCATTAAAAGCAGAAGCACAAGCTGAAATGGAAAAGCTAGAACTAGAAGTTAGCACAGCAGTGCCTGGCGGTACTGGTTACGGATTCTTAATCGGTTAATTTATTCTTGACAAACATAGTTTAAGATAGTATTATACATACTATGAACTATGAAGTAACTCCTTTATTTTCTACACCTCTTGTAAAAGCAAACATAGGACAGTTAGATCCTATTGCACTAGCATGGCTAAAAAGATTGGAATTTGTCGACAGCAGTGTAGGCATGTATGCAGGTGAAGAAGATTTAGAAATTGCTGAAAAAGGATTTAATTTATTAAATCAACCCAAGTTGCAAAATTTGAAAACAGGTATTAAACAAGTTGTAGATTACTTTGCTTATACAGTTTTAGATGTTGACGATGATGTAGAGTTTGAACTAACTACTAGTTGGCTTAATAAAATGAACACTGGAAGCGATATTGCACTACACAACCATGCTAATGCAGTTATTAGTGGAGTGTATTATCCTGAAGTTGTAGAAACTTCAAATCCTATTATATTTAAAAAGAACAGGCAACACCTAAATAGTTTTCCAGAGCATGTAAGACCTAATACAAAAGGCAACTGGAATCAATACACTATTGGAGCATATACTGTACAACCTCAAACTGGAGACGTACTGATCTTTCCTAGCCATTTAGAGCACGAAGTTGCTGTTTCTCTCGATACATACAATAGATATAGTTTGGCCTTTAATTATTTTCCAAAAGGTAAAATGGGGTCAAACTCAGTTAGGATTACAATATGAACTACTCAGTAACACCTTTATTTCCTATACCGTTGTTTTACACAAATATAGGTCCATTAGATGCTATTGAAAAAAGTTATGTTGTTAACTTAGAATATCCTGACGAAGCCGCAGGACATGATCATACTGCGGACAAGCATATACTTGATTTACCTAAATTTGCTAATCTAAAAGACCGTATTCTTAATGCTGTATACGAAATGATTGAAAAAGAAATTCAGCCCAAAGACGTTCATTTTGAGTTGCAAAACAGTTGGATCAATAGGCACGGAAAAGGTGAATCAAATACATTACATTGGCATAGTAATGCTATGCTTAGTGGTGTATATTATATTGAAAACGAACCAGATGCTGGCGACATTGTTTTTCAACGTAGCCATTTGTATTATAACTTATTTCATGATACTGTAAGAGTAAGTTTTAACGAACCTACTATGTATAATACAAATGAATTTTTTATTACTCCTAAAGCAGGAGATTTAATATTGTTTCCTAGCCACTTAGAACATATGGTTACTCCTAATCAAACAGATGCGCCAAGGTACAGTCTTGCATTTAATTTGTTTGCTAGAGGAACAGTAGGCGGCGGAACTTCAGAGTTAAAATTATGATAATTGGAATTTGTGGATTAATTGGAAGCGGCAAAGGTACTGTTGCTGATATTCTAGTCGAAGAACATGGCTTTACAAAAGTGTCATTTGCTGACAAGTTAAAAGACGGTGTTGCAACTGTTTTTGGCTGGGACAGAGACATGCTTGAAGGCGACACTGACGAAAGCAGAGAATGGCGAGAACAAGTAGATGTATTCTGGACGAAAGAAACTGGACGTACAATTACACCTAGATTAGTTTTACAAGAATACGGCACTGATTGTATGCGTAAAGGATTTTATGATGGTATTTGGGTGAGCTTGCTTAAACAACATATTTTAAAAAATCCTAATACAAATTTTGTTATTCCTGATGTAAGATTTCCTAACGAAGTTGATATGATTAAAAACATCAATGGAGAAGTTTGGCGCATTCGTAGAGGCATGGATCCGGTTTGGCTTAGAATGTATTTAGACATTGGTGTTGAGCCCAAAGACGTACACGAGTCAGAATGGCGTTGGGCTACATCAGACTTTACAAAAACATTAGAAAATAATAAGACAGTTGACGACCTTAAAAATCTGGTGTCAAATCACCTTGTTTCCACAAAACACCTTGTTTCTGCATAATGCGTTGACAGTTGGCGCACACAGTTTTTAAGTTGCTTGGCAAGCAATTTGTTAAATTGCCATCTATGTGGTAGACATTAAACTGTTCAGAGTGTTTACTTTTAAACCCGCATTTTTCACAAGTGTCTTTCTTTATATATCCTGCTAGTTTCCACTTGGGTATGCCAATCCCGACACGATTACTCTTTAGACATATTTCACATTTACGTCTATAATAGATTTTATCATCTTTTTTATAATTTATTGCCGCAGGACGCTGTCCGCATACACATAAAGGTCTCATATTGTATTTACCTCACCTTTGTCGCCCCTTTTTCACGGCGTATAAGTGCTAATTCTAATGTGATTTATATAAATACATGTGAACACTTATTTTCTGAAGGAGAAATATTATGGCATTATCATCACCAGGTGTTGAGGTTAAGGTAATTGACGAAAGTTTTTACACTCCAGCTGAGCCCGGCACCGTACCAATGATTTTTGTTGCCACTGCGGAAAACAAAACCAATGGAGCAGGCACTGGTACTGCACCTGGTACGACAGCGGCAAACGCAGGTAAACCATACCTGATCACATCACAAAGAGATTTAGTAGAAACATTCGGCGAGCCGTTGTTTTATACTGATACAAACAACAACCCAATTCATGGCGGTGAACTTAACGAATATGGCTTACAAGCGGCTTACTCGTTACTAGGAGTTAGTAACCGTGCATATGTTGTAAGAGCAGGCATTGACCTAAGTGCTCTAGTTGCAACATCAGAAGCACCTACTAGCGATCCAGCAGACGGAACTTATTGGGTAGATACTGCATCTACACTATACGGTGTATTTGAATGGAACGGTTCTGCAGGTTCAACAACAGGCGGACAGTCATTCTCAAACAAAGCACCTATTGTAATTACAGATGCTAACCAAATTGATAGCGGAGCACCGAAAGGTTCAGTAGGCGCAAAAGGCGACTATGCTATTACAGCAACAACTACTCTACAAAAACTTTACTATAAAAATGAAAGTGGTACTTGGGTAGAAGTAGGCGGAACAGCATGGAAAGCAAGCTGGCCTACAACACAAGGTTCTGCTAACCCGACTACAACTTCGGGTGCATCAATGACAATCAATGCAACAACAGTTACAACAGGTGGCACAGATGCCGCTGCCGCTGTAACTGCAATTAACACCGCAGGGATTGCAGGAATCACAGCAGATGTAGATTCAAATAACATTTTGAGAATTTTCTCAACAGGAGCAAACGTTGTACTTGCCGCTGGAGCATCAACACTACTAGCAGAGCTAGGTCTTACAGCAGGCACTTACTACGCACCAGAATTAAGTATCGCCGCTCATACAAGTGTTCCAGAATACGGCGAGAACGATACTACTCCACGTCCAACAGGTTCTATTTGGGTTAAAACAACTAATCCAAACAAAGGTGCCGATTGGTCAATTAAAGTTTGGAATAATGCAACTAAACTTTGGGAAGAAAAAACAGTTTCAATTTATGCAAGCGGTGAAGCGGCATTGTTTAATTTAGATAAAGATAACGGCGGACTAAATTTAGATAGTTCACAACTTTATGTAAGATACAATGATGCTGAAGCGGCAAGCGTTGTTGCAAACTTTAAAGTTTATAAGCGTAACGGTACTGGCGCACTTGCAATTACTTCTAGTGCAGTTAGTACACAACTATCATCCGGACCAATTTCGTTTGATATTGCTGAAACTATTGTCGGCAGTGCAACACTAGGCAGTGATGTAACAGTTAGTGGAACTGCTACTGGAGCGGCAACAGACGCTGAAGTAATTGCTAATGCTATTAACAGTTCTAGTTTAGTAAATGTTAGAGCAACTGTTGATGCGGCAAATAGAATTGTAATTACACATGCCAAGGGCGGTGAATTTAGAATTACTGATACTAGTGGCCACTTAGCTGAAGCAGGATTTACTACTTCTGGCAGTGGTGCAACTCCTAACTTATATGATGCACCAGCAGGCGACACAACACACGATTGGGTAGCAACATACTGGAAAGTTTTATCAGCAACAAATAGTAACACTGCACCAACTGCACTAGCGGCAGATGGTACACTATGGTACAATTCAATTGTTGACGAAGCAGACATTATGGTACACAATGGAACAACTTGGGTTGGTTACTTAGACAGTACTTCACCATATTACAGTGCAAACACAGGTGATCAAACAGATCCAAATGGTCCTATTGTAAGCGCAACTGAGCCAACATTACAGTCTGATTCATCAGCACTTAAGAATGGCGATATTTGGGTAAGCACAGCAAACATTGACTCTTATCCAGAAATTTACAAGTACAGTGCTCCTAAGTCACAATGGATTCAATTAGACACTTCAGATCAAACAACGTCGGATGGTGTATTATTTGCAGATGCACGTTGGGGATCATCAGGAGCAAGCGCAGACGCCGCTGATATTCCAGATCTACTAATTAGTAATTACTTAGATCCAGATGCACCAGATCCAGCACTATATCCAAAAGGTATGATCCTTTTCAACACACGTAGAAGTGGATTTAACGTTAAGAAATTTGTACGTAACTACATCGATACAAACGCAGAAAACAAGCGTCAAAACGATGCGCCTATGACAGGTTATTACCAGCATCGTTGGGTAACTGAATCACCAAACAATCCAGATGGTTCAGGACGTTTTGGACAAGCGGCACAAAGATCTGTTGTTGTACAAAGTTTACAAGCAGTAGTTAACAGCAACGACGAGATCCGTGATGACGAATCACGTATCTTTAACTTAGTGGCAACTCCAGGTTATCCAGAACTAATTGGCGAAATGATTAGTCTAAACTATGACAGAGGCTTAACAGCATTTGTTGTAGGTGACTCACCAGCAACACTAACACCTGATGCAACATCACTCAACGAATGGGGTACAAACGTAAAACTTGCAGTTGAAGATAACGCAAACGGTCTAGTAAGCAGTGACGAGTACCTAGGCATGTATTATCCATGGGGCTTTACAAGCGACAACTTTGGTAACAATATTGTTGTTCCACCAAGCCACATGATGCTACGCACTATTGCACTTAGCGACCAAGTATCGTTCCCATGGTTTGCACCAGCAGGTACAAGACGTGGCGGCATTACTAACGCTACAGCAACAGGGTATATTGACAATGAAGGCGAATTTGTTTCAATTGCACTAAACGAAGGACAGCGTGATACACTATATGGTATCAGCGTTAACCCAATTACGTTTATTACAGGTGCAGGACTTGTAGCATTTGGTCAAAAGACTCGTGCAAGAAATGCAAGTTCACTTGATAGAGTTAACGTTGCAAGACTTGTTATCTACCTACGTAGTCAACTTAACAAACTTGCTAAGCCTTATATCTTTGAGCCAAATGATAAGATCACACGTGATGAGATCAAACAAGCGGCTGAAAGTTTAATGCTAGAGCTTGTAGGTTCAAGAGCACTATATGACTACATTGTAGTTTGTGACGAAACAAACAATACTCCAAGCAGAATTGATCGTAACGAACTATACTTAGACATTGCTATTGAACCAGTTAAGGCAGTGGAATTTATTTACATTCCATTAAGACTTAAGAATACAGGAGAAATAGCAGGTCTATAATATCATAATTTGGACCCCTGAAAAATGGGGTCCATGATTTGATAAATACTTGCAACAGGAGAATATTATGTCAATTTCAACACTATCAAAGATTACTGTTCCTCTAGCTTCTGATGCTAGTTCATCAACACAAGGTTTGTTGATGCCTAAGCTACAGTATCGCTTTAGAGTAATGCTAGAGAACTTTGGTGTATCAACACCAACAACAGAATTAACAAAGCAAGTTATGGATGTAACACGCCCAAGTGTAACATTCGAAGAAGTAGAAATTCCGGTTTACAACTCACGTGCATACCTAGCAGGTAGACACTCGTTTGAACCTATTACACTTAACTTGCGTGAAGATGTAAACAACAGTGTACAAAAACTTGTTGGCGAGCAACTTCAGAAACAGTTTGACTTCTTTGAAATGTCAACTGCGGCATCTGGTATCGATTACAAATTTACAACACGTATTGAAATCCTAGATGGTGGCAACGGTGCTAATACACCAAACATTTTAGAAACATTCGAACTATACGGTTGTTTCATTCAAAATGCAAACTATAACCAATTAACTTATAGTGCAAACGATCCAGTATCAATTACACTATCAATCCGCTTTGATAACGCAATCCAATCACCACAAGGTGAAGGTATTGGTACAAGCGTTGGTAGAACAATTAACAGCCTAGTAACAGGCGGTGGTGGTATCGGTTAATACCAAAAGTAAATTGGCATAACAATTTTAAGGGGACTTCGGTCCCCTTTTTATTTTATACGCACATAATGAATATGGATAAATATTTGTATGGCGAATATATTAAATGGTTTTCTAAACAACGTATTACAGGGTGCAACTAACCCAGGTGGTAATCTAAAAGATTATCAACACGCAGGTCGTCTCTTTGTTGACGACGGAATGCGTTTGGCTCCTAAGACTAAATTTCTCTATCATGTAGTTTTTGAAATGAGTGCATCTGCTCAGAAGATGATGCCACAGCTCAATCAAAGACACAAGCAAGAGTTTGCTATGCTTGTAAAAGCAGTAGATTTGCCAAAGATGCAAATTCAAACAGTTACAAAAAATATGTATAATCGTAAAAAGAATTTGCAAACAGCAATTGAATACGATCCAATTAATATTACATTTCATGATGACAATTTAGGCTTGACTACTACACTAATGGAAGCCTATTATAGATATTATTACAGAGACGGAAATTATGGCACAAGTGGAATAAGTCCCCCGTATAATCCAAGAAACACATTTGGAGATCCTTCGTCTCAAAATTATCGTTATGGTTTAGATAACGATCATGTAGAACCGTTTTTTAATAAAATAACAATTTATCAAATGGCAAGAAAAGAGTATATTGCATATACTTTAGTAAATCCTCTTGTTACAGGTTTAACTCACGATCAAATGGATTCTTACGATAATAGTACTCCTGCACAAAATCAAATGTCAATTGCATACGAAGCAGTATTTTACAGCAGAGGTGCTACAGGTGAAGACAGTCCAGCAGGATTTGGTACTGCACATTATGATTCAACACCTAGTCCTTTATCAGTAAGAGGCGGCGGCACTGGATCATTACTAGGCACAGGTGGTGTAGTCGGTGGTATTAGTGATATCATCGGAGATATTGCAGGCGGACAATTTAACTTAGGCACTGCATTAAATGTATTCAACACATATAAAAATGCCAAGTCATTGACTAGAGAAGGACTACGCCAAGAAGGATTTAACATTTTAAGAGGAGCATTGTCAAATATTACTAGAGAAACTGTTGGTGGCATTAGTGATGTAAACTTTCCTAAACAATCAGGAGACGGCGGCGACGGAAGTGTAGTTATAACAGCAGGCGGGTATGTAGATGTTGGAGTACCTACTTACGCAGAAAGAGTTGCTCAAGCCACTGGTAGCGGATCCTATGACGAAGTTCCTACATTACAACAAGTGAGAAATTCTGGACGATGAGCGACTATAAGATTAAACCGATTGATAGCGGTGAAGAAGTAAAAGAATTTTATAACAAATACTTTACAAAGCCTATTACATTTAGTGCTAATAAAGTTGATTCAGTTGTCGGGTTTTTTACAAAAAGAGGATTTGATGAAACTAGTGCTACAAGTGTAGCAAGTGTATTGCTTGAACAAGCAAGTATTGATGATGTTAATGTATTCACTCTTTTAGATACGCTTAAAGGTTTAGAAGATGTGCAAATTAGTAGTTTAGTAGCAGAAATATTAAATTACAATAGATCTAAGTCAAGTACCTTAGGATATAAGGTAGTTACAGAACCTAGAAAAGAAGCAAGAAATATAGTAGTATGATATGGCTAGATTTGCACAAGGAAAATTTGAACTCAAAAATCCTGAAAAATTCCTAGGCAATAGGACACCAACTTATCGTTCAAGTTGGGAATTTACATTTATGCAATTTTTAGATAATCACCCAAGTGTTAGCAAATGGGCTAGTGAGTCTATAAAAATTCCTTATAGAAATCCGTTAACAGGAAAACAAACAATCTATGTTCCTGATTTTTTTATTGTTTATAACAGTAAGAACGGCAAACAGCATGTAGAACTTATTGAAGTAAAACCTGCTAATCAAACACTAAGAGAAAAAGTAGGACGTTCAAGACATAATCAAGCGGCATTTATTGTTAATCAAGCTAAATGGGAAGCCGCTACATATTGGTGTAAGCAAAGAGGTATATTTTTTCGTATTATAAACGAACAAGATATTTTTCATAATGGCAAAAAACGATAAATAATAGTAGCATATAATGGATTGAACAATGACTAAAAAATTAGAAGAACTATTAGATTTGCCAGACTCGAAAGAAATTATTCAAGAAGCAAAAGCCGAAGAGAATAAAAAGAAAAAAGAAAGTGCCGTTGTTGACACACGAGATACTTTCCGCGACATGGCCGAGTTTGATAAAATTGCCGCGGCATTACCTAGTGTAAAAGGGTTAGGTGAAAAAGCTGACGAAGAACTAGAAGATATTGCTCAACGTGCATTAAGTAGTTACGAAGACTTAATGGATCTTGGCATGAATGTTGAAAGTCGTTATAGTGGTAGAGTTTTTGAAGTTGCAGGCAGTATGCTTAAAACAGGATTAGATGCCAAGGTTGCTAAACTAGATAAAAAATTAAAAATGGTTGAGCTACAACTTAAAAAAGAAAAAATGGACAAAGAAAATCAGGGCGACGGTGATATTTTTAACGGAGAAGGTGCTATTGTTACAGATAGAAACTCGTTATTACAACGTCTAAAAGGTTTAGATAAAGATAAATAGTTATAGAGGTATATTGCTATGGGATTATTCGCACAACTACTAACAGAATCAAAAAAGACCTATGAATTTAAAGTAGGTATTGCTGGAACTTTGGATGAAGGTTTCACAGATAGTTTAGAAACATGTTTAAAGAAGTTTGATGTAAACAGTGTTTCAAATGGTAAGAAAACACCAATACAGGAACGTCCATTAGATTTCCCCCAGTTACAAAATATGGAAGTTACGTATTATGAAGTTTCTTTAAACTATCCAACTACTCCACAAGTTTTAGAAGAATACATTGAAAAATGTTGCCCTTGTGAACCTAATCATGTTATTGTGCGTAACATGGGCGATCCAAGAGCAAATGACGATTATTACCAAAATAGCAACGAACCATACGAATCATTACTTGACAAAGAAGAATTAGAGCCAGGCGCATTAGAAAGTACTGCTCAAAATACAGTTGCTGGTAACAGAGTAATGGACCTTCTCAAAGAGCTAGAAACAGCTCGTAAAGAAAGAAATATTAATCCAATGGAAGGCGCACCTAAAGGTGAAAGCAAAGACATTGACAGTAAAGAAAACACCAAAGCAGTTATAGGAGGCTAATATGAAAGAACTACTTGAAAAATTAGCTGAGTTAGATAGAATTGACGAATCAGTTGATCCAACTCCGGCAGATGTAAAACGTATTGACGAGATGGCATCAATGAATATTTCAATGTCAGGCGAAAACGCAGATGAAGTTGCACGCCTTGTTCAAATTATGCGTGGAACAGGTTCAGACGCAAAACCAGTTGACATGGATATGATTAATCCGTCAATGGATAAACTAAGAGCAATCGTAGGCCCTAAAGAACCAGACATGATTAGTCCAATGGACAAAGGTATGGACCAAGACGAACTTAAACCAGGCATTCAAACAGAGCCTTGCCCAATTTGCGGTAAAGTACACTTAGGCAATAGTAGTTGTAACGATTCAATTGATAACGACGACGAAGCACTAGAAGTATCAGCTAATGAAGGCGGCATGTCAGATGTAATGATCGGTGTTGATGAATTACTTGCAGACTATACTAATGGCGATGAAAAAGAATCTGGATTAAAAATGCCAAAAGATGAAGTTATTCAAGCAATTAAAGATAGCAATGCAGATCCTATGGAAATTAGATTTGCTATTGATACAGTTAAAAATGACTTTGACGATGAAGGCAACTACAAATATTCAGGATATGATGAAGAAGTTGAAGAATGGGATAACAGCCCAGAAGAAGAATACAAAGATCATCAATATATGACTAAAGATTTGTCAGGCGGTATTAACAGAGAAAAGAAACAATACAAGGCAGCTCAGCCAGGCGATAATGCAATGGCAATGGAACAATTACAAAACGAATTGCGTAATGCATTAATGGCAAAAATGAGTGAAGGCGCAGATATGATGCCTTTACCTAGTGCCAAAGAAATGAAAGCATGTGATGCAAAAGGCATGTCGAAAAAACAAATCATGGACAAATATTCAGGCTGTGATCGTAAAAAATTAGAAAAATTATACGCCAGTAGTTGCGGCGGACACTAAACGCATTGAAACTCAATAGGGCCTCAGGGCCCTATTTTTTTGAGTAAATACGTTATGAGCAAATCATTAGACGGTGTAATAACCAAGAAAGCTAATCAACGAGAAACATATACAGAACAGCAAGTTCAAGACTTAATGCTGTGTATGGATCCCGATGAAGGTTATCTACATTTTGCAAAGCATTTTGCTTTCATTCA
>Ga0181582_10001897_pt1 | contig 16580 bp, 16 predicted proteins | sample 071ome_32_FD_132438 | JGI IMG/M metagenome (GOLD analysis project Ga0181582, IMG submission 132438) | Coastal salt marsh microbial communities from the Groves Creek Marsh, Skidaway Island, Georgia - 071405AT metaG (megahit assembly) | ecosystem: Environmental > Aquatic > Marine > Intertidal...
CAGCCTGGCTAATGACCTGTTCGACTATTACGTCATCTGGGGCAACAGCAAGAGCGATGAAGCTGTTTGCGATCAACAGCACCCATACGATAAACAGGACAATTCGCAGACCGATTCCGTCGCCTGTGCGACGTGCTCGAATTGAGTCCAGACCGTAAGTCAGCGGGCCACCCAACCAGCGCACAGCATTCTTGAATCGTCGGCCTGCTCCGGGAACATCGTCTTTCACGAATTCTTGTCCGAGTCCCCTAATTGCGACAACGATGTTGAGCTTGCTAACACGGTAAGCAGAGATAACTACTGTCACCGCGGTCAGGAACAAACCTGCACAGAACGCCACAATAATCGATTGAGCAGTGACGCCGTAGCTAAATGTGATCAGATCGTCTGCGCTGAACAGTTCAGTCATGATCCGCACAAGTGCCACGCTGGCGAGTAAACCGAGTATCACCCCGGCACCGGCTGCACCAATCGAGTAAAGAATCCCCTCGTAGGTAAACATTTGAACGAGGTGGCGGCGTTTGGTTCCAACAGCACGAATGATTCCCATTTCGCCTGTTCGTTCAGCAGCAAGCATGACGAATACAAGGAAGATCAGCAGCAATCCCACGATGATCGAGAAGGAGCCAAACACTCCGAAGATTGTCACGAACAAACTTCCGACGAGCTCCGCGGTTTCAAGTCCATCGTTCTTGAGGGCGACAACCTCTAGCTCCACGAGCTGAGACATTGGAAGCAACAGAGACTGAGTAAGCTGCAAATCTCCAAGCTCTTCGATTACACCACCAACGAGCGCAAGCGTTACCTGGTTCGTTGCAGCAATCTTGAACTCGTCCGTAATCGTTTCGTTTTCAAGCTCTTCGACTAGCTCGGCTAGTGTGTCGGGTGCAAACTGATTCGGACCTGACGATTCCTCAACTTTTGTTTCCAGCGCAGCTTTGACGTTCGGTTGCTTCAATGCCGTGAATAATTGGTAGGCTGCTGGCCCATTAATAAACGCCAGTTTCAGGTCCTCGGCGAGTTCGGCAGAAATTTCCGAGTCGACATCCCGCCCCCCAACAACTGAAATGTCGATTTCGTTGAACTGACCCGAACGACCGAGAATCTCTTGCAATGGGACGGATGACATGACAACCCCAGCCCTGGTGGTTTCGGAACCACCTGCAAGTCCCTTGTTTTCAACAATTCCAGCCACCGCAAAGTTGGTTCGACCCTCTGGAGTGACGATCATCACTTCATCGCCGATCCCGACCTCGAGGTCTTCAGCAAGCGCCTTGTTAACCAGGACTTCGTCGGCGCCAATACCAAGCAGGTTCGCCCTGTCACCATCGGCGTCTTTCAGGCTCTCAAAACCGCTCAACGACTCCAGATGAACACCGACGACCGAAGTGCCAGCCACGGTCTTGCCGCCAGATTCGTTGAGCACGGGAAGGGATTCCCGAATTACCGGCAACACACCATCGACCCGATCGTCGCCAGCAACCGTTGTTTTCACACGGTCGACAGCCGTCTGGTCGAGATAGTTGTCACCGAATAACGAAAGAACCGGCGATTCGACACGAATATCCGTGTCTTCCAGTGCATCGAACACGGCACCACGGATCGTACTCGATACCGAATCACCTATTGCCAGAGCCGCCATGATGATCGTCGTGCTGAGCATTAGTCCGCCAATAATTAGCGAACTCTGTGCTTTACGGCGAGGAATATTTCGAACAGCGAGTTTTAGTAGCACGCGGTTTCGTGACGCCATAAACGCGATAATCCCGAGTGCAATGACGGTAAGGACAACAAGTGATCCAGCAAGCTGGTTCATTTCAATTCCGAAGAGCGTTTCCATTAGAGCCCTCCGTTATTCAGCATTAGCCGGCTGACCGGCTGCCTGAGAATTGCCGTTCCCGTCATCTACCACGTAGCCGTCACTCATTCGAATAATTCGATTGGCGAGACCGCCAACTTCCTCTGAGTGAGTAACCAGGACGAACGTTTGCTGCTGCTCCTTGTTCAGGCGAACAAGTAAATCCATGATTTCTGCGGCATTCGTGGAGTCGAGGTTTCCGGTTGGTTCATCCGCCCAAACGATCGCAGGGTCGTTTGCCAGTGCCCTGGCAATCGCAACTCGTTGCTGCTGTCCACCCGAAAGTTCAGCTGGCAGGTGATCTAGTCGATCACCAAGGCCCACGAGTTCGAGTTTTTCGGCTGCTCGTTCTCGGGCGTTTTTTTGCCCAACACCAGCGAGAATCAACGGTAATTCAACATTCTCGTGCGCCGACAATACTGGCAACAGGTTGTATGCCTGGAACACGAAACCCATTGAGCGGGCACGGTAGTCGCTCAAAGCATCGTCTGACATTGTTCGGAGCAACTGTCCTGAAATGTGGACATCACCAGAATCGATTGAATCCAGACCAGACATACAGTTCAGAAGCGTCGTTTTGCCCGATCCACTGGGTCCCATGACGGCTACCATTTCGCCTGCCTGAACCTCGATAGAAACGTTGTTCAACGCCTCAACAACAACATCTCTCGACCTGTACGTCTTGTTGACATTCGCAGCCGAAATAATCGAGTCAACCGTCACTACCGAATCTCCTTAGATAGTTCAAATCTGACATATCGAATCGCATCATAGTCCAAACTATCATTTCCGGTATTCCACTTGGGTAAAGATTCCATCACAATTCGTAATCATCACTTAGGTGCCCTTTTCTCAACTAGGGCATCGCAAATACCGAGCCCAAGGACATACGTTGACTCGCCTCATTCTGATTCGCCACGGACAAACCAATTGGAACGTCGAACGCCGCAAGCAAGGTCGAAACGACCAACCACTAAACGAAGAAGGCGCACGCCAAGCATCTCTCGCTGCGCAGCACGTCAAAGAGAACTACGACGTCACCAAGGTTTGGGCTTCACCACTCCAGCGCTGCTACAAAACCGCGCTTGAGTTCGGTATGCCAGTCCATACGTCCGATCACCTTCTCGAGATCGACTACGGTGACTGGGAAGGAATACTTGCCGAAGACATCGAAAAAACGAGCCCGGAAGTAGCACAAAAAGGTGCCGACTATGTCGACCCTCCAGGAGGAGAACAACGCTCGAATCTCCCGGTTCGTGGCAATCTTTGGCTGGAAGAGGCGAATCTCCGCGCCGATACAGGAGATGTCGTACTAGTTGGACACGGTGGTTCAATGAAGGGTTTGCTCGCAGCAGTGCTCGACCTCCCAGATTCTTCAATGTTCAATTTCGTGATCGACAACTGCTCGGTCTCGGTGATCGGGATTCATCCGACAGGTGAAGAACCAAACACGCTCGCTCTTTTGAACCAAACAAACCACTTAAAGGCCTAGCAAGTACATGGGTGGAGGAAGGGCGAAGGCGATCATGGTCCAGGGGACCGGATCTTCTGTTGGTAAAAGTGTCATTGCTGCTGCTCTTTGCCGCATACTCGCCCAGGACGGTATCGACGTTGTGCCGTTCAAGGCGCAGAACATGTCGAATAACTCCTACGTCACGGCCGACGGCGGAGAGATGGGTCGAGCGCAGGTCGTACAGGCTCAAGCCGCCGGTATCGAGCCGACTACCGATATGAACCCTGTGCTGCTGAAGCCAGAAGCCGACAGTCGCTCTCAAGTAGTTATCAACGGCAAAGCGGTTGGTTCGTTCGCCGCCCGCAAATACTGGGGCGACCAGTCAGATGTCTGGCGAGAAGTGACCGCCGCCTACGATCGACTTGCTGCCAAACACGATGTGATTGTCCTCGAAGGTGCTGGAAGCCCCGCCGAGGTCAACCTGCGAGATCGTGACATCGTAAATATGCGAATCGCGAAGCATGCCGATGCCTCGGTGATTCTGGTTGGTGATATTGATAGAGGTGGAGTGTTTGCGTCGTTGCTCGGTACAATCGAGTTGCTAGAGCCAGACGAGCGTGACTTGGTCAGAGCAACTCTCATCAACCGATTCCGTGGCGATATGGCGCTACTCGACCCACTTCCTCAGATGATCGCCGAACGCACGAATGTGCCTGTCATGGGAGTTGTACCGTTCCTCTACGACTTGCAAGTCAAAGATGAAGACGGAGTTACGTTTGGTGATTACGCCCCCCCCTCAAATCCAACTACCCTAACTATCGCCGTCATCAGCCTTCCGCGAGTCTCCAACCACGACGATCTCGACCCGTTTCGGCGCGCTGGTTGCCGAGTTCGAGTTGTTGATTCTCCATCGCAACTAACTACCACACATGTCATCATCATCCCTGGTTCTAAAAGCACCATTTCTGATCTGCTGTGGATGAAGTCTCGAGGTCTCGATACCGCCATCAAGTCTGCCGCCCAGAACGGCACTACTGTCATTGGCATATGCGGTGGATATCAGATGCTTGGTGAGAGTATTTCCGACCCTCAACGGACCGAGTCACGAGCAACCGATTTCGAAGAAGGACTTGGGCTGCTGCCTCTGCGGACAACTTTCCAGCAAGCTAAAACGACTGGGCGAGTAGAGATCGAGCTACCTGCTCACGATTCCGGAATTCTCGCGGGAGCAAAAGCTGGCGGTGTTGGGTATGAAATCCACATGGGTGAAGCGGAAATCACCGATGAACCTGCCGTCGAACTCGCACGTCTCAGTGGCGATAATGAAACATGGAGTGACGGTCTGATTGCCTCAAAAGGCAACGTTCTCGGAACGTACGTCCATGGTTTCTTCGACTCGCCCGAAATCCTCGGTCGGCTCCTCACAAACGTAGCGAAAGCTAATAATCTGCCGGAACCGGTAATTCCGGATTTCTCAATGGAAGCTGAGTACGACCGTCTGGCAGATCACGTCCGGCAGTCGATCGACATGGACTTGCTGAAGAGTTTTGTCGACGGCTAATCGTCGGCAGAGAATCGGCGCGCCAGCTCAAATAGCACTGCTGTTTCTGGAAGCGTTCCACTTCTTTCGATCAACTCGCTTCTAAGATTTGAAGCTAGTCCGTCTGTGTAGTCACCAATTTCGTCATCGTTTGGTGATTCAACAACAATCACATCATTCGCATCCGTCAACGCTTCGATATTTCGAAGATTGTTCTGTCCAATCGCCATGGGCAGAAGAACGACAACATCAGCTGCTCCCGCGAGCTCAACATGGGTTGCATGTTGTTCGTCCGTGATTGCCGAAAACGGTGGCGACTTGATGTACTCAATGCCCAATCGCTCAGCTGCCTCAGCGTCCGAGTCGCCTTGTCCCAGGACACCAGCGGTGACTCGATAACCAGCCACCCTCAACTGGTGCATTAGCTCTCGACCACTACCTGCACCACATACGAGGTGGACAGTTCGACCTTCACCGACACGGTTCTCGTCGCCAGCATCTTCGCTGCCTAGCAACAACACGTGCGGTTTGCCCGTCACAGGATCGGGTTCGACCAGTCCTTCGACCGCGAACCCGGTCCGCAAGTGGGCGGGAGTAAGCACCTCCCATGGAGTTCCCTCAGCGATTACAGCTCCATCTTTCAGTAAAACCAATCGGTCACAGAAACGTGCAGCAAGTGAAAGGTTGTGCAAAATCACGATTGCTGAAGACTGGCGCAAAGTTACATCGTCTCGCACCAGGTTCATGGTCAAAATCTGGTGGTGCAAATCGAGCGAAGAAGTTGGCTCATCCATCAGCAACAAAGGTGCTTGCTGAACCAACACTCTTGCCAGGACCACTCTTTGCCGCTCGCCTCCTGACAATGTTTCCAGCTTGCGATTGGCGAACTCGACCGTACCGGTCCTTCGCATTGCATCCCACGCTTGTTCTCGATCTGACGGACGCTCCAAATCGAAGCGACCCAAATGCGGGTACCTGCCCATCAGAACAGACTCGTAAGCAGTGAACGGGTGACGATCAGCGTGCTGCGGCATGTATGCCATCAACTTCGCTCGGTCCCTGCTGTTCAGAGTCCAAGCTGATTCACCGACGACTTCAACAGAGCCCGATTCGGACGGAACCAGCCCTGCTATTGTTCTGAGCAGCGTTGTTTTTCCACTGCCATTGGCACCGATCACACCGACAACTTCGCCCGGCATTACTTCGAGCGTCACGTCGTTCACAACTCTAGTCGAACCGAACGAGGTCGAAAGATTTTCGACTCGAGCTACCGGTCCTTCCAGTTCGGAAGTCGGGTTGTCTCTGTGTGTATCGATGCCAACCAATGGAATGTGCTTCCTAATTGGGATAGTGCGAGAAATTCTCGAGTTCTACGCCTGAGAATGCCGATGGGAACAGCAGTTCAGCAATCCGCTCGACACCTCGCACATTCCAGTGCGACAACGTGGTGTGGTAACGAGGGACAACGTAGTGAACCTGTCCATTCTTCACAGCCGGAACTTCAGCTAGCACCGGGCTGCTCATCAACTCATCGATAAACACTTCGGCTCCAGCAAGCGGTTGAGGCACAACGATAACGTCCGGATTGATTGCAGCAATTCCTTCGATCGTGACCTGCGCGTGACCTTCAATCCCTGAGTCTGCTGCTGCGTTTACTGCACCAGCTTGCTCAATGATTCCACCTTCCGTAGAACCGGATCCCGCTGCGAATATCGAGGTGTACTTCGAAATCGACAGGACCCGCGGACTATCTTTATCAACGAGCAAATCCTCGATAAAGCTCATTCTTGCTTCTATCATGTCGGCAAGGGCAATCGCTTCCTTTTCCGCACCTATCATGTAGCCGATCAACAGAATGTTCGGAACATTTCCAAGCACCGAGTTTTCAAGAGAAGCACGAGCAACGGGAATTCCAGAGTCTTTTAGCAATTCCACCGTAGCTGCATTAGTAAAACTTGAAGCAATTGCGATTTCCGGGTCCAGTGCGACAACCTCTTCCGGATCAAATCCGATCTGGTTGTGTGCAGCCGCAAGATCGGAAATATTCGATTGCTCAGGATCGCTAAAGAAGCTGTACACGGCGGTAAGACGGACAAAGTCCATAAGTGCCGCCAGGATTTCCGTGTGTCCCAGTGAAAGCGAGTGAATGCGCTGAGGCGGCGCGTCGAGTGTCACGATCCCTTCAGAAGTTTCTATACTTCGAGGCCAGTCGAAGTTTGTCGGGTCAATAATCCCCTCGATACCTTCAAATCGACTGGTATCGAAATCCGGCCCTGCCGGTTCCGGGGTCGCCATTGGAGTAACGGCGGTCGCTGTCGGAGCGGGTGCCGATGTAGGTGCGACGGTTGGTGGCACAGCAGTTGCTGCGGGAGATGGTGTTTCTGGAATCACTGTCGGAGGACCGGACTTTGTTGGAACAACAGTCGGAGCTGACTCGTTCCCGTTTTCAGATTCACTCGTCGTACAACCGGCAAATAGTCCGAGGGCAAATAATCCCATCACGACTAACAAAATCAATTTGTGGTTATAGCTAAAAATTTTCAATCCCATTCCTTCTTGGTCTCCGAAAAATTGCACAGACCTCATAACAGTGATGCTCGCGATCTGTTTTTCACGAGCAGGTACACAAAAAAGGGTGCGCCAAACATGGCGGTGATGATCCCGACCCGGAGTTCAGCCGGCGACAGGATGATTCGTGCAGCGGTATCAGCAACAAGCAAGAACAATCCACCTGCCAGCGCGCTAAGCGGGAGCAGGACACGGTGGTCAGCTCCAACAACCAGGCGCATGACATGCGGAACTACAAGTCCCACGAAGGCGATGATTCCCGAGAACGCAACGGCAGCTCCGGTAATCATCGAGGCACAAACGAGCAGCAGGTTTCGCACCAACGTGACCCGAACGCCAAGTGATCGGGCTTCGTCCTCGCTGACGAGAAGCAGGTTCAGGTCGCGAGCGATGAACATCGCTATGACACTGCCTGCAATCACTATTGGTGCGGCATTTCGGACCGACTCCCATCGTGCCGCATCAACCCCGCCGGCAATCCAGAAAATGATCTGGCGTTGAACCGTAAGGTCATCAGTCAGGATGATCGTCGCCGAAGTTACTGCCCCGAGGAACGAGCTAACGGCGATTCCGCCGAGCAACAATGTCGCCATGGAGAACCGTCCACCGACAGTTGCTATAGCAAACACAACGAGCATTGCTCCCATTGCGCCGAGAAAGGCGAATAACGGGATGAACAAGGTTGAAGTAGCTGCCAGGCCTGATGCGATCGCAATGACTGCACCGGTCGCTCCTCCACTCGATACCCCGATGATTCCAGGGTCTGCCATGGAGTTCCTGAACAGGCCCTGCATGATTCCACCTGCAACCCCAAGCGCCGCCCCAACAGTGAATGCCAGGAAGATGCGCGGAAGCCGGATGTTCTCGATGATTGCCTGTTCGGTAGGTTCGGCAACTGTGCTGCCAATACCGACCAGATCGAATAGCGTGGAAACAGTGTGCGGGAATGGAATACTGAACGGACCCACCGAAGCTGAGACGATTGCCGTAAGCAGCGTCAGTACCAGCAATAAAGCAGTCCCTATCGCAAGCCTGGAAATAATCGAACGCCCAACATTCGGTCGCTCGAAAACCTCCTCAGCAATCGCTTCAGTTGTGATTTGCCCGTGCAAAAAATAAAACCCCGACTACTTCGTCTGGGGTTTCATGAATGGCTCAGTGTTAGAGAACCACTTTTGAGACACACCCTAGGCGGGGAGTAGTCACTCAAGACGTTCCCCGGCAGGTCTCCTGGCTTCCGGAATATCAACGTTCTCAAGCTGGCGACAACTCCACGCCTTCCCGTCTAAGACAGTGGCATGTGTGGGGTTATCTTCCCGGTTACAGTGGCGCTACCGCAGCGGATTCTCACCGCTTTCCCTATTGGCGTCCCGAACAATCAGGACAAACCGAGGAACCACGCATATTCGATTGGGACGAAAAGATTAGTCGGCAAGACACCAACGTGTCAATCGTGTGTTTGTGACCGGGCGGACATGCGTCCTTGGGTCACGCGTCGTAGTCTCCCCTTTCCGGACTGGAAAGGGTTAGGGATAGGAGAATCAAAGCTGAGTGACTATGTCACGATCGCGTAATAACGAATGCCCGCCCGGAGCTAACTAACCCAATTACTTCTTCTTAGCAGCTGCGGCTTTCTTCTTGTCCTCAGGGGTCTTGTTGCCGTACCACGATGAGTACTCGAAGGAGTTACGGAACTCCTGCTCCTCACCGCACGACTTGCATTTGCCCATGCTCACGGCGCCGTTCGGTGGCTCGATCACCCAGTGGTGCTTGCAACCATCGTCCTTCTTGGCGGTGGTCTCTTCAGTGGTGGTGGCCTTCTTCTTGGCGGCTGGACTCATATAAGAATCAATCTCCCTGGGCAGTTCTCAGGTGCTTTACTTTGTGTGTCGACTTCAAGCACCGGCAAACGTTAATTTTACCGCGAACTGTCAAACCCCGTTATTCCACTCTAAAAAGCTCACCGTCCTCTACCAAACCGAACGAATCGTAATGAGAACGGTCGTTGTCCGTCGAGAAAATTGGCACCAATCCCAGATTGTGACCCACTATCGCCTGAAGCCGTGTCGAATACCCATCGGGCCGCTGCCCATGCACCCGGTCCGGGTACGCCGCAGCGAGCTGTTTGCACAGACTTTCCATGTACCAGCATCGTTGTCGAAGGTCACCGTTGAGTTCAACTTGACCCACTCAGTGCCGTTGTGTCGCCAGATTCCGAGACCGTTCACACCGCCATAAGCATTGTCGACGTCAGCCTGAGTTGCCGTCATACAAACCTTTGCAGACCGGTTTAGAGTCTTCGTGTCTGCCGCATTACCGTTCTGGTCGTACCAGGTGATCTGAACCACCGAGCTACCGAACTTGAACGTGCCAGAAGACGAACCCAGGGTTGCGGCTTCGGCAGATTGTCAGGGTCAACAGACTTGATAGAAACCTGAGCACATTCACCTGATCCAACAGCACCACCTGGAACTGATGAATCAATCTTAGATCCAGAGGATGTGTTGACCGAAAGTGTTCCACCGTTCTTTGGTGTGATCGTCTTTACTGAATCAGTGTCAACGCCGTCAGGCTTGTTGATTGTGCCGGTGAAATCGTTGACAGTGCTCTCGTCGAATGTAGGAGAACTATTTGGATTGTCGTCTGAACTGTTCCGTGACCAATTTCTACACGAGCGCGGATACAATTGCGCCGTTTCGATCATTTCACGACCAGTTGGTGTCTCAGTTCCAACTGAAGTAATCACAGAAAGTTACTCTCGGCCATGGATCTAGGAATAAAAGGCAAAGTCGCACTAATTACCGGTGGAAGCAGGGGTTTGGGCAGGCAGTCGGCACTTGCGCTAGCCAATGAGGGCGTGAACGTCGCAATTTGCGCTCGAGGTGAAGACACTCTCAACCAAACTGCCGATGAACTGCGGGCAACAGACGTCAAAGTGGCTGCATTCGTTGCAGACCTCAGCACCGAACAAGGTGCAATTGACCTTGCGGGAAAAGTCGAAGCTGAACTGGGATCGATCGACATCCTTGTTAATAATGTAGGCGGTTCGCTCGGAACATCCGATCTTGTCGCTTCTTCTCTCGATGACTTTCACATGGTGATGGATGCCAACTTGTGGTCGGCAGTAGCGCTAATGAAGCACGTTGTACCCGGAATGCAGGAGCGGGGTTGGGGGCGTGTAATCAACATTTCTTCGATCTACGGACGTGAGTACGGCGGAACTGCTCCGTACATGACAGCCAAGGCTGCAATGATTGCTGCTTCCAAACACACGGCGATGACTGTCGCCAAAGATGGTGTGACCGTGAACTCAATCGCTCCTGGCTCAATCCTGTTCGACGGTGGAAGCTGGGACCGGTTCCAGCAGAGCAACACTCCAGAACAGGTCGCTGAATTCATCGACCGTAACCTGCCAATGGGCAAGTTCGGCTGGCCAGAGCCAATTGGTGCTTCAGTAGCGTTCCTGGCATCGCAACAGGCTGACCTAATCACAGGCGCATGCCTGAACGTAGACGGCGGCCAGTCGCACAACCTGTTCTAGAAATGGTTCCCTTTCCGGATTGGACAGAATCAGGGATAGGAGAAATGCGCTTCCTGCGACCGAGGACGCATGTCCGCCCGGTCACTAACGGGTCGCGATCGCGAAATAACGCCTTAAACAAAAACGGGGCACTCGTTTGAGTGCCCCGTTTAGTTATCTCTAACTCACTTACGCGAGTTCTACTGCAGCACCAGCTTCTTCGAGCTTTGCCTTTGCAGCGTCAGCGTCTTCCTTGGAAGCGCCTTCGAGAACTGGCTTTGGAGCAGCCTCAACGAGGTCCTTTGCTTCCTTAAGACCAAGAGGAGTTACCTCTCGAACTGCCTTAATGACAGCGATCTTGTTAGCACCGACGTCCTTGAGAACAACGTCGAATGCGTCCTTCTCTTCAGCAGCAGCACCGGCGTCGCCACCAGCAGCACCAGGAGCAGCAGCAACTGCAACTGGAGCAGCAGCGCTAACACCGAACTCTTCTTCGAGTGCCTTTACAACCTCTGCGAGGTCGAGGACTGACATACCTTTGATCTCTTCGATCAGTTCTTCTTTGCTAAGAGCCATTTCATTCTCCTGTTCCGATCATCACCGGAACTATTCGTTTGCAAATAATTTTCAAGCCAACCCCCACCGTTTAGTTTTTTCTCCCCCGGATCGGGGGAGTTAGAGGGGGAGATTCAAGCTGAGTGACTAGATCACGAGCGCGCTGTAACAAGATCTATCTACGCAGCTTCACCCTGGTTTTCGACGTGTCGCTGAAGCACGGTAGCCAGAGCCCGAACTGGACCAGACATGACCATGACAAGACCCGTAATCGGGCTGTTCATGGAACCGAGCATCTTTGCGATCAACTCGTCCTTCGACGGTAGTTTCGCGAGTGCTTCTACTCGATCGGCAGAAAGAACTTCCGCGTCGAGCACACCACCGATGATCTTGACCGGAAGGTCATTGTCGTCGGAGTAATTTACGAGCGCCTTCGCAGCCGCAGCAGGGTCACCGTCAGAAACGATGAAGCCGATTGGACCACCCATGATGTCTTTGAGTTCTGGGCGACCTGCCTCGTCGGCGGCAATCCGAGCAAAGGTGTTCTTGACCACCTTGAACCGGGCACCGTTCGAACGAAGCTCCTGGCGAAGACCGGTCATGCCGGTTACGTCAGTTCCTCGGTACTCTGCTGTAATAACCAACGGGGACGCCTCAAAAACGTCCTTCATTCGGCTACAGCTTCTCTTCCTTTATCAGTTGGCATTCAACCTCCTGTCTGCACCCGGTCGACAGAAGAAAGGAACGAAATCGCTTGGGGCAATAAAAAACCCCGGACCAATCCGGGGCAAAGCACGCAAGAGAAACTCTTGTTCGTGTCGCTAACCTCGGATGGCGCCTTGAGCATTATCCCGTTCGGGACCAACTGTCTGCGGTCGCAGTATTCAAATGTACCTTTCTAGTTTATCTAGAACCGATACTAAATTTCCAATCTTTTTTGCAAGAGAACAAAAAAGCCCTGCACGCTGCTCAGGGCTTTCTAATCTAGTCGTCACCTAGTGACCTAGCTCTGGGTCAGCTTCTCCAGATCGCCTTGATCAAGCTTGATACCAGGACCCATCGTCGTGCACAGCGTTGCGCTCTTTACGAGAGCACCTTTCACGCCTTCAGGCTTGGCTCGAAGGATCGTCGAGTAGACACTCGAAAGGTTCTCAAGGATCTGGTTCTCATCGAAACCGGTCGTACCGATTCGGATGTGAATGTTGGCGCCACGGTCGAGTCGAATTTCAGCTCGACCCTTCTTTACGCTCTCAATAGCAGTCTTGATGTTGTCAGGCTGAACAACAGTGCCCGTTCGAGGGTTAGGCATAAGACCTTTTCGACCGAGGTATCGACCCAGCCGTCCGATCTTGCCCATCTGGTCAGGAGTAGCAATTGCTACATCAAAGTCTGACCATCCGCCTTCGATGCGCTTGATCAGATCTTCATCGGAAACGTAGTCAGCTCCAGCAGCCTGTGCTTCCTGAGCTGCGCCACCCTCGGCAAATACAAATACTCGAACACTCTTGCCGGTTCCGTGAGGAAGTTCAGCGATCTCTCGGATCTGCTGGTCGGCATGTCGAGGGTCTGCGCTTGTAGCTACGTGAAGCTCGACAGCTTCATCGAACTTGGCTGTGGAGTGTTCCTTGGCCAATGCAACTGCTTTCTCGGGTGAATGAAGTTCCAACCCTACCGCTGCAGATGCGGCGTTGTAACGCTTGCCGTGTCTTGGCATTTTCTATTTCTCCTATCGGTTATCCCGGCTCCCCCTGATTCAACGGCGGGGTTCAAGTGCAAGGGCCGATCGCTAATCGACTTATTTAGTCGACAATCTCAACGCCCATGCTTCGGGCGCTACCGGCGATGATGTTCATCGCCATTTCAACATCGCTGGTATTCAGGTCAGGCAGCTTCACTTCTGCGATTTCTCGAAGCTTGTCCTTCGAAAGCTTTCCAGCAGTCTCGCTACCAACCATTCCAGCACCGCTGGCAATACCAGCTGCCTTCTTGATCATGTCGGAAGCTGGAGGGGTCTTCAGTTCCAGCGTGAATGATCGGTCGGCGTAAACAGTCAACTCAACCGGAACAATGTTTCCGGAGAGGTGTGCAGAACGCTCGTTGTATTCCTTTACGAACTGCATGATGTTCACACCATGCTGACCCAGTGCAGGACCTACCGGAGGAGCCGGAGTGGCACCACCTGCTGGCAACTGCAATTTGATCATGGCCATGACTTTCTTAGCCAATGGAGCGTTCCTTCGTTACTAACTTTGCTCACCACTAACGGCAAGCTTGATTCCTAAATTAAGACTTCTCGATCTGTAAGAAGTCCAGTTCAACCGGAGTTTCTCGGCCGAAGAACGAAACATGTACTCGTACCTTGCCGCGTTCTTCGAGCACTTCATCAACGGTGCCCATGAAGTCGGCGAACGGTCCGTCCTTGATTCGCACGGCCTCACCAGGCTCGTACCCAACCCGCACTCGAGGTGCATCGGACGACATTCGACTCATGATTCGATCTACTTCGGCATCTTCGAGCGGGACTGGCTTTGGTCGCTTCTCTCGCTCATCTTCTGCAGAAATAAAGCCCGTCACACCAGGGGTGTTTCGAACCACATACCAGGACTCTTCGTCCATAACCATCTGGACAATCAAGTACCCGGCATACATCTTCTTTTGAACGGTCTTGCGCTCTCCTTCCTTGATCTCCACCTCTTCTTCGGTGGGAACCACAACGTTCAAGATCTTGTCCTTAACGTCCATGGTCGCGATCCGCTGCTCAAGGTTCTTCTGCACCCGGTCTTCCTGACCTGAGTACGTGTGAACGATGTACCAGCGTGGAGTTGCGTCGCCTGAAATGCCGCTCTGGGTAGTCATAACTACGTACCTGAAACGACCGACATAATTCGAGCAAATAGCATGTCGATCAAACCAAGGAATAGACCAATAGCAGCCGAAAGCACAATTACCATCACGGTGAGACGCGTTGCCTCTTCCCGGGTTGGCCAGGAAACCTTTCGGAGTTCACCGAACACTTCACCGAAGAAGCCGAACAGTGAGAAACCGCCTGATCCTGTTACACCAGGACCTGATGAGCTGCGTGCGTTACGTGCCAAATCGATCCCTTACCTTTTCTCGCGGAAAACCTGGGCCTTACGGCAAACCGGGCAGAACTTCTTGAGTTCGATGCGATCAGGAGTATTTCGCCTATTCTTTTCTGTGTGGTAGGTGTACGCCTTGCACTCCGTGCAATTCATGTCTACCAGTGTGCGAACAGCACTTTTTTTAGCCATAGTTACGTTTCGCTAATTCTCTCGGTTCGACCAGCACTTGTCTCAGCGCCTTTAGAACCGGTTAAGGGAACCTCATCCTAGTTTTTCGCTAAGGAATCAGTTCCCTGTTCCACTGAAGTTTTACTACCTCAGAGAGTCGCGCCAACGCTCGTTCCTCGATACCAGGGGACTTTATGCCCGCCCGGCACAAGAATACGAGCGTTGGAATTAAGTTCTTTACTTAGTCTAGAACTTCGATGATGACACCCGATCCAACGGTTCGACCACCCTCACGGATAGCGAATCGGAGGTTCTCTTCAAGAGCAACCGGGTACATCAGTTCGATTTCCATAACTGTGTTGTCACCAGGCATAACCATCTCGGTACCTGCTTCGAGGTTGATGGAACCAGTAACGTCAGTCGTTCGGATGTAGAACTGCGGCTTGTAGCCTGGGAAGAATGGAGTGTGTCGCCCACCTTCGTCAGCGGTCAAAACGTAGACCTGTGCCTTGGCCTTGGTCTTGGGCTGGATGGAACCAGGAGCTGCAAGCACTGCACCTCGGGCAACATCTTCTCGCTCAATACCTCGGATCAGACAACCAACTGCGTCACCAGGCTGACCCTCTTCGAGAGTCTTGTGGAACATCTCAACACCGGTAACAGTAGTCTCGATGGTCTTACCAAATCCAACGATCTCGATCTGGTCACCAGTCTTTACGATTCCTCGCTCAACTCGGCCAGTAACAACAGTACCTCGACCCTTAATTCCGAACACGTCTTCAACAGGCATGAGGAATGGCTGGTTAACAGGTCGCTCTGGGATATCGATGTAGTCGTCAACTGCCTGCATCAACTCGTGGATTGACTGAACCCACTTGTTGTCTGCATCGCCAGCGTTCTCGAGAGCCTCGAGTGCGCTTACCTGTACGACCGGAAGGTCGTCACCAGGGAAGCCGTTCTTGCTGAGAAGTTCTCGAACTTCGAGCTCAACAAGCTCAAGCAGCTCTTCGTCGTCAACGACGTCCGACTTGTTAAGAGCAACAACCAGCTTTGGCACGTTCACCTGGCGAGCCAGGAGAATGTGTTCGTAAGTCTGTGGCATAGGACCGTCAGCTGCCGATACCACGAGAATGGCACCGTCCATCTGGGCAGCACCAGTAATCATGTTCTTGATGTAGTCAGCGTGACCCGGGCAGTCCACGTGAGCGTAGTGACGGGTGTCCGTCTCGTACTCAGTGTGGGTGGTCGCAATGGTCACACCACGCTCTCGCTCTTCTGGAGCGTTGTCGATCTCGTCGAACGCTTTGGCAGTAACGTTTTCCTGCGTCTCTGCGAGCACATTGGTGATGGCGGCCGTGAGCGTAGTCTTGCCGTGGTCAACGTGCCCGATTGTGCCCACGTTTACGTGCGGCTTACTTCGGTCAAATACTTGCTTCGCCATGTTTGTCTAACGTCTCCGTGTACCGGAGTCTCCTGCGCTGTAAATATCTTGCGCTTCCGTATTTATGGTGCTTAGCCTGGAGCCCACACCGAGGATTGAACTCGGGACCTCATTCTTACCAAGAATGCGCTCTACCACTGAGCTATGTGGGCCCGACAGAATCCCCAAATTTGGGACACACCTGTTTTTCACTAACCCATACCGTAATTCTGGTGCAGGGGGCAGGATTCGAACCTGCGAAGCCGTCAAGCGGCAGATTTACAGTCTGCTGGGTTTAGCCACTCCCCAACCCCTGCCCAAACGGAAATATTATCACAGGGAAAGCGAATTTCACTATCCGTTGCGACGATATTCGTAACGGTTTTGAATCGGCGAATGGCACGAGCCAAAAAAA
>Ga0181582_10001899_pt1 | contig 16572 bp, 12 predicted proteins | sample 071ome_32_FD_132438 | JGI IMG/M metagenome (GOLD analysis project Ga0181582, IMG submission 132438) | Coastal salt marsh microbial communities from the Groves Creek Marsh, Skidaway Island, Georgia - 071405AT metaG (megahit assembly) | ecosystem: Environmental > Aquatic > Marine > Intertidal...
CGACCCCCCGGTCAACAACCTCAGACGGTTCGTCGCTTCAGCGGGAGCCGAATGCGCGATTGATGCGAAAAAATACAACTTAACAGGACGATACGTCGTCGGTGCCCCTATTCGGGTCGTAAAATCCGCGGCAATGTTGGGATGCGAGTCTCTCCTTTCCCGATTTTTCCGCGCACCGTTTCGTATTTGTTCCCATCGACCGCTCCCAAACTTCGCCGACACGAGAAATCACTCACGTCGTGCGTATACAAAATGCCGCAACGTACCTTTACCTGGGATCCCTCCCACCGATGCTCTTGCCACGGGGGTGTCTTCAGCAACGCCAACGCGTAGCGTTGCTGTGTATATGCCCTGTTCCCACTGCCAGGTGACAAAACGTCCCCCGATCAATGGAAGAAAACGATTTTATACCGCAGGGTTCTGTTTCCTGGGGCAACGAACAGGCATCTCGATCCCCCCCCCCATGGCTTCTTCCACCCACGTCCCGCACCCCGCCGGGGCCGAGGGGGCGTCGGGGAGCGGGTACGGGCTGCTGTCATTGGGTGTATCATGTCCTCCGGTGCGACAACCCCCCCCTCAATGCCCCTGTCACTACGCACGGGAGCCTTGTCGTTCTTGCCCCGCCCCCTTGACTTGGGTGCTGTTCGGAGGCCCCGCATGCGCCTCGTCAATGAGCTTCCACTCCTGGCGCGCCGCACGCCGAGACAAGATGGCTGCGCCGATTTACGCAGGCGCTCGCTGAGCACGAGTGGGACATCTCGCGTTTCGACTGCACCAAGAAGCTCGGGAGCGGTATGGCGAGCCAGGTGTACCGGGCCGTGTGCAAGCGGACCGGCACGGAGGTCGCCCTCAAGGCATACGCCAAGGCCAAGCTGAGGTCCCGCATGAAGGACCAGGTCATGGGGGAAATCGCCCTGCACTCGCGTTTGAGCCACCCCAACGTCCTGAGCTTCTACGCCGCTTTCCACGACGCCAATACGTACTGGCTGGTGCTCGAGCTGGCCTCTAAGGTGCGCTTCGCCGGTAATCTGGACATAAAGTCGCGCCTGCGATGCAGAATGGGGCGCCTCCCGGCCCCCGGGCGGCGGGATCCCCGTGCGGTTCCCGGGGGGGGGGGGCAGGCCCTGCCCGTGCCCACGCCGCGCCCTCCCCCCCAACCGGCCCGTCCCCGGCCCGCGCGCGGGCACCCACGACCCCCCACCCCCCCACCCCCCTCGACGCCGCCGGGGGCCCCGCGATAGCCGCCCCGGGACCCGCGCCAGCCGCCCCCCCCGCGCGCCGCAGGGTGACCTGTACCAGGAGATGGTGAACATCCCCGTGGACGAGACGGTGATCGCGCGGTACGTGGTGCTGCCGCTGTGCTCGGCCGTGGCCTACCTGCACCACAACCGCCTGATGCACCGGGACCTGAAGCCGGAGAACGTCGTCCTGGCCGACGGCACGGTCAAGCTGGCCGACTTCGGGTTCGCCGTGAACCAGCGGCGCAAGAGGGCCCTGTCGCGCGTGGGGACGACCGACTTCATGGCCCCCGAGATGATCATGGTCGGGGACGGGCAGTACAAGGTGTTCCGGGACCAGATGCCGCGCGAGATCCGGTGGCCGTACGACGAGACGGTCGACGTGTGGGCCCTCGGCGTCATGGCGTACGAGCTCGTCACGCGCAACGCCCCCTTCACGGGCAAGACGGAGGACCTGCTCATCGACTCGATCCAGGGCGGGCGCTACCCGGTCCCCAAGTCCCTCTCGGCCCCCTTCCGCGACTTCCTCTCCAAGTGCCTCGCCAAGGACCCCGCGCAGCGCGCGTCCGCCCGGGCGCTCCTGGACCACGAGTTCCTACGCCTCCACGCGTCGGACCGGACGCTCGAGCGCTTCGCGTCCCTGGCCGCGAAGGTGGCGGACCTGGACCCCACCGGCGAGGGCGTCGCCAGCGGCGAGCGGGACATGGCCAGCGAGGGGATGTCGTCCCGGAGCCGGGCCGGGTTCAGCGACGCCGGGCAGCTGCTCGGCCCGGACGGCACGGCCGAGGACAGCCTCCGCCGGGGCATGGACGCGCAGGCCTCGCGCGCGCGGGGCGGCACGGTCAACCCGTCCGAGAGCGGGTCCCGCGTGGAGAGGGTCCAGAAGCGCGGCTCGCTCGGGTTCCTCGGGAGGCTGGGGGGGTCGACGTCCCAGCCCCAGCTGGGACAGCGCCGGGGCCACACCGAGGCGGGCAACGCGGTGCCCGCCGGCTCCTCCGAGCCCTCCCTCGCGCGCAAGTTCTTCCGGCGGTTCTCGGGCACGCTGGGCTCCAAGAAGATGGGCCTCGTGCCCGGGAACGAGGCCGAGGAGAACAGCGTGTCTTCGGAGCTCGGCAACATGAAGATCACGGGGGGCCGGGGGAGGTCGACCATCACGGGCAGCACGGTCCCGGTGGCGATCCCCGAGGGGGAATTGTTGAGGAGCGAGATGGAAGACAGCATGTACGAGTCCACCTCCGACCCCGAGCGGGCGGCGCGCCTCGGCAAGGTCGGCGGGAAGCACGTGACCGGCAAGGTCCAGGCCCGCTCGGAGATGTATTCCTAGGCGATTTGGCCGCCAGATGTATTCCTAGGCGATTTGGCCGCCGGGCTCCCTCCCGTTCCCGCGTCTCGAGGGAGACCGAGGTCGCGTTATCTAGTGCCCCGCCCCCCCACGCCCCCGAAAGCCGTGCGAGTCGTGTGGACGGCACGGCGTAGTTGAATTGCGGACTGTCTGGCGGGGCGGGGCGGGCGCGTCACTGCTCGGCCGCCGCTGCCTGGGCCTGCCGCGCGGCCACCTCGCGGGTCGGCCGGCCCTTGATGGGGATGCCGAGGCCCGTGAAGACGAGCGCCGCGGCGCCCTCCCGCAGGTGCCTTATCCGGTGCGCCACGGTGACCGACCCGTTCCACGCGAACCCCCGGAACCGGTCGAAAGACTCGGAGATCTCCTGCAGGAGCCGCGGGGGGCCCTCCATCCCCGTGCTGACGTTCCCGGCCCGGCTGATCCCCGCCCCCTCGTACTCCCGCGGCAGGTCCGGGAGGATCTCGTTCCGCCACAGCTGCAGGTACCGAAACACGTCGTCCTTCCGGGCCAGGCGGCACGTCACCCCCACTGGCAGCCCCTTGAAGATGCGGAAGCTCTTGCCGGCCTTGAACTTGGTCGTGAACCTCATCTCGGTCCGCTTCCCGGTGAGCAGCGTCAGGGCGGTGCGCCCGAGGAGCAGAAGCTGCGCGAGAGGGGGGGGGGTGGGACGTGGGGTGGGGCGGGGCCGCGCTGGCGGCCCGCGGCGGGCCCGCCCCGCCCTCTCGTGGCCCCGGCGGCGGGGGGGAGGGGGGCCGCCAGTCGGATGCAGCGGGGCGGAGGGCACGCTCACCTTGGCGTCGTTCATCGCGCGCGTCCGGGAGATGTTGAGGACGACGCCCTTGACCTCGGGGACCTCGTGGCACTGCGTCACTGGGAGCTTCTGAAGCAGGTCGTACGCCACCACCCGGCTGTAGTGGTGCCGCATGAGGTTGGACGCCCGCTCCGCCATGACGATACCCCTACCGACCCCAATTTGCGACCGATTATCGCCCTTGCACGCCACGCTGACCGTGGAATTGTCGGGAAAGCGGGGAGGAGAGGACGAGGGGGTCTGGGCGACGAAAAGAGCTCCGGGGGGCGGCCGACGGGCCACGGGCGTCGATGAATAGGGGCGAGCCACTTAAGAATACTGATCCGGACATGGCAGGCGGTGCCCCTGAAGGGTAGCGAGCGGCATTCGCGGAGCTGGAGGGCCCAGACGCCCTTTCCCGAGCGCCCGACGCCAGGGCAGACCCGGGAGGAGCTGGCGCGGGGGGGCGCACCCACGGTCCGCGCGGGGCGAGAGCAGGGCCCATATGGCAGGCGCTGTTCCCCACCGTGGCATGACCCTCCACGTTTCCCCAGAGCGTCCTGCGACCACGGCGCGCGTGACCCAGGACCCCCCCAACGGTGGACCCCAGAGCAAGCTTGCCCACCACAAGAACGCGACCCGAGGAGCGAACAGGGCCCTCCCGGGGAGTCCGAGGGAGCGGGAGGAAAGATGCCCGGCACATCGATCAAGGACGCGATCAAGAAGTTCGAGGAGACTCTTGGGACCGCGCGGCAGATTTACGAGGAGTACCCCGAGAAGATCAGCGACTATGACCCGCTGCTTCTCGTGGAAATCAACAAGGGATGCGAGTCCACAGCGGACTGCAAGAAGGTGAGAGGCCTCAAGAATCCGAAGAACCCGCGCGCAGACGCGGGGGAGGTCGGGGACGCCCCGGCGAGTAGGCGGGAGCGCCGAGCGAAAGCTGCAATCAACATGTGGGCCCCGGTTCCCGCGACCGCGGGGTATCGCGCCGCACATGCTTCGGGGTTTGGCATACTTATGTCCGTCACCAGGGCGCTCATCCACGTGGGCGCGAATAAATGCCCCTGCGGAGAGCGCAAGCGGGAGTCCCTGCTGGGACCCCGAAGGTGCCTCGTGCGTGGCCCCGCGCCGGCCCATCCGGCGGTCCGTCTGGATCTCTTCATCTCACGCGCGATCCCTATCGTGTCACTCACAGGTTACTCTCATTGGGATGATCCCCCCGATCGAGAAGATGGACAACACGCTGGGGACGCTGAAGGCATGCGAACACCTGTCCCTGGGCTCGAATGCTATCGACAAGGTGGCGGGCCTCGCGGGCATGGAGAACCTCCGCGTGCTTTCCCTCTCCCGGAACGCTGTCAAGGTGAGCGCTCCCGTCCCCGCCGCGGCGGGGCGCCCCGCCGCGGGCCCGCCCCGACGGCCCGCCCGCTGCTCGCCGCCCGCCCCGGCCTGGCGCGACCGCCCCGCCCCGCGCCGCCCCCCCACCGCTCGCAGAGGCTCGACAACCTGGACATGGTGCCCGACCTGGAGGAGCTCTGGGTGTCTTACAACCAGCTGTCGTCCCTGGCGGGGATCGAGAAGCTCTCCAAGCTCCGGGTCCTCTACGCGAGCAACAACCAGCTGTCCAAGTTCGACGAGCTCGAGCGGCTCAAGGACTGCCCCCTGCTCAGGGACGTCAACATCATGAACAACCCCATGTTCGGGGACGTGGACGAGGCCGACGGGCGCATCGAGGTGCTCCGGCGCATCCCCCACATCAGCAAGCTCAACGGGAAGCCCGTCGAGCCCGAGGAGTTGGAAAAGGCCCAGGAGTGAGGGGGGGGTGGCCCGCCCCCGTCCTTGAAGCCCCTGCGGCGCGCGGGGGGCGCGCACGGCCCCTCCCGCCTCTCTTCAACTCCCGCTCGCCCCAGACCCGCGGACCGGGCACGCGGGCGGCGCCGGTGCGGCACCCGCCGCCGCGCCCAGCCCCTCCCCCCCCGGGCCCGTCTCAGACCTGGAGACCGGGCACACGGGCGGCGCTGGCGCGGAAAGACTCCTGAACCTTCCTCAGCTTGTCCCTCCCCCCCTTGCGGAACTCCCGGCTGTTCGAGTTAGTGGTGAGGATAAAGACGCGGTTCCCCAGCGCCGTCATGGTGACGAGGGAGTGGGCCACGGCGGGGGTGCTGAGCTCAAAGCGGTAGTAGGTGAGACCGTCCTCCTCCTCCGCCGTTGAGGCCGAGAGGATCTGGCGGTCCTCGAGGGGCTGCCCGATGAGCTCGGGGGCGAACCCGCGGATGAGCTTGTCCGGGGACCCGAGCATCTCGATCCGCACGTCGGCGTTGAACGGGATGTCGGCAAAGCGCATGACGGGGGCCACCACGACGCTCAGCCCCCCGGCGTCCCCCTGCATCCGCATGTCGATCTCCGTCCCCCCGAGGTCCGCGATGGACACGGGGACCTCCTCGTACCCGTCCATCACGCGGAAGGTGTACCGCGGGAGCTCTGCGGGGGAGGTGGGGCGTCGGGGGCCGGGGCTCGGTCGGTCACCCTGGTTCCCTAGGGCCACGGTGCCGCCGCGGGAGCACCGTGGGGAAGGATCCCCCCTCCGGCGCACCAGCGCGGCTATGTGGGTATCAATACCCAGTCGGGCGCCCCATCAGCCCCAACCCGCCATTTTCGACGGGCAGCGGGGCCCGAGATGTCTCGCGTGGATTCGGGACGCTCTCGCCCGCTCCCGTCCCCCCGGGAGTCACGATTCCCGAGAGACCCGGCGATCGGCGAACATTTCACCCGCAAGGACAGGAAAAAACACCCTTTCGCCCCACGAGCGCGGGTCACGGCCCGGGAAAAGACCCGGGCGTTCCCTGACCACGAGTGTGGTCCCCCCAGTCGAGGGCCCCCGGCGCCGCTGGGCGCGACTCACCCGACCACCCGATGCCGTGCCCGCCCGACTTCCCGGCCGGTCGCGTGTACCGCCGGTACCCCTCGTCGTCCACGTCGCCCAGCCCCGGGATGCGCCCCGCCGTGTACCCCTGCACGGCCGGGGCCGCGCCCGGGGCCGCGAGGGGGAGGAGGAGGAGCGGCGCCGCGAGCAGCGACCGGCGGGTGGTGGAGGGCTCGGCGCCGGGGCCGTGGGTGACGACGCCCGAGTCACGGGCGGCCCGGGACACCGCAGCGGCCCGGGCGGGCGGCAGCGAGCAGGGGCCCCACGACCGGCTAGTGGCCGATGCGGCGGAGACAGCCATCTCGGGGGCTCGGGGGTTTTGTTTCGGCGGCGCGGCGGGGCACGAGACTGTGCGCGAACCGATGACTCGGCACACCCCATGTCACCCCGCAGGAATGGAGTCGGAGGGCGCCGCCTGCCGGGGGTGCATCAAAGTAGGTATTTTGTGTCAGTCGACAGCTCTCTTGCCTTGCGCTGGGTCCAGTGGGCCCGCTGGCCTCGTGGAGGGGACTTCCCCTTGAGGACGGTAGCGCCCTCTCCTCCCGGAAGAACGCTGTGAGGGAAGCGAAACGAGGACAGGGAGAGGGAGGTGGGCGTCTCCAACTGGAAGGGCAACATTTCGCTGGAAGGAGAGGGTTCGGACGACTGCCCGCGATCTTTTCACTCCTGTGACGAACGGATATACGGACCCGGGGTGCTGATTGATGGCCCCGAGTGTGTCTCTTTAGAGGGGTTCAGGGGCCATCATGGAAGGGAGCCTCCCTAATTTCCACGGTTTCCGGGACGAGAGGAGGCAATGCCGTGGGTGAGTTTCCGCATATCGCGTGCACGTCACGTGATTGACACTTCGGACGCAATCCGGGAAGAAGGTCCCCCTATAAACGGCCAACCGACTCGGAAAACGAAGACCGCCCCTCGTCGGGGCCTCCTCAAGTGGACCCGTTTTAATTACCGTGATTTATGAGTGATTAAATTGCAGGTCACCCAGCACACTGTGGATTGGAGGGCTGGAATCGTGGATGGACGAGCCCTTCATTTCGTCTATCTTCGCCCCCACCGGTCTCCTCCTCTCATGCAAGGTGAGTTCCCGGACGGTTGCCGTGTTCATAGTGGGGAATGGGTTTTTTTTAACATACCCGTCGGCGGCCTTGTCCCTGTGTCTCCATTTTTCGGAGGACACTTTCGGGGTCCGTCTAGACCCCTCCTACCTGCCCCTTCACGGCCCACGACCGCTTTCCCCGCCTCTCCCCACGGCGGGGCTGAGAACCCGGCGCGCGTCGATCTCGTGTCGCAGGTGGTCCGCAACAAGTTCACGGGCATGTCTCAGGGGTACGGGTTCCTCGAGTTCGTCTCTGCGCAGGTAGTTGGTGTGGGTCAAGAGCATGTGGCGTTTGGCGGTCCCCTGCCCGCACCCCCCTCCCCCTCTCGCCCGCACGGGCCCACGCGGGCGCGACGAGGGGCTCGGCCGCCCGCGGCTTCCTGCCGGCCTGGGACCCCGGGGCGAGCCCGCCCCTCCCCGCTTCCCCCCCGCAGGCAGCGGACGAGGTCCTGCACTCGTACGTGGGGCGCCTGATGCCCAACTCTAACCGGATCATCCGCCTGAACCGCGCCGGCTTCGGCCTCGGCAAGGGGGAGATGGCTCTCCTCGTGCGCGATGTCGGCCCCGAGGTCAGCGACTTCCACCTCCAGGAGCACTTCGCGAGCAAGTACCCGAGCGTCCAAAGTGCCATGCTAATCAGCGCGAGGGGCACGGGGGCGCCCACAGGGTCGGCCCTGGTGCACTTCGCGTCGGAGGAGGAGCTGGAGCGGGCGCTCGTGGAGATGGACGGGGCGGTAGTCGGGCGGTCGGTCATCCAGGTCAGCCGCGCCAAGCCGCGGCGGGACGAGGGGGGGGGCGACCCCGCCCGGACCTTGGGCATCGGGGTGCCCGCGTACCTTGGGGGGGGTAGCCTCCCGGTAGCGCAGCACCCTTGGGGCTCCCAGGGGGCGGCCGAGGACGAGCAGGACAACGTCGTCTTCGTCGGCGGGCTGCCCCCCACCGTGACGGTTGAGGAGCTGTCAGCGCAGTTCTCCCGGTTCGGCACCGTCACCATGGCTCACATCGCGCACGGCAAGTCGTACGGGTTCGTTCACTACGCCACCCGCGCCGAGACGGCGGCGGCCGTGGAGGGGGGGGGGCGCGTCGTGCTCGGGGGGGCCCGGCCCCACGTGTCGTGGCGGCGCGGCAGCGGTCTGCCGTTGGGCGGGGGCCAGGGGCCCTCCCCGCTGTCTGCCCTCCCCGCCGCTGGCTTCCCGCGCGGCGCGGACGAGCTCCAAGCGCTCCAGTGGGCGCAGATGGCGTACGCTGCCGCCATGGCCAACTCTGGCTTCTCGCACCGCGGTGGCCTGGGAGCCCTGGACCCGGGGGCCATGGCCAGCATCTCGGGGTCGGGCCACGGCGCGTTCGCCTACCCCGGGGTGGACAGCTCCGCCGTGGCGGCGCATCAAGCGATGATCTCGAGCGCAGGGAGCAGCGGGAGCAGCTTCGCGGCGCTCCAAGGGGGGGCGCGGCCCTACACGCACTTTTCGGGCTTGCCGCCTTCCTCGGGCTCCGAGGGCGCCTCGGGCTCCAGGGCTGGCGACCTCGTGCACGGGGACCCAGCCGCCGACCCGATGCGCGCCGTCCGGTACTCTGTACCTGGTGCGCCCCCGGGCTTCCCCCCTCCCCAAGGGGGGCACTAACCCCCCCCCGCAGGCCCAAACTCTCGAAGCCTACATGGCCCAGCGCTTCCTCTCATCAAGTCATCGTCATCGTCAACGTCAACGTCAACGTCAACGTCAACGTCAGCGTCAGCGTCAGCGACAGTGTCAGCGGCAGCGTCAACGCCAACGTCATCGTCATCGTCTGCTGCTCAGCTCTCCATCATACCTACAAGAACGCACATCCTACCTGCCACGCCTTGCTATGCTATGCTATGCTATGCTCTGCTGCCATAAGGACTCTATACGTGCTATTTACCACGCGAACATCACGCCATGCTATGCTACTATATGCTCTGCTGCCATAAGGACGTACACTCGGACTCTGATCCAACCCAGATGACCAGTTAAAACAAGATGATCAGTTTAAACGTACGTGGTGCCCGTGCCCTCACGCCTCGACCGACGTCTTGGCGCCCTCTCCCTTCCTCTTCCTATCGGCCCTCCGCTCCCTCCGCGCCCGCTTCATCTTGAGCACCTCGTCCACCACCACGGTGAACTCGGCCTGGAGCAGGTCCACCTGCTCTGCCAGCTTGTGGATCGCGCCCACCAGCAGCCCCTGTGCCTCGGCGCCCACCCCCCCTGCTGGCGCCGCGGCGGGGGTGGGGGGCGACGACTCGGCCTGCTGCCCGCTAACGAGGCCTCGAAGGGCCTCCTGCTCCTCCCTGCTCAGGGGCTTCCTGCCCCCGGCTCTATCCCCCGCCGCGTCATCTACCCCCTGCGTGAGCCCTAGCTCCAGCAGCTCCCCCTGCAGGCTCGCCAGCGCGTCGCTGGGCGCGGGCGGGGCTGGCCGCCTCCCGGCCCGGGGCGGTGCCTGGTCCGCGCCCCTCTTGGCCGCCCTGCCCCGGGGCGCCGGGGCCGGGGCCCGGCGCACGGCCGCGTCCCCGCCCGACGTCGACTCCTCGGCCGGCCGGGGCGCGCTGACGTGGGCGCCGCTGAAGCCCTGGCCCCCGGCCCTGGCCCCCGGGGTAGCAGGGGACGTCGGCTGCGAGCCGGGCCCACCCATCATTCGCGACGCCCCGCGTCCGACGCCGGGCTTGGCCGTCGGCGCCCCCCGCCCCCCCGCCGCGGCCCCCCCCCCCGCTCCCCCCCTCAACACCCCGCTGGCCGACCGCGCCACCCCGCTGGCCGACCGCGCCACCCCGCTGGCCGACCGCGCTTGTGTGCTCGAGTTGCGGCTCAGCACGGATCCCAGCAGGGGCGCGCCGGGCGCGCCCGGCTTGCGGGGCATGGAGTGGCGGAAGCGTGGGTTGACGAGGAGGCTCCGGGGGTCGTCCAGCTGGCCGTCCCCCTGGTGCCTGAGATCGGCGAAGACGAGGGAAGGGTGGAACCCTTGCGTCTCGACGGCGTGGGAGGAGGGGGACGGGCACACGATCTCTCGCATCTTGGCGACGCCCGCCTCGGTGATCTGGTTGCGCCGGAGGCCGATGCCCACCAGCGTCGAGTCCCCCGCCAGGGCGTCGGACAGGTCGGTCACCGCCACGTCGGTGAAGAGGTTGCACGAGAGGTCGAGGTAGTGGAGGCCCGTGCGGTCGCCGCCGGCGTGCAGCTGGGCGGCGTAGGCCTCGTGCTGGACGGTCCACTCGTGCCGCTGGCGGAGTTCCTTGGACGCGGGCAGAGGGGGGTACGTCCGGAGGTTGGCCTCCCACCGGCGGACCTCCCGGTTGGCCGAGTGGCCCTTGACGAGGCCAGCGAGGCCCCCGATGGCGACGTCCGAGAGGTTGCACCCCGCCAGGATGAGCCGCCGAAGGGACTTGCACATGCGCACCCCCGTGGTGATCTCGGCGCACTGCCGGTCGCCGATGCGGGACCCCGCCAGGTTGAGGCACGTCAGGTTGTGGTAGCTGGGCAGCGCCAGGCTCAGCGACCGGGAGAAGGCCTTGGGCAGCGGGAAGCACAGCGCCAGGTCCTCGCACTTCTGGCAGCTCGACGTCGAGACGGTGCGCGTCAGCAGCGCGGCGAAGATCTTCCGGTGCTTCTCGCTCGCCAGGGCGTCGCGGAAGGCCTGGTGCCCCGCCGCGTGCTTGTTGGCGAGGAAGTCGTAGGGCCGCGGCTGGAGGACCGAGGTGCCCTGGGTGAGCTCGGCGATCATGTCGTCCGCGCCCTTGGGGAACACGGCCAGGCGGAGGCCCTTCATGGGCGTCCGGGCGAGGCGGATCTTGTCCAGCATGTCCACCAGCTCCGACTGGTTCAGGCTCAGCATGTTGATCTCGATCCACCCCTCCTCCAGGGCGCGCGCCAGGTCGTCCCCGACGTTCTTCGTCTTCTTCTGCTGCTGGCCCTTCTTCCCCCGCTGCCTCTGCGCGCGGGGGCGGGGGCGGAGGGGGACCGGCTGGCGCGTCGGAGGGGGGGGCGGGGTCGCGGATAGGGGCAGGGGACGGGGGGCGACGGCCCTCCGGCTCACCTCCCCGGGGGTCCTCGTGGCCTCCTCCTCGCGGCTGCGCCGCGCCACCCGGGCTGAGGTGGACAGCTCCTGCCCCGTCTCCTTGACGAGGATATCCACCACGTTCGGGATCCTGCGGCGAGCGGGAATTTCGACGACCCTCTCGGTACGATCCGGGGGCAGCGTCGCGGCTGAGGGCGGGGGGTCGGCGCGCGGCGGGCTGTCGAATGTACGAACCACCCCCGTGCAAAAACGACGCGGCTCCGGCGAATCGGCCGGCATGCGCACCTGCCGGGCATGATGGATGCCGTGAGATTCCCCGTCTCCGACACCGGCAGTGCCGAGCTGGCGTCGTCCGCCGTCATGGTGGCGGGCTCGGCGCGCGAGTGTTCAAAAAGGACGTGTTGTTGAGCGGCCTTCCTCCACTGCCTCTCCTTCCCGTCGCGAGGTGTGGTTACGAGCAGCTCCCCTGGGAGTGGAATAGGACGCGATCTTTTGTCGGCCCTGGGACGCGCCCTGCACGTATCTCTGCCCCCGTCGCGGAGTCGGGGCCCGACTGTCGGGCAACTTGGCAGCGCCTGCTCGAGCCCCCACTGGCACGCCCATCCGGCGATTCCGCCGGTGGGATATCGGGCGAAGGAGCGGCACTGCCCGAACATTCCTCTTACCTGGCGAGAGTGCCGAGGCTAAAGCTGCGTTCTGTCCAGCTGTTGCCCAGCGCGTCCAATAAGGCGAGAGGCTCTCCTGGTTTGCGTGGAGACACGGGTTGGCCGAAGAGGCCGTCGATAGTGCGCCTGGCGCGTGAAGTATCATGAACTTCGGAGAGGAGTTCGACAATGACGTGGTACAGGTGAATATTGGGACGGCGAGATGGCGCGGGGAGACGTCTCGGCCCCGCAAACCGAGGAGCTGGCCAGGCCTCTTTTTCGTACTGCTCGGCGCGTCCGCTCTCCCCTCTGTCCCCTAACGCGCGGCGCGTGTCGTTTTTGCGGCGGAACACGTGGAATGACGCCCACCGGCGCGGCGATTTAGGCCTGATCCCGCCCAAAAGTCCGCGGAGGGCCCCACGACGCGAGCCTCAACAACCCCGGCCCCCCCTTGCAGCTGCGGAAGGTGCTGGCCCAGAAGGAGGGGAACGTGGACAGCCTGACGAGCGCCCTGGGGAAGCGCGACGGAGAGGTCGCCGAACTCAAGGCCAAGCAGGCGCAGCTCCAGTCGCAACTCCAGGCCGCCCGCAAGGACCTCGAGGCCGCCCTGGGCATTGGGGAGGCGTCCTCCAGGGAGCTGCGCAAGCGGAACGAGATCTGCGCCGCGCTCGAGGGCAAGCTGAACGAGGCCCGGAAGGACGCCCAGGGCGCCCGGGCGGGCGAGGACGCGCTGCGCAGGGACCTCGCCCGCCAGGCGGATGAGCTGTCCCGGGCCCGGTCTGACCTCGCGGCCTCCCAGGCCGAGGCGGCCAGCCTCCGGTCCCTCCCCTCCCGGCTCGCCCAGCAGGACCAGGTCCTCCGGGAGGCCAAGGCGGAGCTCGCGCGGGCGGCGTCCGAAGCCGAGGCGCGCATGTCGCGGATCTCGGCCGACTACGACGCCCTGGTGTCCGAGAAGCGCGCCCTCGACGCCCAGCACGGGGCCCTGGCGGACCGCTGCGCCTCGCTGGAGAACCAGGTCGCGTCCCTCCGGGCCAAGCTCGGGGCCGGGTCGCCCTCGGGGAACCCGTTCGACGACGGCCCCGGGGAACGGCGGGTGGCGGAGCTGGAGGCGGCGCTCGAGCGCGAGCGCGGGAAGCAGGCGGCCTTCGAGGCGGAGATCGCGGCCATCCTGCGGGAGGTGTCGCGGTTCGAGGCGGTCGGGGCGCAGAAGGACGCGGAGATCGCCCGGCTGCAGGGGGCGCTGGAGCAGGCGCAGCGCGGGGGGGGCACGTCGCTCGCCCTGGAGCAGGCCAGGCGGGAGGTCGCGGCCCGGGAGGCCGAGGTGGCGCGGCTGGAGGGCGTGGTGCGGGGCCGGGACGCGGGCGCCGCCGACGCGCTCCGGGCCAGCGAGGCCGCGGTCGCGGAGCTGCGGGGGCAGCTGGCCCGGGCCGCGGACGAGAACCAGCAGCTGGTCGCGCAGGTGGCGGCGGCGAGGACGACCAACGCCAAGGCGGAGGACCGGATCCTGCGGTGCAAGCAGGAGATCAAGCGCTTGACCAAGGAGCTCCGGGACGCCACCGCGGCGCTCCTCAAGGCGCGGGCCGAGGAGGGGGAGCGGGACTTCGCCAAGGCCGAGGCCCTCGTCAGCGCGTCCGAGGCCGAGGAGAGGGCCCTGGCCGAGGCCCGGGGCCAGCTGGCCGCGGCCCAGGCCGCCCGCGACGCCGCCGCCGCGGAGCGCGACGCCGCGGCCGCCCGCGCCGACGGGCTGGCCGCCGAGCTGGCGGCCGCGCGCGAGGCCGGCGCCGGGGAGCTTGCGGCCGCCCGGGAGGCGGCGGCCGAGGCCACCGCCGCGCTCGAGCAGGCCGCCGCGTCGCGGGCCGCGCTGGAGGCCCGCCTCTCGGAGGCCGAGGCCGAGCGCGGCCGGCTCCAGGGGGAGGCCGGGGACGCCCGGTCGCTGGCCCGGTCCCTCGAGGCGGAGAAGGCCGCCCTGTCGTCGCGCGTGGCGGAGCTCGAGGCGGTGGCGGGCGACATGGAGGGCCTGGTGGCGCGGTGCGAGCAGCTGGCAGCCGCCGAGGGCGCGGCCCGGGCCTCCCGGGACGGGGAGGCGGCGGCCGCCGCCGTGCTGCGGCAGCGCCTGGCCACGGCCGAGTGGGCGACGCTGTTCAACGCGCGGCGGGCCGCCGCGGCGGGGCGCGCGCAGGAGATGTCGCGGAGGGAGCAGGTGGGCCTCGCCACCATGCTCGAGGGCCGCGGGGAGGAGCTGGCGGCCCTCGAGGCGCGGTGCGAGGAGCTCGAGGGGCGGGCCCGGGCGGCCGCGGCCGAGGAGGCCCGCGCCCGCGAGGCGCTCGAGGCCCGCGGGGCCGAGGCCGAGGCCCTGGCGCGGGAGCTGGCCGAGCTCCGGGACCGCCAGTCGGACGCCGAGTCCGAGACGGTCGCCGGGCTCCTCCGCGACAACGGCCGCCTCAAGGAGCTGCTCGAGGTCCTCGAGGACGAGGCGGAGCGGGCCCGGGCGGCGGCGGCGGGGGCCGAGGCGCGCCTGGGCGGGGCCCTGCAGCGCGCCCGGGTGCTCGAGTGGGGGAGGGGGCTCAACGCCGAGCAGCTCGCCGCCGCGTGGGCGCGCGAGGCGGCGCTCGCGGCGGAGGCGAGGGGCGCGCAGGCCGGCGCCGGCGCCGCCCTGGAGCAGGCGACGGCGCAGGCGGCCGCCCTGGCCGAGGCGCGTGCGCAGGCGGCCGCCCTCGCCGGGCAGGTCCGGTCCGCCGAGGAGCGCGCCGCGGAGGCCGCCGCCGGGCTCGAGGCGGCCCGGGACGAGTCGCGGGCCCTCGCGGCCCGGCTGGGGGCCGCCGAGGGGGAGCTGTCGCGCGCCCGCGACGAGGCCGCGGCCGACGCGGCCGACCGGGCCGCCGAGGCCGCGGCCCTGCGCGGGCGCCTCGGGGAGGCCGAGGCGAGGGCCGCCGTCCTCGCTGCCCGGGCCGAAGAGGCCGCCGGCGAGGGCGCCTCCCGCGCCTCCGCCGCCGAGGCCGCCGGCGAGGAGCTCCGGGCCCAGCTGTCGTCGGCGCGGGAGGAGCTCGCGTCCGCCGGGGAGCGGCTGCGGGCCGCCGAGGAGGAGCTGTCGGCCGCCCGGGAGGAGCTGCGGGCAGTGCGGGAGGAGCTGTCGGCCGCCCGGGAGGAGCTGTCGGCCGCCCAGGCCGAGGCCTCGGGGCTGGGGGCCCTCCGGGGGGAGGTGGCGCGGCTCGAGGGCGAGGTGGCGCGGCTCGAGGGCGAGGCGGCGGCGGCCGCGGGGGACAGGGCCGGGCGGGAGGCGGAGGCCCTGGCGGCCTCGGCCCTGGCGGCCAGGGCGGCCGCGGCCGAGGCGGGCGCCGGGGAGCTCCGGGCGCAGCTGTCGGCCCGGGAGGCGGAGGCGGCGGCCGCCCGGGCCGAGGCCGAGGCGCTCCGGGCCGCCGCCGGGGAGTCGGAGCGGCTCCGGGGCGAGGTGGCGGCGCTCGAGGGGCGCGTCGCGGACCTCGAGTGCGGGCGGGGGTCCCTGGAGGCGCTGGCGGCGGACGCCCGGGCGGGGCTGGCCGAGGCGGAGGAGCGGGCCGGGCGCCTGGGGGAGGAGCTGCGGGACGCCCGGGAGCGCCTGGCGGAGGCCGAGGGGGCCGCGGCGGCGGCGGGGGAGCTCCGGGCGCGGGCGGAGGCGGCGGAGGGGCGCCTGGCCGACAGCGAGCGGGCGGCGGGCGAGATGGCGCGCGAGGCGCGGGCGGCGGCGGCGCGGGCGGAGGAGCTCGGCCGGGAGCGCATCGCGCAGGCGGACGAGGCGATGCGGCTCCGGGCGGCCGCCGAGAGGCTCGAGGCGGACCTGCGGCGGGCCCTGGAGCGGGGCCCGGGGGCGGCGCCGGGCGGCGCCGGGCCGCCCTCGGCGGAGCTGGCCGAGGCGCGGGCGGAGCTGGCGCAGTACGTGAGGGCCGCCGACGCGGCCGTCACGGACAACCGCGCGCTCAAGCGCAAGGTGGCCTCCCTCTCCACCAAGGTCAAGTTCCTCCAGCAGCAGCTCTCCAAGGCGCGGGCGGCCGACCGTCCCGCCGCCCCGGGCGACTCCCCGGGCGACTCCCCGGGCGACTCCCCGGGCCGTCCCGGCGCCGCGTCGCCCGGGAACGACGAGAACGCCGCCCCGGCCCGCGGGCGCTCCGCCGCCGACGCGGCCCTCCCCGTGACGGGCGCCGGGGACGACCGCACCCCCGAGGCCCGCGACCGCAAGCGCGCGGCCGTGCGGCAGACGCCCACGCCGTTCCGGGCCGGCGCGGCGGGGCCCGCCGGCGCCACCCCCGGCCCCCCCGGGGGGTGGGTGGGCAGCGCCCTCCGCGCCGTGTCCCCCATGCGGCTGCTCGGCAACCTCACCCCCTCGGGCGGCGGCGGCTCTGCCCGCCCCCGCTAGCGGGCACTGCTAGCCTCCTCGTTCAAACAGGCGCGCTCGGGCTACCCGCGCTGCACCCCCCTCGGGCTACCCGCGCTGCACCCCCCTCGGACTACCCGCGCTGCACCCCCCTCGGGC
>Ga0181582_10001900_pt1 | contig 16570 bp, 16 predicted proteins | sample 071ome_32_FD_132438 | JGI IMG/M metagenome (GOLD analysis project Ga0181582, IMG submission 132438) | Coastal salt marsh microbial communities from the Groves Creek Marsh, Skidaway Island, Georgia - 071405AT metaG (megahit assembly) | ecosystem: Environmental > Aquatic > Marine > Intertidal...
CGCAGACTTTTCCAAAGTTGTCCCGAGACAGGTGGTCGTTCATCACTGTCATCACGGTGTAGCCCGCGAAGCCGATGATTGGCTTCAATTTGTTCAAACGGAGACTGAGCGGAGAGGCTTTGACTTTAAAGCCCATCACTTACACCTTGAGTTAGGCCCTGAGTTTGAAGCACGTGCTCGGAAGGCGCGTTATGACGCAGTGATGAGAGAGGTCTCTTCAGGTGAGGTGGTGATGACCGCACATCATCGTGACGATCAAGTTGAAACACTCCTCATGCGTCTTTCGCAGGGGTCTGGATTGATCGGTTTGGCCGGTATTCCTGTGGTTCGTGCATTTGGTCCTGGATTATTGATTCGACCACTCCTGTCATTATCGCGTAAGCAGTTGAAGCAGGTATTAACAGCGCGCAACTTGAAACACATCACCGATCCTTCAAATCAAGATCCATCGTATTTAAGAAACTACATCAGGCTTCAGTTTCTGCCTGCTTTATCGCGTGTTACACCGAGTGTCCGTGATCAGCTGTTACAACTATCAAAACTCGCGACCGATCGTGTATTTAAGGCGGGTGAGACTCTGGGTCAGCGACTGCCTGTGCTCGGTGTCGAAGCGATTGAGTTGGCCTCTACAGAAACATTAATCGCGTGGCAGGTCCGGTTTTTTGCGCAAGCTCATGGCAGGTACGCGCCTTCTGCACTTCAGATCACCGAATTTGTGAGGCAATGTGTTGATGCATCGGACGATCGCTTGCCAGAAGTGCCCATTGGTTCGGATGTTTTGATTCGAAAATGGGGCGGCAAACTTCACTGGGTGGATCAAGAGACGATCGGTGACGAGGCTGATAGTGAGATTGCACGATTCGAAAAGATTGCACCAAATCAGTCAATCGAATTGTCGTTTCCTAATGGTGTCTTATCACTAAAAACAGGTGCAGCATCTGAGGATGTGTCGGTATTTTGGGGTGTTGAAGGGCGGAGCTTTCGTTTGGGACGAAAACGTCCGATGCAGAGTTTAAAGCAGCTTGCACAGACGCTCTGCGTTCCGCCTTGGTTGCGCAAACGGACGCCTTTAATTGCGATTTCGGATCAAATTATTGGCTGGGGTGCGATCGATTGCAGAGAAGAGGGTTTGATTCCGCATTCTTTACAGTGGGAGTGGCGGTTTGTCCCTAGGAATACGACCGATTCCACTGTATCCTAATCACCCATCCCAAACGACGTTTCCGTCACATTGTTGGCGGGCTTACCAAAAGGATTGTAGGTCAACATGAATCGATTCGTGTTCGTGACCGGCGGGGTGGTGTCTTCGCTCGGTAAAGGAATAGCAGCAGCCTCACTTGGCGCCATTTTAGAAGCGCGTGGCCTTAAGGTCACCATGTTGAAGCTTGATCCTTATATCAACGTCGATCCAGGCACCATGAGCCCATTTCAACATGGTGAAGTGTTCGTCACTGATGACGGCGCTGAAACGGATCTCGATCTTGGTCACTATGAGCGCTTTATTCGCACGCGCATGACGCAGAGAAATAACTTCACTTCGGGGCGTGTGTATGAAGACGTTTTGCGTAAAGAGCGTCGCGGAGACTATCTTGGGGGTACCGTTCAGGTCATCCCGCATATCACCGATGAAATTAAGCACAAAATCATCGCTGGGTCACAGGACGCAGATGTCGCGATTGTAGAAATCGGTGGCACAGTGGGTGATATCGAATCCTTGCCATTTTTGGAAGCTGTCCGCCAGTTGCGTCAAGAGCTTGGTTCATCGCGTGCATTATTGATGCACCTGACTTTGGTGCCTTACATAGCGACTGCGGGTGAAACCAAAACAAAGCCAACGCAGCATTCTGTGAAAGAGCTTCGGTCGATTGGTTTGCAGCCCGATGTTTTGATTTGCCGTTCAGATCATGAAGTCGATATTTCAAGTCGCAAGAAAATTGCGCTCTTTACCAACGTGGAAGAGCGTGCTGTGATTCCATTAAAAGATGCCGACACAATCTACCGTATTCCGAGCATGTTGCACGAGCAGGGTCTTGATCAGCTCATCGTGGATAAGTTGAGCCTCGAGTGTCAGCCGGCTGATTTGAGCGAATGGGTTCGTGTTGTTGATGCACACCTGAACCCGCTGAAGTCCATAGAAATTGCGATGGTTGGCAAATACATGGATTTGCTTGATGCATACAAGTCGCTGATCGAAGCGGTGGTTCACGCCGGCATACAAACGCGGACGCGCGTGAATTTCCGCTATATCGATTCTGAAGATATCGAAAAACGTGGTCTTGATCTGTTGGATGGTGTTGATGCGATTCTCGTTCCTGGCGGCTTCGGTGAACGTGGCATGGAAGGTAAGATCGCTGCGGTCTGTCATGCGCGTGAAAACAAAATTCCATATCTTGGAATCTGCTTAGGTATGCAGGCTGCTGTGATTGAGTTTGCCCGCCATGTTGCAGGCCTTGATGGAGCAACCTCAAGTGAATTTGAACCTGCGGCAGAACATCCGGTAATCGCATTGATTACTGAATGGACTAAAGCCGATGGAACCCGTGAAATTCGAACTGAAGACAGTGATCTGGGCGGAACCATGCGTTTGGGTGCTGAAGAATGTCGTCTAACTCCTGGATCCAAGGTTTCTGAAGTGTATGGAACAGATGTAGTGAGCGAGCGGCATCGCCATCGTTGGGAATTTAACAACGATTATTTAGATCGTCTGTCAGATGCAGGATTGAAGATAGCGGGCCGTTCAATGGATGGAACGCTTGTTGAAGTTGTCGAAGTTGACGATCATCCATGGTTTGTTGGTTGTCAGTTCCACCCTGAATTTACATCGACGCCTCGTGACGGACATCCGCTATTCACGAGCTTCGTTGAAGCAGCCATTACCTATTCGAAGACGGGTCACAAGGAGACATTGTTCTCGTGAAATCAGTGATTGATATTGGCGGCATGCCATGCTCTAACGCGCATCCGATGATGCTCTTTGGGGGTATGAACGTGCTGGAGTCGCGAGAGCTTGCTTTTGAGATTGCCGAAGTCTACGTCGATGTCTGCCGTAAGCTCGATATCCCCTATGTCTTTAAAGCGAGCTTTGATAAAGCAAACCGCTCGAGTATCACAAGCTTCCGTGGCCCGGGCCTTGAGAAGGGTCTGACTTGGCTTTCTGATATCAAGTCACATTTCAATGTGCCACTCATCACTGATGTTCATGAGCCCGAACAGGCGAAAGCTGCTGCCGAAGTATGTGATGTGATTCAGCTGCCTGCGTTTTTGTCACGTCAAACTGACTTGGTCGTAGCCATGGCCGAGACCGGTGCGATTATTAATGTGAAAAAAGCACAGTTCCTTGCGCCACATGAAATGCAGCACATCATCAATAAGTGCGCAGAGGCAGGAAATGATCAGGTGATTCTATGTGAGCGTGGCTCGAGCTTTGGTTACAACAACCTCGTGGTCGACATGCTCGGATTTGGCATCATGAAGCACATGCAAGTTCCTGTGATTTTTGACGTCACGCATGCGTTGCAAAAGCCCGGCGGGCGAACAGATTCTGCAGACGGGCGGCGTGAACAGGTCACTGAGCTTGCACGCGCTGGTATGGCCGTCGGCCTCGCTGGACTCTTTTTAGAATCGCATCCGGATCCATCGAACGCGAAATGCGATGGTCCGTCGGCGTTACCGCTTGATAAGCTCGAACCGTTTTTATCTCAGTTAAAGGCCATTGATGGTCTTGTTAAATCGTTTGATGTTTTGGAGACCAACAACTAATGACTGCTATTGTCAAAGTAATTGGCCGTGAAGTAATGGATTCTCGCGGTAACCCAACGGTTGAAGCCGATGTGATTTTGGAATCAGGTGCGATGGGTCGTGCCTGCGCACCTTCTGGTGCATCGACTGGTTCGCGCGAAGCGCTGGAATTGCGCGATCAAGACGCGACTCGCTATCTCGGCAAGGGTGTTTTACAGGCAGTTCAGAACGTCAACGGTCCGATTGCTCAGTGTGTGATTGGTCGAGACGCATCCGACCAGCGTGGTCTTGATGATGCAATGATCGCTCTTGACGGTACGGATAACAAATCAAGCCTTGGCGCAAATGCAATGCTTGCAGTGTCGTTAGCGACTGCTCGCGCGCATGCTGAAGATCAGAAAATGCCGTTGTATCAGCACATCGCGAATCTACATGGAAATACAGGTCCGCTGACACTGCCAGTGCCAATGATGAATATCCTAAATGGCGGCGAGCACGCAGATAATAACGTTGATATTCAAGAGTTTATGATCCAGCCTGTGTCGGCCAAAAGCTTTGCTGAAGCGCTTCGTATGGGTGCTGAAGTATTCCATCACCTGAAAAAAGTGTTGGTTGCAGAGGGGATGAACACTGCAGTTGGTGATGAGGGTGGGTTTGCTCCAAATTTGCCATCCAATGAAGCAGCACTTGCAGTGATTGCGAAGGCAGTTGCGAATGCGGGCTATACCTTGGGTGAAGACATCACGTTGGCGCTTGATTGTGCCTCGAGTGAATTTTACAAAAACGGCCAATACGATCTAGCTGGCGAAGGTCGAGCCTTTGATGCAGAAGGCTTTGCGGATTATTTAGGTGGTCTGTGTGATCACTACCCAATTGTTTCCATCGAAGATGGAATGGATGAAAGTGATTGGGATGGCTGGGCTTATTTAACGAAGACCTTGGGTTCACGTTGCCAATTGGTGGGTGATGATTTATTCGTGACCAACACTACGATTCTAAGTCGTGGCATTGAGCAGGGTGTTGGTAATTCGATTTTGATTAAGTTCAATCAGATCGGAACGCTGTCAGAAACGCTTGATGCGATCGGGATGGCGCAAAAGGCCGGATTTACTGCGGTCATTTCACATCGATCTGGCGAGACAGAAGATACAACAATCGCTGATTTGGCAGTGGGTACTTCTGCAGGTCAGATCAAAACAGGATCACTGTGTCGTTCAGATCGCGTCGCGAAATATAATCAGTTGCTTCGGATTGAGGAAGCATTGGGATCCCAAGCAAAATATGCCGGTCGTGGAGCCATTTTCGGACAGTCATGACAGCTAAGGTCGTTCTTGTCGGACTTGCGATTTTATTGGGGTTGTCTCAGTACCAGTTGTGGTTTGGGACAGGGTCCATTTCTGAATTACAACGACTGACAGACGAGCTTCAAAAACAAGAGTCTGAAAATCAGCGTTTGATGTCCCGTAACGACGAATTGGTGTCAGAAATTAATGCCTTGAAAACAGATCCAGAGGCGATTGAGGAGCTTCTTCGGTCGCGGTTTGGATATGTCAAAGAAGGTGAAACCTTCGTTCGGTTGTTACCGAAGGGAGAGCTCCCGAGTGAATAAACTTTGGGCGGTGATTCCGGCTGGAGGTAAAGGTCTTCGGTTTGGCTCACAAGTGCCAAAACAATATATGACAGTTGCAGGTCAGCCCGTGTTGGATCACGTGTTACGCGCATTTCTTAAACCGAACATATTTCAGTCTATTGTTGTCCCTGTCCCCCCAGATGATCGTCGATTTCATGAATTAGCGGCCTCAGGTGATGATCGTGTTGTTGCGATAGTGGGTGGTGCTGAACGCGCCGATAGCGTGCAGGCTGGACTTGATTGGATTGACGCTCAGGGTGCAGATGCCAGTGATTGGGTGTTTGTTCATGATGCTGCACGACCACTGATTACCCAACATGAACTGCACGCCTTATTGGATGCGATTGACGCAACGAATTGTCCAGGGGCGGTGTTGGGCGTGCCTGCCGCTGATACCTTAAAGCGTGTCGATCAGATCTGCAGTTGTCCCGAGGAGTCGGATAGTTGTATTGCTGAGACCGTTGATCGCACTGGTCTTTGGCATGCGATGACGCCTCAAGTCTTTCGGTTGGGCGAACTATCTAAAGCACTTCAGATTGCCAATGAGTCCAATATGCTTGTGACTGATGAAGCGCAAGCGATGGAGGCAAATGGGCAGCTTCCATGGTTGATCCGGGGTCGGCGATCGAACATCAAGCTGACCTACCCTGAGGACTTAGAATTAATCGAAGCACTCTTAGTAGCTCGTGGGGAGGCCGCACTATGATTCGTATCGGACAGGGCTTTGATGTGCATCGGGTCGAAGCAGGAGATGGCATGACCCTCGGTGGTCTTTGGGTTCCTTGTGAATATCGAATTGTCGCTCACAGTGATGGTGATATTGTGTTGCATGCTGTGATGGACGCCATGCTCGGCGCGCTTGCGCTTGGTGACATTGGCCTGTTATTTCCAGATACCGATTCTCAATTTAAGGGTGCAGACTCCGCTGAGTTAACTCGTGAGGTGCGCCGGTTGTGTCTGCAACAAGGCTATTCAGTGTCTAATCTTGATATCACGATCTTATGTGAAGTACCGAAGATTGGACCTATTCGAGAAGCGATGCGCCAGTGCATCGCAGATGTTTTAGAGACACCGTTGGATCGAGTGTCAGTGAAAGCCTCAACAACCGAAAAACTTGGGTTTGTTGGTCGTGGTGAGGGTATCGCTGTGATGACTTCTGTATTGATGCGTGCCCATTGAACACGCTTGTCTACGGATCACGATCAATTGATTTAGCCCATCTACCGAAGGCGCATGGTGAGTCGGTCTTCGAAGGCTCTTATCGATCGGATGCATCTGACTTTGTCGTTACAGAAGATCTTGGATTTGAACCAGAGGGTACGGGTCCACATATTTGGGCGCTGATTCGAAAAACGGGAATTTCAACTGAAGAGGCGTCATCCCGATTAGCTCAAGCATCAAAAACCTCGCGGAAAGACCTGGGGTATGCTGGTAAAAAAGATACCAAGGCAATTGCGACTCAATGGATCAGTCTTCCAGAGACTGCATTGATTGAAGAGGGTCCGATTGATGAAACTCTTGAGGTATTAAGGCTGACTAAGAACCAGCGAAAATTAAAGATAGGTCAGTTGGCTGGTAATCATTTTCAATTGAGACTCCACGGGTTGGTCATCGAAGACATCAATGCGCGTATTCAAGCGATTTCAGAACAGGGTGTACCGAACTATTTTGGGTTACAGCGATTTGGACGCTCAGGCTCCAACCTTGAAGCGGCTCGTCGGCTTGCTCGACGTGACCCTCAGGGACGGCGACGATTGCATCCAAAAGATGGGATGGCCGCGTCAGCGGCTCGGTCTGCTGGATTTAATGCCATTTTGGCTGAGCGTTTGACAACCAATCGGTGGCTCGAGGTGAGCGTTGGTGATGTGGTGTCCCTAGCTGGTCGCGGTAGTCACTTCGCAGTGTCTGAGACTGAATTGGCCTCTGTCTGTGAGCGTATACGAGCAGGGGAGCTTGATCCAACTGCGCCAATGGCTGGGCGCCAAACCAAAACATCGGTTGAACAAGCAGATTTTGAGAGCTCCATACTCCAGACCGATCCCGAACTGTATGCATGGATGCGTGGTGTGTTTCGGGACGAAGATCGACGAGCAGTCCGAATACTGCCACAGCAGTTGGAAGCAGAGGTATCAGGCAATACACTCGAATTGTCGTTTTGGTTGCCGAAGGGCTCGTTTGCGACAGCGTTATTGAATGAATTAGGGAATTTGCAGGAGGCACATGCACGGTCTACTTCATGAGCGTGGTCAAAGCCGCTTAGTCGAGACGCTTGGCGATTTGGGGATCAACGATGTGTTCGTCTTGGATGCGTTTCGTCGCGTGCCGCGGCATCTGTTTGTAGATCCTGCAGTGGCTGATTCAGCCTACACTGATGTGACCTTACCGCTTGGATATCAGCAAACGCTCTCGCAACCGTCTGTAGTCGCTCGGATGTTGGAGCTATTACGCGGTGGCCGCCAGTTAAGTCGTGTATTGGAGGTTGGCGCCGGTTCTGGATTTCAGACAGGGCTTTTAGGTCATTTAGCCGAGCAGGTCTTTGCGATTGAGCGAATCGCACCATTAGCAACCGAAGCTAGAAAACGTATGGACACTCTCGAGCTTGAGAATGTCGTCATCCGTCATGGAGATGGATTGCTTGGTTGGCCTGAGTTCGCACCCTTTGATGGCATTATTTTGGCCGCCTGTCCTGAGTCTGTTCCGGGTGCATTGTTCGAACAGTTGGCTGACGGTGGACGTTTAATTGCACCTGTCGGTTTAGGTCAAAAACAGCAGTTGATTTTGTATATTCGTGATGGTGAAACGATTGACGAAATCCCACTTGATACGGCGTTTTTTGTGCCCGCTTTGGCAGGTCTTGAATGAGCTGGTTTTCGATCTGGCTTCGCGGTCTTGCGATGGGTGCAGCCGATGCTGTGCCCGGAGTGTCTGGCGGTACGGTCGCTTTTCTCACCGGTATTTATGAACGGTGGTTAGCTGTTCTGACCTCTGTCACTCCTGAATTGTGGAAAGTCTTTCGGAACGAAGGCGTTCGTGGATTGTGGGTTAAGTTGGATGGTGGATTTGTCGCGCCATTACTTGTTGGCATTTTGATGTCATTGATTACGCTCGCACATTGGATCAAAGATTGGCTTGATAGTGTTCCTGAGCGTGTGTGGGGATTTTTCTTTGGTCTTGTCATTGCGATGGGTATTGCACTCTTGTCTGATCTACGGTCCTCAATGCGGTCTAAGGATTGGGGCTTTTTGGCCTTCGGCGTTTTGATCGCATTAGTCCTCGGACTGCAAACACCGCAAACAGCTGATCCGGCATTGTGGGTTTGGCCCTTGGCTGGTGCGATGGCCTTGTCCGCGATGTTACTGCCTGGGATTTCCGGAAGCTTTTTACTCCTGCTGACAGGTTTGTATCCTGCGTTGATCAGCGCAGTGAGTGCCTTTGATGTCTCGATATTGCTGTTATTCATAAGCGGTGGTGCGATCGGTATTTTGCTGATGGCTCACATTCTGAAAGCGCTTCTCGCCAAATATCACACGGAAGTCTTGAGCTGTCTGACAGGTGTGGTTTTCGGTGCATTGGTTCGCGTGTGGCCATGGCAAGGTGCAGGTGATGATGGTTCGTTGCTCTTATTGATACCGACGCAAGACATGCTCTGGATTCCTCTGGTATTTGGCCTCGGTGGTTTTATCTTGGCATCATTGGCGCTGAAGTTCTCGGCAGACAATGGGGCTGGGGTTCGATGAAACGTCTGTGGCTCGCAATTGGTTTGTTGGTTGGCTGTTCGGCACCGTACGAGGTGCCAACTGACAATTTAGGCCGCCCATTGGAGCGTGTGAAGCCAAAGGTCACCACAATTGATGCCGGCAATTTGGATGCTGAAGAAGCTGGGTCGCGTTATGTCGTCAGACGTGGCGATACCCTGTTTTCGATTGCTTGGCGTTTCGAGCAAGATCCTGATGTGTTGCGTCGTCGAAATCAGCTGAATTCTGATGTGATTACACCAGGTCAGTCGTTGAAATTGAAAGGTGAAGTACCGCCTGAACCGAAACCTAAGGCAATCACTCCGCCACCAATTAAGGCCGAGCCAGAGCCAGTCCAGAAGCCAGCGGTTGCTCAAAAGCCAAAGGTACAACCCAAGAAAGAACCAAAGCCACAACCTAAAGCCTCTCCAGTGCCTCAGTTTACGGGTTGGCAATGGCCAGTGAATGGCCCGATTCTCGAGTCCTACTCTGAAAAGACTCGATTTAGTCGTTCCGTTCAGCTCGGCGGTCGTGCGGGTACGCCTGTGAAAGCTGCCGCCAGTGGGCGCGTGGTGTATGCAGGTGATGGTCTTGTGGGCTTCGGGAACCTCGTGATTATCAGCCATGAAGACAAGCTCTTGAGTGCGTATGGTCATAACCAAAGCTTGAATGTGAAAGTTGGTGACGTCGTGCGTGCAGGCCAAGTGATTGCGCAGATGGGCTCTACGGGGACTGATCGGGTCAAGTTGCATTTTGAAATCCGAAAGCAGGGTAAGCCCATTAATCCGATCTCACTACTACCAAAGCGCAGGTCTTAGTCCTTCCGTCCATCACGCTGATCTTCCGAGAGTGAATATAACTGTCCTCTCAAGACAAGGAGATCGTTATGATTGATTCACTCTCAAATGCAACTTACTTAAATCATCTGAACCAACATGAGCTCATGACAGCCAAGGAAGAGCTTGAGCTCGGCCGGCGTGTGCAACAGGGCTGTCAAAAAGCGCGGACTGAATTTATTCAGCGAAACTTAAAGCTTGTCATCAGTTTGGCAGGTCGCTATTGCGGTCGTGGACTGGATGTCGCCGATTTGGTCGAAGAGGGCAATATCGGCCTAATGCGCGCCGTCGATAAGTACGATCCTGAGATGGGCTATCGTTTTTCAACTTATGCGGCCTGGTGGATTCGTCAGGCGGTTGAGCGTGCGCTTATGAACCAAGTCAAAACGGTGCGTACGCCGATCCATAAACAGCGAGAATTTCGGCAAGAGCGTAAAGCGATTGAGGCAGAAAATGAGACATTGCCTGGATACGCGAAGCGCAACATGGATCATTGGTTTAATCCTAGCGAGCAAATTATCTCACTTGATCAAGCAGTCGATGGTTTAGACGGAACAACCGGGGTTGACCTCTTAGAGTCTGATGCACCGAGTCCAGAAGAGCTCGCGGCTAATCAAGAAGATCGTGAAAATGTAGCTGCTTGGCTCAACTTGTTGCCAGATTTACCGCGGATGGTTGTCACGCGTCGCTATGGATTGGATGGCCGTGACAGCGAGACTTTATCTGCGATTGGTGCGCGTTTGGGGACGACTCGGGAGAGGGTCCGACAAATTCAAGTTGAAGCGCTTCGATTGCTCCGCCGGATGGTCGAATCAGGGCGCATTCCGGCGGATGCTGCAATCTTGAGCTGAATCAACCGCGATCTAAGTGATCGATTTTATTGGGTACACCGTCCCACTCGTCGGCATCGGGGAGTGGGTCTTTCTTTTCCGTAATATTCGGCCAGACACGAGACAATTCGTCGTTGATTTCGATAAAAGCTTTTTGATCTTCTGATAACTCGTCTTCCGAAAGGATTGCACCTGCAGGGCACTCAGGCTCACAGAGCGCGCAGTCAATACACTCATCTGGGTTGATGACGAGGAAGTTAGGGCCTTCATAAAAACAATCCACTGGGCAGACTTCAACGCAGTCTGTGTATTTACAGCGAATACAGTTATCGACAACAACAAATGTCATGGGTCTCTCCTTTGTGCGGCCAAGATTCTATGCGTTTGCGTCTGAATCGCCAAGTGACTCTCGTGCTTTTAATACCAGCGTCTCGAGTGTCGACCACGCTTCTCTCGGTGAGAGATCATCAGGATCAAGGTGCGCTAATTGGCTCACAAGCGGATCTGGTGGTTGGTTGAATAAATCCGCCTGAGGTGCTTGATGTTGGTTGAGAGCGACTTGCTGTGACTCGAGTTCAGCAAGATATGACGCTGCCCGACCAATGATGTCATCAGGCACACCTGCACGTCGTGCGACATGGAGGCCGTAGCTTTGAGAGGTTGGGCCATCCATCACGCGATGCAGGAACACGATGTGATCGCCGGTGACTTGCGCAGTGAGATGCACGTTAAAGGCTGATGGCTCACTCTCGGGTAGGTGTGTCAGCTCAAAATAATGCGTTGCAAAGAGTGTCAGTGCGTGTCGCTTAGCCAGTGCCTCAGCAGAGGCCCAGGCCAACGCAAGCCCATCAAATGTACTGGTGCCACGACCCACCTCGTCCATCAAGACAAGCGACTGATCAGATGCTTCAGCCAAAATTGCTGCGGTCTCTGTCATCTCGACCATGAAGGTTGATCGACCACCCGCCAGATCATCGGAGGCGCCAATACGGGTAAAGATCCGATCGATTGGGCCGATGGATGCGTGGTCTGCAGGCACAAAGCTACCAATACGCGCGAGAAGAGCAATCAGTGCTGTCTGTCGCATGTAAGTCGACTTACCGCCCATATTGGGTCCGGTGATTAAAGCAAGTGAATTGTCAGTATTGAGCTGGGTGTCATTCGGTACAAAGGGCTCTGGGCTCGCTTTCTCAATGACTGGATGCCGGCCGTTAGTGATCTTTACTTCGACGGCCTCTGATAATACTGGCTCAACCCAGCGCTCATGGCTCGCGACCAACGCGAGGCTTGTTAAGACATCAAGCTCAGATAATGACTGTGTTAGCGTTTTGAGGTCGTTAATTGCATCCGTGAGTGGATCAAATAATGCATCGAATAGGTGGCGTTCACGACTGAGTGCTTGGCTCTCAGCTGACAACGCTTTGTCTTCAAAGGTCTTGAGTTCAGGTGTTGTAAAGCGTTCAGCATTTTTCAGCGTTTGGCGTCTTTGGAAGTGTAAGGGGGCTTCTTGAGTGGCAAGCGTTGCTTTTGAAATTTCGAAATAATAGCCGTGCACCCGGTTGTAACCGAGTTTAAGGCTTGTGATCCCTGAGTTCGCCCGTTCTGTCTCTTCCATTTCTGTCAGAAGGCTCGATGCGTCACGAGAGAATCTGCGTAACTGATCGAGCTCATCGTCGTATCTTTCGCGAATGACTCCACCGGCGCTGATCACAACCGATGGTTCGATCTCAAGTGCTTCATCAAGTAGTTGGTGGATTGTTTCCATCAACAGAAGCGCATCACCAAGTGCACTCACTGACTGATAAGTTGATTGGGTAAGTCTCGCCTTTAATTCAGGGAGCTCTTTCAAACTGTCTCGTAAGCGGGTGAGGTCACGTGGTCTTGCTGATTTCAAACCGATCCGAGCAACAATCCTTTCGAGATCGCCGATGCGCTTTAAGTGGTTTGTGATTGAAGCAGTGAGTCCTGAATCAATTAACTCGCGAATATTGGTCAGGCGTCGTTTTGGAATATCTGTATCGCGATAGGGTGCAGTGATCCAACGAGCCAGTTCACGACTACCCATGGCGGTTGAAGTCTGATCGAGAACCCAGAGTAACGTGTGTTTGCGTTCGCCCTTTAATGTCCGAATCAGTTCCAAATTCTTTTGCGTGGTTTGATCCAGTATGACTCGATTGTCATCACGGATGAGTTTAGGCCTTGAGAAGTGAGCGAGCTCAGTGCGTTGGGTGTCGTACAAATAGGTGAGTAAGGCAGCTGTGGCTTCGAGGCCTTGATCGCTGACATCACTCAATCCTAAGCCTCTGGCATCGCTGACTTGATAGGTACGCTCGAGCTCCCTAGAGAGTTGATCAAGCGTGTAGTGCCAGGGCGGTAGTTCGACTTGACGAAATTCGGTAGCGAACAGGTCTGCATCGTGTGTGAGACATTCTTTTGGTTCGATCCGTGTAAAGAGACTATCGACGGCTTCACGGCTTAGTTGGTCGTAAATCAAAATCTCGCCACGTGAGACAGATCCCAATGCCACTGAGTAACTGAGACCATGGCTATTCAGAGAAGCAACCCACAGCTCCTGGCCTGAGTCCACAAAGGCATCATCAGTTACGGTGCCTGGGGTAAGGATGCGAGTAACTTCTCGTGCGACAGGTCCTTTGGACTCCCCTGGGATACCAACTTGCTCGCAAACAACAACAGATAAGCCCGCGTTCAATAAACGTGCTTGATAGTTTTCGGCTGCGTGATAGGGGACGCCAGCCATCGGAATCGGTTCACCTGCGGATTGGCCACGACTGGTAAGTGTAATGTCGAGAACCTGCACGGCTGTTTTCGCATCGTCGAAGAACAATTCATAAAAATCACCCATTCGATAAAACACCAGCGATGTCGGATGTTGTTCCTTAATCGCCAGGTATTGCTGCATCATGGGAGTGTGCTGAGACAGTGGGGCTTTTTGATCCATCGTGGCATTCTAAAGAAAAGACATGGAATGGTGTATGACTTCAGAACTTTTGCCTGTTTTAAATGAACTGCATGTGCGTTTGACTGAATCGCGCCAGACGGTCTCGGTTGCTGAAAGCTGTACCGGTGGCTTATTAGGTGCGGCATTGACTGAGTGTTCTGGTTCCTCGGCCTATTTTTTAGGCGGAGTTCAGGCCTATGCGAATTCTGTGAAGGAAGAACTACTGGGTGTGAGCCATGAAACGCTGTTGTCATTTGGCGCTGTGAGTGAGGAAGTCGCTTCTGAAATGGCCATAGGAATACAGCGACTGACGGGGTCGGATTGGGCGCTCTCAACCACAGGAATCGCTGGACCGGATGGTGGAACTGATGAGAAGCCTATCGGTACTATTTGGGTATCGGTCGCGGATTCTGACGGCGTGTACAGCCAAAAGCTTGCTCTTGATGGTAACCGTTCTGAAATCCGTGATCGCACTGTCTTGGAGGCTCTATCCATGCTTTTAGAGCGTCTTTCTGATGATGACGAGGATCTTTAACTTTATTTGGATGCCCCAATTTTGAAATTCGGGTTCTTGGATGGGCCAAGGACCGGTATACTTTCACGTTTTTGGCAAGCAATTGGTCGAGGTCAAAATGCCAATTTATGAATATCAATGCGCAGCATGCGGACAACCGCATGATGCTTTACAGAAGTTATCTGATGCACCGCTGGTTGATTGCCCAGCGTGTGGCAAGCCAGAGCTGAAAAAGAAGATCAGTGCGTCCGGATTCCGTCTCACTGGAGGCGGCTGGTATGAGACAGATTTTAAGACTGGTGATAAAAAGAAAAACTTGGCCGGTGACGGTAAATCATCGGATACCAAACCAACGACTTCAAAGAAAACGGAATCGGCTGCTTAAGCCAATTGAAAAAGGAATACACATTCATGCGTACCCACTATTGCGGCGAACTCAATGCCAAGCACATCGGTGACACAATCACTGTTTGCGGTTGGGTTCATCGCCGCCGCGACCATGGCGGCGTGATCTTTCTTGACCTGCGTGATCGCCAAGGGCTGCTTCAGGTTGTCGTAGACCCTGATACCGAAGAAGCGTTTGCGACAGCTGATCGCGCGAGATCAGAGTGGGTAATGCAGATCACAGGACTTGTCCGTGCACGTCCAGAAGGAACTGTGAACGCTGACATGCCAACTGGTGAAATCGAAGTTCTCGGCCGTGAGGTTAGGGTATTGAATACAGCCGACACACCTCCTTTCCAGCTCGATGAGCATGCCAAGGTGGGTGAGGAAGTGCGTTTGAAGCATCGTTATATGGACCTCCGTCGTCCAGAGATGCTCGAAAACTTAATGCTGCGTTCGCGAGTCACCACGTTTGTCCGTAACTTCCTTTCCGATAACGGGTTTGTGGATACTGAAACACCTGTGCTGACACGCGCGACTCCTGAAGGTGCGCGTGACTATTTGGTCCCTTCGCGTGTTCATAAGGGTGAGTTTTTTGCGCTTCCCCAGTCACCGCAGTTGTTTAAGCAGCTATTGATGGTTGCTGGTCTTGATCGGTACTTCCAGATTGCAAAGTGTTTCCGAGACGAGGATCTGCGTGCAGATCGTCAGCCTGAATTTACACAGATCGACCTCGAGATGTCGTTTGTGGATGAAGAAGCGGTAATGGGTCTGACGGAGTCGATGATCCGCGAGCTATTCAAAACAGAGATGAATATCGATTTAGGTGAGTTCCCAAGAATGCCATATGCAGAGGCCATGGCGCGTTTTGGTAGTGATAAGCCTGATCTTAGGATTCCTCTAGAACTTGTTGATATTAAAGATTTAATGTCATCAGTTGATTTCAAAGTATTCAGTGGTCCTGCCAATGACCCGAATGGTCGCGTGACTGTTTTGAAGGTGCCAGGTGGTGCGACGATCTCGCGTAAAGAGATCGATGATTACACCAAGTTTGTCAGCCAATATGGTGCCAAAGGGTTGGCTTGGGTAAAGGTCAATGCATTGGCAGAGGGTGTCGAGGGTCTGCAAAGCCCAATCCTCAAATTTATGCCTGATGATGTTGTGATGTCCTTGATCGCTCGCGTCGATGCGAAGGATGGAGATATCTTGTTCTTCGGTGCAGATTCGACACGCGTTGTATCGGATGCACTGGGTGCTTTGCGAGTGAAGTTGGGTCATGACCTGAACTTAATCACCCATGCATGGGCACCACTTTGGGTTGTTGACTTCCCAATGTTTGAAGATGCAGGGGATGGACAAGTGGCTGCATTACACCACCCATTTACAGCGCCAACAGTTGAGCCTGCTGATTTAAAAGCGAGGCCATTGGATGCGCTCTCACGTGCTTATGACATGGTGTTAAATGGAACAGAACTAGGTGGTGGATCGATTCGAATTCACGACCAAGGAATGCAACAGGCCGTTTTTGAGGTGCTGAATATTTCTGCAGAAGAACAACAAGAAAAATTTGGCTTCTTGCTGGATGCCTTGCGCTATGGGGCGCCGCCGCACGGCGGGCTAGCATTTGGTTTAGATCGTCTTGTGATGCTCATGCTTGGTGCGACTTCAATCCGTGATGTGATTGCTTTCCCGAAAACGCAATCAGCGACGTGCCTGCTTACAGACGCACCAGGTGCTGTTAGCCCAGAACAGCTGAAAGAAGTGGGAGTACGGATTCGTCAGGATAAAACGGAGTCGATGTAATGGCAGGTCATAGTAAATGGGCCAACATTAAGCACAAGAAGGCTGCGCAGGACGCGAAGCGTGGCAAGATTTTTACTAAGCTGATCCGTGAAATCACGGTCGCGGCTAAGATGGGTGGTGGCGAGCCTGCTGATAACCCGCG
>Ga0181582_10001902_pt1 | contig 16564 bp, 10 predicted proteins | sample 071ome_32_FD_132438 | JGI IMG/M metagenome (GOLD analysis project Ga0181582, IMG submission 132438) | Coastal salt marsh microbial communities from the Groves Creek Marsh, Skidaway Island, Georgia - 071405AT metaG (megahit assembly) | ecosystem: Environmental > Aquatic > Marine > Intertidal...
CGCTCCTCGCCGCGGTTGCCGCCACGGATGCGGCCGCAGACAGCGAGCGTCGCGGACGCGGATACGACGCCGGTCGCGGGCACCATGAAGTCAGTCGCCAGCGCGGATATGACCGTCGGGATCACGGACGCCGCCAGGCACACGGCGACCGCGGCTACCGTCAACACCGGGGATATGCATCCAACGGTCACCACCACGGTCATCACCACCGTCGGGCTTATGGTCATGGATCGCGCTACAACAGCTTCTATTTCGGTTTCGGGATGGCGCCCTACGTGGTTACGCCGCGACCGGTCTACGTGCTGCCGACCTACAGCAGGCCGTACGCCTGGCCTTACCGGATGAGCTCGGGCAGCTACGTCAGAACAACCAGCACCGGGCCCGGATTGACAGCGGCGGTGGGTGGCGCGGTAGGCGGCCTGATTGGCTCGCAGATTGGTCATGGTGCCGGCCAGCTGGCGGCAACTGCCGCCGGTGCCGTGCTCGGATACTCGATTGGCAGCAGTATCGACCGCAGCTACGCCCGCTAGTGAGCAGGGGTAGCTGAATACCGGCCCGACTCTCGCGCACCTGTGCGGCGCGCGAGAGTCGGGAAATCAGCGCAGCACGTCCCTGAGGACCTGGCGGACAATCTGGGTGCCGGTCTCGACCAGCACCAGGTCAACGCCGATCTCCTCCCAACTGTGGCCCTCGACGCGCGGCAGCACCTGGCGCAGGCTGTCCCCTGCAGGGCGCGCCGCGATCCCCGGTGGCAGGGGTTTGCCGCTTGCCAGGCGTTTCTGCATCCCGGGCGGCAGCGGTTTGGCACCGGTGTTCAGCAGCTGGGTCTGGCCACCGATCAGCTGTTGCAGCACGGCGCCGGTGAAGCCGGCGGCCAGGAAGTCGCCGACATCCCAGTCTGTGTTCCAGTTCCGGTTTGCGCGTGAACCATTCTCGGTTGCGGCGAGCGGTTTGCCCGATTGGCCCTGCTCGCCCTTGCTTTTGTTGCGCTGCGCCTGACCTTTGTCTTTACCCTTCGCGGCGCCATCCTGCTTCGCATAAGCGGACGAGAAAGGCTGCAGCGTGGGCGAACCCAGACTCAGCGTCAGCAGGGCAAGCAGGCAGAGCAGTGCTTTGCTGGGTGGGTGCATGGGGCGTTTCTCCTGTCTGATGGACATGCTGGGCACCATGCGCGTCACCCCCCCGGTGACGCAACCAGATGTGTTCAGAACTGAGGCGCGGGTCACATTAAAACGTTCCAACGACCGAGGCGCTGCCGTTAGAGTCGCGCAATCACCTCATCGCCGAGGCGTTTGACGTAATCCGTGATGGCAGTCTCCTTCACGCTGAGTGAGAAGAGCGTTTTCGGGTTGTCATTGGGAAACAGCACGACGAGGCGGTCCACGCCCAGGTCGGCGTAGCGGCGGACAAGATCAAGATCCACGTTGCCGAAGGGGGTGACGCTTATCTCAAGCGTGCCTAACGCCTCGGGGCGTTCACAGCGCTGCGCTGCGTCCTGCAGGCCGTGCAGACAATCCCGGGTTGAATCCTCGGTCAGACCGAAGCCGTACCAGCCCTGGGCATGCGTCACGCTGCGTTCAAAGGCCCCGGGAACGTGGCCGCCGAAGACCACCGGTGGTCCGCCTGGTTGCACAGGGCGAGGCTCGGCGCGGACATTCGAAAACGAGGTAAAGCGGCCGGTGTAGGCCGGCTCGGGATCAGTCCATATCGCGCGCATCGCCTCTAGATACTCTAGCGTGCGCTCGGCCTTGTGTTTGAAGGGGATCCCGAGGGCGTCGAATTCAGGTTTGAGATAACCGATCCCGACGCCGAAGATGAGGCGACCCTGAGACAGAACGTCAAGCGAGGCCAGCTCTTTAGCCAGCACCAGGGGATTGCGCTGCGGCAGAATGATGATGCCCGTGCCGAGACGAACGTGACGCGTGTGCGCCGCCAGCCAGGCAAAGCTGATCGCCGGATCGAGCATGGGGTATTCCGGGGGCAGCGGCGAGGGTGGCTGCTGCGGGACCGGCAGGACGACGTGCTCGCCCGCCCACAGCGATTCAAAACCGGCTGCCTCCGCCGCCTGAGCCACCCGCAGACCTGCGTCGGGGGTGGCCAGCGGGCCCATATTGATGCCGAAAAGACCGAGTTTCATGCGTTGCCCTCTGTAGGTATGTGCAGCACCGCACCACAGTGTTTGCAGTGCACGGCGTCGTTGTCGTGACGTACCAGTCCGCAGTTCTGGCACTCGAAGCGGACCTTTTCCGGGCGGAATACCGTCTGGATCAGGCGCAGAAAAAGCGAGATGCCGAAGATCATGATCAGCACCGAGAGAATACGTCCGCTCGTGCCGACGAGTGTGATGTCACCGAAGCCGGTAGTGGTCAGCGCGGTGACGGTGAAATACAGGGCATCGACATAGTTCACCACCGCTGGATTGCGGCCGCTCTGCGCCACGTAGACCAGTGCGGTCATGACGAAAATGAAGACGACCAGATTCACGACGCTGAACAGGATGTCCTCGTGCAGCCGCACGAAAGGCGACAGTTCGCGCAGCTCCTTGATGACGTGGTAGGACCGGATCAGGCGCAGCGCGCGGATCACGCGCAGGAACAGAAAATTCTCGGCAAAGCTGGGGGCAAGCAGGGAACCGATGACGATGAGGTCGGCGATGCTGGCCAGTTCAAAAACGAAGCGCAGGCGCTGTCGCTGGACGTAGAGGCGCGCGCAGAATTCCGCCAGGTAGATGAATCCGATCGCCTCCTCAAAGATATGAAAATCGTCGAGATGATGCAGAAACGATGCGGCAATGAAGTAGACGATACACAGCAGATCGAACAGCAGCAGACCCCAGCGGAACAGCACAGCCCGCTGGTCGGTACCGTGATAGAGAAAATTAATCCGCTCGCGCAGCGCGGGGCGTCGTGGTGGGGTCGGGTCGTCGGTGCTCACGGAGTGTCGTCCCGGGTCGAATGGTCAGGGCCGCCGCAGCGGTCCGCAGACGCGTTCAGGACACGGTCAATCTGCCGGCCGCGTGTGCTCCGGCGGCCGGCAGGTGGTCGCATCAGCCGGTAACGCGGGCAATGAATCCGCGCAGGTCGCTGTTGAAGCTGAGTGGCTGCTCGAGCTGACAGAAATGGCCGACTTCGGGATAGATCTTGATTTCTGCGTTCGGGATGTTGTCTGCGATGAACTGATTCTGCTCGATGCTGGTGGCGCCGTCTTCCTCGCCTGCGATGACCAGGGTCGGCTGCGAAATGTCCTTGAGCTGCTCCGAGATATTCCAGGCAAAGACGCCGCCCGGATCTGCGACGCTGGCGAAGAAAACCTTCTCGTTGAAGTTGTTTTCAACCCGGAAGCAGGCCTCCATGAAGGTGCCGATCTCCGGCCGGTCGGCTTTCGAACGCTGGGAGACGGCCGCGTCCAGCAGTCCACTGAACATGCCGCGCCAGTCGCTCTGCATGGCTTCCGCCATCTCCGGTGGAGCGTTGGCGCCGATGTTGGTACCGCTGGACAGGATCAGGTTACCCAGCACCCGCTGGGGCGCTGAAAGACTGGTCTGCATGGCAATCATGCCGCCGATGGAGTTGCCGATCAGGATGGCTTTGTCCACGCCGGCGTGGTCCAGGATGGCCACCACATCGTCGGCCATCTCGGTGAGGGCATAGCCGCTGTCGGGTTTATCTGACTGCCCGTGTCCGCGGTGGTCTACGGCGATGCACCGGTGGTCACGGGCGAACTCCATGATCTGAAAAGCCCAGATAAAACGATTGGTGGTCCAGGGATGCAGAAATACGAGCGGCAGGCCGGAGCCGAAGCTTTCGTAGTAGATGTTGACCCCTGCGCGATTGACGTGTGGCATGGCATATCTCCTTAAGGGAAGAGCGCGCTCCGTCGCGCGCCGAGAGTGCGACATATTCGCCCGTTTGGGCAGGCAAATAAACCGCTCGTCGGCAGTATTTGCGCTGTTTTCCCGGCGCCCGCATGCTGGCTGCGAACCACCAGGAGGAGACATGTTGTGACTCAGCCCGTCGTTGAGATGATCAGCGCAGTGACCGTGTTCACTGCGGATATGACGCAGAGCGTCGCTTTCTACAGCGCGCTCGGGTTTGAGCTGCTCTACGGGGGTGAGGCAGTGGCGTTCAGCAGTTTCAAAGCCGGCTCGGGATACCTGAATGTCGCGCGGGGAGAGCCCGCAGAGAGTCTGTGGGGCCGCGTCATTTTTTACGTTAACGGTGTCGATGCGATGTACCGGCGCGCGCTGGAGGCGGGTTATACGCCCGAGATGGCGCCGTCCGACGCGCGCTGGGGGGAGCGCTATTTCCATCTGCGCGATCCCGACGGCAATGAGCTCAGCTTCGCCAGACCGCTTCAGCCCGATCTGCCCGCGAGCCGGACTTCCGGCCGGTCGTGACTTTGATTGCCAGCGCCCGGCGCACGGGCGCCCATTCCGAGTACCTCCGGTGAACTCGTGACCCTGGAGCGGTTCTCAGGCTGCCCGCGTGGCGAGAAAGGTCAGCGCATCAGTGTTGAAGCGCGCGGAGTGTTCGAGCATCGGCAGATGTCCGCAGTCCTCGTAATAGCGCACTTCGACATCGGCGAGGCCAGCGCGCAGGACCTCGGCATGAGATGCCGCGACAAACTTGTCCTGCCGTCCCCAGACAACCAGCACAGGAACGGTGATCTGCGGCAGCCAGCTTCGGGCAACGGTGACGGTCTCGGGGTGAAATCCGCGCCAGCCGACCATGCCGCGCAGCGTTTTGAGAAAGACCGCCTGCGCGCCGGGCGCCCGCGCCAGCGCCAGTTTCCAGTCGAGATAGTCCTGTGCCAGGACCGCCGGATTGTGGACTGCGGTTCGCATGAGCATGCGGGTGCCGGCCATGTTTGGACGGGTCAGGAGTTCGCCCAGCAGCGGTACGCTGGCCAGACGGAAGTTAATGATCGTCTCGTAGTCGAATCCGGCGGGTGCGAGTGCCATCACCGAGCGCACCCGTTCAGGTGCCAGTGCGGCCAGGTGCAGCGCCTGGCGACCGCCTGACGAGTACCCCGCAAGGTGCGCCCGTTCGATGTTCAGCGCATCGAGCACCTCGAGCAGGGAGGCGGTGATACCGTCCTGTGAGTAGTCGCCGCCCGGCGGCATGGATGAGCGGCCGGAGCCGGGCAGATCGAGCGCGATGACCCGGTAACGGCTCGCCAGTGCGTCGAGATTGGCGGCCCAGTCTTCGATGAAACCGGTCAGACCGTGGACCAGCACCAGCGGCTCGCCGCTGCCGTGGTCATAGATCCGGACCCGGTGCACGCCGGCCTCAACAAAGGTTTCGCTGCGAGAGATCATGGGTTTGTCCTGCGTGCGCATGGGTCACGGCGGTGAAGCGGGACGCGAGTGGGGGTGTCGGACTGGTCGCGTCGCCCGCTCGTGGGATGCGCCTCACGCGCGCCGCCCGTGCGGCAGTCTGCCACAGGCGGGTGCCGTGGATCGCGGAGAGCGTTCCGAGCGGATGCTTCAGCCGGACGGTGCCAGACGGGTCCTGCAGCAGAGCGTTCAGCCCACCTGCCAGTTTGCAGCGAGCACGGGTTCCATTACGGCCTGCGCCACGATACTGAGGGGCGTATCAGCGCCACTGGCCGGCGTGAACGCCGCCATGGCCTGCACCAGCTGCTCCATACCGAAGGCATCGATGCTGGACCCATCGCTGAGTACCAACGACTCGACGCGTGCCGAGGGCGTAGCGTACCAGTCACGGATCGTCAGGCGGTCTGCGCTGTCGATCAGGTCGATGACCAGGTCATCACGCTGGCGCGAAAACCACAGGTCTGCAGGCTCGATGTTGCTGTCAGCAATGGTCAAAGAGTCGTCGCGGCCGCTGCGCTCGATCAGGACATCGCAGCCGTCTCCACGCTGTAAGCGATAGCGGTCGTTGCCGCTGCCTCCGAGCAGGAAGTCGTCACCGGGTCCGCCATCGAGGTAATCGTCACCGCTGCCGCCGTCGAGGGTGTCGTCGCCGGAGCCCGCCAGCAGCAGGTCGTCGCCTGCATCTCCGTACAGCGTGTCGTGGCCTGAGCCGCCGTACAGCCGGTCGTCGCCACTGCCGCCGTCTGCCCGGTTATTGCCCTCACCGGCGACGATCCAGTCGTCACCGCCGTCGCCGCTGAGACGGTCATCGCCATTCAGACCGAACAGAGCGTCGTCATCCGCGCCGCCCTCGACGACATCGTTTCCGGCACCCCCGTAAAGGTGATCGCGGCCATCGCCGCCGCGCAGCCAGTCATCTCCGCCGCCACCAACGATAAGGTCGTCGCCGTCGCCGCCGTCGAGGTCATCGTGGCCGTCCCCGGCAAGGAGGTAATCATCGCCGTCCTCGCCGAAAACCCTGTTATTACCGCTGCCGGCATCCACGGTGTCGTTCCCGTCCCCTGCCGCGATGCGGTCGTCCCCGGCAAGCCCCGTGATGACATCATCGCCGGCACCGCCGTTGATGAAATCAACGGCAATGGTCCCGGTGATGACATCGTCCGCGGGCGTGCCAGTGAAGGTGTGAAAAGCCGCGATGGTATCCAGGGTGAAGACTGCATCGGCACTGTCGCCGGTGAGGTCGGTCGCGGTGATCACGATCGTTTTGACACCGAGGTCGGATGCCTGCGGCGTGCCGCTCAGGCTGCTGGTCGCCGGGTCAAAGCGCAGCCAGGTGGGTAACGGGGCCGCATCACTGAGCCCGGCAGTCAAACTGAGCACATCACCCAGGTCTTCGTCATGGAAAGTCAGGGGGTCGAGCGTGAACAGGAACGGCTGTGCTTCGACTGCTGTCTGGGGTGATGGTGGGATCATAAGCACCGGGGGATCGTTCACGTTCACGACCTCCAGGCTGACAGCGCTTGTTGCACTGGCGCCGGCGCGATCTGTAGCGGTCACCGACAGCCGGTAGGCGCCCACATCCTCGTTGCCGGGTGTGCCGCTGAAGGTGCCACTTTCCGCGTCAAAGGTGAGCCAGAGTGGCAGGTCTGGCGCTGCGCTCGCGTCGTGGAGCCAGGTCGCGCGAAATGTCAGATAGTCATCCGCGTCCGGATCGGAGAACGCACTGGCGCCCGCTGCCAGGGTCCACGGCTGGTCTTCGAGCAGGATCTGATCGGGCAGTGGCAGGGCGGCCGGGGGGCGGTTGACCAGGGTTGCACTGGCGATCCGGCTGCCATCCGCGAACTCGAGCCATTCGATAGTGCCGTCGCTCTCGGTAAACCAGTCCTCGAGGGTGAGGCTGTCTGCGCTGCTGAGCGTCACGATCAGGTCGTCCGCGACGCGGGACACGGTCAGATCGGCAAGCGTTATTCCCGCGTCCCAGCGGATAGTGTCGATACCTGCGCTGTCCCGCAGACGGTCATGACCATCGCCCGGCGCAAAGCAGTAGACGTCGTCACCCGCCCCCCCGTCGAGCCGGTCGTTACCCGTATGGCCGGTGAGCACATCGTTGCCCGCAAGACCTGAGATCCGATCAACCAGGTTGGTACCTGACAGGCTGTCCCCATTCGCGCTGCCATCGATATCGAAACCCTGTGCGACCAGTTCCTCGTAAGTCAGGCTGGTGCCATCGGCGAAAGCGACCGATTCGATACTGCGCGGTCCGCCGAGGACATCCAGGGGATCGAAATCTTCGAGATGGACCTCCGCCTGGTCCGGGCCGAAACGCAGCAGCAGCGATCCGGTGTCGAGGTGCAGCGCAGCCGGGTCATAGCCGTCGCCGAAAGCCAGCGAGTTGCCCACCGGGCCGCTGGGATCAGAGAAGTGCAGCACCAGCGGCCGCGATTCGACGACGATCCGATCGGCACCGGCGCCGCCGATGATGATGATCGGGTTCTCTCTTGCGTGCTCGATGGTGGAGCGACCGAGCGGGATGTCACCGACCAGAACTTCTCCGAGCAGGTGGATGTCATTATTCCCACCGCCGGTGCGCACGACGCTGCCGAACGCGGAGCGGACCGTGATGCGGTCGTTACCGTCGAAAGCCTGCACCAATGTCCCCGGGCCAAGCGCGTCGATGATGTCATCGGCCGGTGTGCCGACCAGCACGGTCCGCGCCAGGTCGGACGTGCCGAGAGCGAGGTAAGCAGAGCCGTCGCCAGCGTAGTGCACCAGCAGGTCGTTGGTTCCGTCGCCGTCGAAGTCACCGGCGGCAAGCGCCCGGGCGGAGCGCTGGTTACGCACCGCGAGATCCGGGACCATTGCGTAAAAGCCGTCGGCTGCATCGAGTTCGGCCAAGCGGATGGCGGCTGGAAAATCGCCCTCGCGCCCGGTGATACAGGGAATGTAGCCATTCCCCGGCACAGTCAGATAGGCGCTTTCGCTGAGCCCGATGTCGTCAATGCCGTCGCCGTTGATGTCACCGACGGTGACGACATGATTACCGTGGTCACCGCCGCCGATCCCGTTGACTGACCAGAAACCTGTCAGGGCACAGCCATCCCGTCCGTCCAGCGTGTCGGTATCGATTGCCACGACGTCCGGGTCGGCATTACCGAAGACGATGCGCAGGTCGTTGTATGCACCCGGGCCGTTCCCGCCGATGAGGATGATGTCGCTCAGGCCATCGTGGTTGAAATCACCGACCTGCGTCTGTCCGAGGCGCCGCAGGTTGCCGTCGAGCCGGATCCGGTGGGTGTAATCGAGGTCGAAGCTGGCGCTTACGGTTCCTGGCGGGCCGAGCACCACGTGAAAGCGAGCGCCGCTGTAGTCAACGGCAAGAAAATCCGGCGTGCCGTCGCCGTTGAAATCACCGATGGGATCGAGCGCGTCGAGCGGACGACCCGCGAGGCCTGCTGTGGCGCTGAAGCTGAAGCCCTGCGCGGGCGTGAGCGTCTGCGTATTGATGGCGCCCTCAGGGCGTTCCGGACCACCAAGCAGGACGGTGCGCCACAGCAGCAGGTCAGTGAAGCCGTCGCCGTTGTAGTCCCCGGTGGCGCTGATCCCCGGGCCGTTGATCTGCGCACCCTGCGCGGCAGGCAGGGCGGCAATATCGATGACGCCGCCCAGCGTAGCGTCACCGTAGAGCACGTAATGGTCGGCTGCGCTGTATCCGTAGGGTGAAAACACAAGGTCCTGATAGCCGTCGCCATCGAGATCGGCCGCTGTGACCGCGAAGTTGCCCCCGGGCACCTCTATCTCCAAGCCCTGTCCCGCCGCGACCCGGGCGGCGGGATCGAGCAGGGTGGTCGATGCGCGATCCTGCCCGAACACGACGAAATGTCGGTTGGTGCGGCTGGACCCGTTAGCCCAGGTTTCGCTGACCAGCAGGTCATCGCGACCGTCGCCGTTGATGTCGCCGACTCCGCAGGCATCGCGCACGCTGCGCAGCGTGCCTGCGCTGTAGCTCTGGCCTGCGGCGTCCGGGTTGTGGGTAAGCCAGAAGCCCCGGCTACCGTTGAGACTGCGGGGATCTAAAGCGCTGGCGTGATCGAAACGCAGCGCCGTCACGCGCAGCGTGAACGAGTCGCTGAGCGCGTGCCCTTCTGGATCCTCGGCGGTCACGCGCAGCGTATAGCTGCCTGCATCCGCGCTGCCCGGAATGCCGCTGAAAGCTCGTGTGGAGGGGTCGAAGCTGAGCCAGTCCGGCAGTGGCGCGCCATTCTCGAGGCTTGCGCTGTAGCCGAGCACAGTGCCGTCGGGGTCAAAGAAAGCACCTGCCGGCAGTTGGAAGCCGAGCGCGAAGCCGGCGGTTGCGCGCTGGTCAGGCAGAGGGTTCAGCAGGCGGGGGGCGTAAGCGGTGGCGGCGGCGATGTCCATCCGGTCCAGAACCGCGCCATCACTGAAGAACACCGCACTCAGTAGATTCGACCGCCAGTCGGGAATGGCGAGCTCGACGCTGCCGGCTGTCCCGTGCCAGGTGCCCTCACTGTCCACCAGGGCCGAGAGTGCGGCGTCGCCGAGTGCGGCGTCGACCAGAAGTGGCCGATTAATGCCATCTGCGCGCAGCAGGTTCGTACCCTGCGCCGGATCGAACAACAGCACCTGGGGAACTTCGAAGGCGTTCAGGAAGTGGTGGTCCTCCACCGTGCCTGCCGCGAGCAATATCAGGGAGCCGCAGAGGATCTGATCGACGCCGCCATTGCCCCAGGCCTGCAGGGTCAGACTGTTGTCCGCGTCAAACTGCAAGCACAGACCCTCCGTGTCCTGTACGCGCGTCACGCTGCTGAGGTCGTCAACGCCCTCGATAATGACGATGTCGTAGCCACCTGAGTCCGTGATGTTGTCGTGGCCATCACCAGGTCGATAGCGGTAGACATCGTGGCCGAGGTCGCCGAACAGCAGGTCATCGCCCGGTCCGCCTTCGAGTAAATCGGTGTCCGCGCCACCATGGAGAATGTCCGCGCCCGCGCCGCCGAGCAGGTGGTCGTCGCCCGAGCCGCCATCGAGCCGATCGTCGCCCGCTCCACCATCGAGCCGGTCCGAACCACTACCACCTTGCAGCTGATCGCCGCCGGCGCCGCCGGCGAGCCGATCGTTGCCTGCCTCGCCGAACAGGCGGTCATCTCCTTCACCGCCGTGAAGGTCGTCGGCACCGCCCTCGGCGGGCGTGGCCAGTCCTGCGCAATCGCCGTAGAGCACATCGGCCCCGCTCCCGCCCAGCAGGCGATCGTCTCCGCGCCAGCCGAGCAGCACATCGTCGTCGTCGCCGCCGTCGAGCAGATCGTTGCCGTTGCCGCCGTTCAGCAGATCGGCGCCGGTTTCGCCGTACAGGGTGTCGGCGTCGTCCGGCGGCGGGTTGGTACCGAGGAGAATGCCGGTGAACCACACATCCACGCTCACGCCGTCATCGTTAGCCAGCGGGGCCACCGACCAGTTGCCGGCGACCGTAGCCCAGGCGACAAGCGCCCCGAAGAGGACGTCGTTGCCGCTGCCGCCGACCAGAAGGTCGTCACCACCGCCACCGGCCAGGACGTCGTCGCCGGGGCCGCCGAGCAGGACGTCGGCTCCGCCGCGGCCGGCGAGAAAATCCTGACCGCTATCGCCGTACTGCTGGTCGGCGCCCGCGTCGCCGACCAGAACATCGTTGCCCGGGCCACCATCGAAATAATCACCCTGCTCGCCGCTGGTCAGCGCGACAGAGCCGATATCGAGCGGACTGCGACTGTCCAGGTAGTCGTCACCGTCGCCGCCCAGCAGGCGATCTGCGCCCCACGGACCGTAGGCGCTGCCGCCGAAGAGCTCATCATTGCCGTCCAGGCCCGAGATGACATCGTCGCCTGCTGTCCCTGCCAGGCGATCGGCAGTGGCGGTGCCATTGAGGTTCGTGCCGTCGGGGGTGGTTGTCGGAGGCTCGTCGAACAGCGTGATCCCGAGAGTTCCGGGCAGGAAGCCCGCGGTCGGGTCGACGACGTTTGCGAGGCGCACCCGTGGCGTTTGCGGGAGACCGAACGCGACCACTATGGCATCTGTGCCCTGCAGATAGATCGTGATGTCCTGCTCAGCGTGTCGGTAAACCGCGGTCGCGACCCGGTAGTAGCTGCCACTCGCGCAGAGGCTATCCGCGCCGAGATAGACAGCGCCTTGCGCATCGATGTCGAACACCACATCGCCATCGCCGACGAAGTACCGGTCCGCGCCGCGACCGCCTTCAAGCCGGTCAGGCGCCAGGTCGTCGAGATTGTCGAGGCCATTGCCGTACAGCGTGTCGTCACCGTCATCGCCACGCAGCAGGTCGCGCCCGTGACCGCCCTGCAGCCGGTCGCTGCCGGCGCCGCCCTCGAGCAGATCGGTCCCGTCCAGTGCGAGCAGATCATCATCGCCAGCATCGCCGTAGAGATGATCCTCGCCGTCGTGTCCGTGCAGCTCGTCTGCTGCCGCGCCGCCGAAAATGTAGTGCGTCTGGCGCGGGTCCAGCGCGACCGCCTGGAGCGTTGTCAGTTCCAGATGGCTGTCGGTATCGACGTAGCGCGCGTGATGTCCGTCGGGGTCGATGAGCAGCGGTGTGTCCAGACTGGCGGCTGCTACTCGAAAACCGAGAAAGCGGGCCCGATCAGTGAGGTATTCCGTACTGAAATGCTCCACCGCGAGTTCAGCGGTGCGATTGCTCAGCGTATACACCGTGTCGTCGCCGCGCAGCACGAACGGATTCAGCGCGTGCAGGGCATAGCGGTAAGCCAGCTCCCCGCGGGCGCGCCCGACCAGCTCGTCCACGCTGAGCGTGATGCGGCCGCTTGCAGGATCGACAAGGCTTTCGAGATACAGGTCGGGCCGCGTGTCGAGCGCCGCTGAAATCGCGACCAGGCGCTCGTGATAGGCCGCCCGGGCGGCGAACGGTTCCGGCGGGTCGAGGAGATAGATCGCGAGCGGTGGCACAGCCGTGTCCAGGGGTGAAGCGCCGTCAGCCAGCAGCAGCGTCCCGAGAGCATCAGCGAGCACTTCCTGTGAGCGCCCCGGATCCGGGGAGGCGGCGCGGATCAGTACGGCGGCCCCGGCCAGATCGAGGTCCGGATTGAGGCGGGCAAGCAAGCGCTGGAGCCCGAGTGCATCCACCAGCTGACTCATCGAATGACTGTTCACTTCGGTGGTCACCTCGAGGCGCGTGCTGGCGGGTTCGCCGGTGATCAGTGCAGACGAAACCAGGGCCGCATCATCGCCGCCGCCCTGGCTCTCTGAGACCAGGCTGAACAACCGTCCCGCGGCTTCGAGACTGGCGAAGTCTGCTGCCGGCGGGCTCTCCAGGTAGGGCGCGAACAGGGTGTTGATACAGGCGCTGGTGAGCTGCTGGCCGCGGTTGACGATGAGGTCCAGCGCTGTGGAGAGGCTTGGTCCGGCATCCAGCGATGCCAGTACGGTGCTCAGCTCGAACTTGTCTTCGAGCCCGAGGCGCGCGTCATAACCCGGCGCGTTGAAGGTCACCGCTGTTTCTATCCGATCCGGAAACAGACGCTGCGCCAGAGCGGCAAGATGACCGCCCAGAGAATGACCGGTAACGCTGAAGCGCTCGCCCGGGGCGACCAGGCCGAGCCCGAGGGCGTCGTCGTGGGCTTCGAGCCAGTAGCAGCCTGAATCCGTCGCCACGGACGCGACTCCGTCGGGTGCGAATGCGCCGAAGCGCAGTTCGAGCCGCGTTGCCGTAGCCCCGGCATCGGCGCACAGACGCTGAATAGTGTTGACCATGGAAACGCACTGGCTCAGCGCCAGTCCGAGGCCACCGATCTCCTGCAGATCCGCCTGGATCAGGTCGCGGTAAATCTCCTCAGTGCCGCGGATGGCGAGGATCCTGCGGCCATCGTGCGCGTTTGTGAAAAAGGATGCGGCGAAACCGGTCGCCGGGTCGTTGGGGAAAAAGGCGGCCAGCTGCCAGTTGGCACCGTCGCTGGTCGTGCCGAAGAGGCTGCTGCCCAGCGATGGAACGCCGATGCGTCCGGGGATCCGCTCGTTGGCATCGGCAGCCTCGATCAGCGCTTCCGGCGTTGTCTCGAGCGGATTGACGGCGATGCGTGCAGCGTCGCGCCAGCGTACATAGGCGAGATCTGCAAAGCAGGCGTATTCAAAATAATCCGTGAGCGTCATCCGTGACCTCCAGGTTGGCTTCAGGGCGGGGCGAGCAGGGTGGCGTGGATCAAATCCATCGCGTCATAACTGGGGCCGAAGCGCGCTGCGTCCGCGTTGCTGGTGCGGGAACCGCAGGTCCACACGCCGCGCTCCAGCGGCAGCAGGCGGTCCACGCCGCGGGGCCGCAGGGTGTAGTAATTCAGCTCGCCCAGGATACGCTCATCGTCCAGAGCACGGACGGCGTAGGCGTGCCGGGTGGCGCCCGGGAGCCGGGGTACGCTCAGGGTGCGGCTGTCGAGTCGGTACAGGGCCTGCGGGGTATGCACGCGTCGCTTATCCACGCGCCCGTCGACCATCGTCCAGTGTATGACCCCGTCGCTGGCCTGACTTTCAACGAACTCAAAACCGGCCCGGTGCCAGTACTCGATTGACCCTGAGCCGAGAAAGCCCCGGGCCTCTATTGGCTGATAAATCCGTAAACCACCATGCGCGGCACACACGCGCTGCATGCGCTGACTGGTTTGGTAGATGCCCGCGTTGGTCGCTACCTCCCAGATCACGAGCAGCACCAGCGTTCTGAGCCCTGCGCGCCGCAGCCGTTGACGCCACCCCGAGCCGCGCTGGAATAGCAGGGCACCGAGGAAGAGCGGCAAGGCGAGGAGCAGAGCCAGGATCTCGGCGGTACCGGTGCTGTAGTAAGGCATGCCGAACAGATCTATCGGCTCGCTGATGGCAATAACCCGCTGCGGGAGAGCGAGCCCGGCGCTGGCGGCGAGGTTCAGGGTGAGGCGTGACAGCGGGGTCAGGCGGTTTGTTCTGCGCATCATCCAACGCGTCCATGCGGCGGCGATGACCGGAGTATGGCGGCGGTCCCGACTGATCGCGACCGGACCCTGAAGGATGGTCGGTCCGCCAGGAAATTTTCCCGGCGCGCGCTCAGGCCTTATCCCAGGCGAGACGTCAGGCGCCTCCGGTCAGCGCTCACGGAACGCTTCGCCGGCGTGCCGCATCAAGGGCGCCAGCAGGTACTCGAGCAGGCGTCGGGTGCCGAGATGTACCTCTGCAGAGATGGCCATGCCGGGCGTCAGCCGCTGGCGGCTGCCGTCGACCCACAGGGTGTCGTCCTCGAGATGGATCCGGGCGAGGTAGAGCAGTCCTTCGCGCTCGAGCGCGGTCGCGTCCGGAGCCACGCCGGCTATCGTCCCGGCCAGGGTGCCGTAGCGGGTGAAGGGAAAAGTTTCGACCTTTATGACGACTGTCTGGCCGGCTCTGACGTGACCGACATCCTGGTTTTCGAGCCATGCCTCGACCATGAGCGGCACCGCCTCCGGCACGATGTTCAGCAGCCTTTCACCTGCGCCGACGACGGCGCCGTGCGTACTCAGCGCGAGATCCTGCACCGTGCCGGCGACCGGGGCGTGGACGTGCAGCCTGGCGCGCTGCAGCAGATTCTGCTGCTCTGCTTCAGCGTGCACGGCGAGACGGGTGCGCACCTGCTCCAGCTCGGCCAGCCATCCGGCCCGAGTCTGGGCCGCCAGCTGCGCGAGGCGCTCGCTGGCATTGGCGTTTCGCGCCCGGCTCATCCCGCGTTCAGCGCGCAGGACGTCCTGGCCTAGGCTGTGGTGGAGGCGTTGCTCCTCAAGTTCAAGCCAACTGAGCCTGGGGGCAAGCTGGCGCGCCGCGAGGCTAGCGAGCGCTGCGCTGCGCTCCTGCAATAGGGGCAGTGTGGCTTCACTCTGCGCGAGCCGGGCCGCGAGCATCTGTTCTTCGGCAGCCGCCAGCGCGATTTCTTCTTCCAGCGCACGCCGCGCCGCTGCAAAACTGCTGAACTCGCTGACAACGCGCGGATCTGCGCTGGCCGCGAGAGGCTTTGGGCCGGCGAGTAACGCCAGCAGCGTGGTGAGGCGTGCACGCTCGTGCTCGAGATGCCGACGCTCTGCCGCGAGGCGCAGGTGATCGGCCTCGGCGGCACGCGGGTCGAGCTCCAGCAGGCGGTCGCCGGCTGCGACCCGCTGACCTTCGCTGACGTGAATAGCGGTGACGATCCCAGGCTCCTGGGCCTGAACGTGCTTGACCTGACCGCTCGGCACGACCCGCCCGCGCGCGCTGACGACGACGTCGACCCGGCTGAGCCAGGTCCACGCAACGACTGCAATAAGCAGGGCGCACAGCGCGGGTACCAGGCTGCCGACCAGAAGTGGTATCGGGGTCCGCTCCAGCGCCATCGCCGCGGGGAGGAAATCTTCATCTGCAGCGCCAGCGAACATCGGCATGGACCGGCCGCTGGGTGGTTTTGCACAGGCGCTCACGCGGCCGACCCGGTCGCCGGCGACTGTTCGCGGAACAGCGCCGCGTAATAGCCGCCGGACACGCGCAGGCGCGCGGGCGGACCATCTTCGGTGACTCGACCGCCGTTCAGGACCACGATGCGTGTTGCCGGTCCAAGAGCGCTCAGGCGATGGGCGATGATGAGCACCGTGCGATCGCGGCAGATCAGCTGCATGTTTCGCTGCACAGCCGTTTCCGCCTCGTGGTCGAGGGCGCTGGTAGCCTCATCGAGAATAAGGATCCTGGGGTCACTGAACAGCGCCCGGGCGAGCGCAATGCGCTGTCTTTGCCCGCTGCTGAGGGCAGTGCCGTGCTCTCCGATGACTGTGTCGTAACCCTCCGGCAAGGTCTGGATGAAATCGTGCGCCGCGGCAAGCCGGGCCGCGCGGATGACCGCAGCGAGCGGGGCGCCCGGATCTGACAGGGCAATATTGGCGCGCACGGACTGGTGAAACAGCGCACTGTCCGGACCGACAACGGCGATCTGGCGCCGCAGGGTGCTCGGGTCGATAAGCCTGAGGTCAACGCCGTCGATGGCGAGTTTCCCGCTGCCCGGCGTGTAAAGCCGCTGCAGCAGCCGCGCGAGGGTGCTCTTGCCGCATCCGGACGGGCCGATAATCCCCACCACCTGTCCGGCAGGGACGTGCAGCGACAGGGCGCGCAGGATGTCCTCGGGGTGCTCGGGATAGCGGAAGCTGAGCTCGCTGAAGCTGAGCGCGCCGCGCAGCACAGGATGTGCACCCTGGC
>Ga0181582_10001904_pt1 | contig 16549 bp, 6 predicted proteins | sample 071ome_32_FD_132438 | JGI IMG/M metagenome (GOLD analysis project Ga0181582, IMG submission 132438) | Coastal salt marsh microbial communities from the Groves Creek Marsh, Skidaway Island, Georgia - 071405AT metaG (megahit assembly) | ecosystem: Environmental > Aquatic > Marine > Intertidal zone...
GCCGCGGGGGGGGCGCGGCGCCGGGGGGGGGGCCGCCCCCCCCCGCCCCACCCCCGGGGGGGGGGCGGGGGGGGGGGGGCCCGGCCCCCGCGGGGGGGCGGGGGGGGGGGGGGGGGGGGGGGGGGGGGGCGCTGGTGCCCGTGGTGGCGGCGGGCGCGTGGCTGGCCGCGAGGCGGGGGCGGGGGAGGGGCAGTGACAGAGGGCCGCCCGGCGGCGCCGGCCCCCCGAGGAGGCTGCCGTGGGCGTTCCTGGGCCCCGCGCCGGCCGGCCCCACGCTGCCGACGGTGGGCGGCGGGGCCGCGCGGCCGGCCCGCCGCGGCGCCGGCCGGTAGGGCGTTCAAAGGCGAGCGCGCCAGGTCCCCCCCGGGGGGCGCCCTCCTCACGCGCCGGGCCCGGCGCCCCCCTGCTCCCGCTCCTGCCACGTGGCCGCCGCGGCGGCGGCCCGGGCCCGCTCGCGCCCCTCGCGCTTCGCCCGCTCCCGCTCCCCGGCGGCCGCGACCTGCTCGTCCGTGCACAGGGGCTCCGCCGCGTAGCACCCGCTCTTCTCCAGCGCGACGAACGCCCCGGAGCCCCGCATCCCCGCGCTGAGCGAGCTCTGCAGGCCCTTGGCCCCCCCGAGGTCCCCCCGCGCCTCGACCGCCGCCACGATGTCGCACAGCTTGGCGCCCCCCGGGCCCTTCCCGGCGAGGAAGTCGAAGGCGGCGAGGAGGGCCTCGGCGATCCGGGAGCCCTTGCCCGCCTTGGCGATCGTCCTGGCCGCCAGCTCCGCCCGCCACTGCTCCATCCCCTTGCGCGGGAGGGGCTTCTTCACCTCCTCCCCGGCCCGGGGGGAGCGGGCGCCGGGCCCCGCGCCGGGGGGGGTGCCCGCGGTCCCGGCGGTCACCGAGGCCGAGGGCGCCCGCGCGGGGGCGGCGCCGGAGGCCGCCCCCGACGCCGCGCCCGACGCGGGCGTCGCCGCGGCGCCGTGCGCGCCGGACGACGCGCCGGCCGCCTGCCCCGGCGCGGCCGGGGACGCCCCCGCGCCCCCCCCCGGCCCGGCGCCGCCCCCCTGCTGCCGCTTCTCCTCGCGCCGCCGCCGGTCCGCCTCCTGCTTGCGGTCCCGGTTGCGGATCGCGTTGTAGGCCGCGTTGAGGTGGTCCGCCTGCAGGTGCGTCGCCGGCGTCCCGGGAGTCGCGACCTTGCCCACCACCTCGCCCCACACCGAGGCGCCCTTCCCCAGCCGCCCCGACTTCTGCTTCCACAGGTCCCCCAGCTCGAGGATGATCTCGTTCGACTCGTCCGACGGCTTCATGTGCACCTGCTGCCCGCGCCGGTCCAGCTCCCCGTCCCGCGGCAGCGTCCCGGACACGGCGTGGTCCCGCGCGTCCCGCTGGAGCCTCCCCACCAGCGCCGCCACCTTCTGCCGCACCCGCACCCCCCACGCCGCCGCCGCCGCGCGCATCCGGTCCCTCACCGCCTCCTCCCCGAGCGCCGCCCACAGCTCCCCCATCTCCCCCGCCACGAGCCCGAGGAACTTCCAGCGCCCGGCCGCCACGTCCTCCTCCCGGACCACCGCCACCGCGGCCAGCGCCTCCCAGACCCCGGACAGCTTCTTGCTGGCCAGGGTCGGGGCGGGCGCCGCGGCCGGGCCCGCGCCGCGCGCCGCGGCCAGGTCGGCCAGGTCGGCCAGGACCCCCCTCCGCAGGCTCTCCGCCACCGCCCCCCGGAGCTCCACCATGGCCTCGCGCTCGTGCGAGGGGAGTCGGTCCAGGCTGTCCCGGGGGGGGGCGGGCCCCGGGGGGGGGTCCCCGCCGGGGCCGGCGGCCGCGTCCCCCGGCGGCGCGGCTCCCGGGGCCCCGGCCCCGCCGGCCCCCGCCCCGGCGGCGCCCTGGTGCGCGTAGAAGCCCCCGCCGTAGCGGGCGCGCTTCTCCCGCCGCCGCTCCTTGGCCCGGCCCGAACCCTCGATCACCTCGACGAGGTCGCTGTCGTCGATGAACCCGTCGTCGTAGTTGTACATCTCGAACCGGGGCCGGTCGCCCCGGGGCCGGCCCCGCTTGGCCCCGCCGCCCCCCGCCGCCGCCGCCCGCCCGGGGCCGCCGCCGGCCCCCGGCGGCGAGTCCCCGTCCTCCCCCAGGTCTTCCTCCCCGCCGTCCCCGCCGTCCCCGTCCCCGCCCCCGTCGTCGTCGTCGTCGTCGTCGTCGTCGTCTTCCTCCCCCTCCTCGTCGTCCTCCTCCGCCCCCGTCTCCTCCTCCCCGTCGGCCAAGTCGGACCCCTCCGCCCCCGCCTCGCCCCCCCCGCCCTCGTCCTCGGTGCCTGCGGTGGAGCCCTCCTCGTCGTCCGTCCCCGACGACCCGTCCGTTTCCGAGCCCTCTAGCCCCAGGCCCACCTCCCGCATCTCGATCCGCTCGATCACCTCGGCGACGTGGTCCTTCCGGCCGGCCCCGGCCAGGCCCCCGATCCCGGGCCCCCGGGGGGGGGGGGGGGTGCCGCTCGTGGGGGCGGGGGCGGGGGCTGGGGTGTCCAGCACCTCCGGCTCCGGGAAGTTGAAGAAGTGGCAGGGGGCGCCCAGGGACACCACCAGGCGCCTGCGGAGGGGCCCGCAGTGGGGGGAAGGGGGGGTCCGGGGGCCGGGGCCCAGGGGGGGGGTCCGGTGCTCCGGGCTGGGGAGGGTACAGCGACAGGGCACGGCCGCGGGGGGGCGCGCCGCTCACCTTCCGGGCTTCATTTTCGCGCGTGCGGCCTCCTCATCCGCCGCGGGGGGGGGGATCACGAGCCTCGCGGCCAAGGACTCGCCGTCAGCGACGCCTGCGGTGGAGGGGTGGGACCGAGTTAAACGGAGCCGGCGCGGGACGGGCCCCGCGGGAGAGGGAGCAGGGTCCGGGCACGCTTCCTCGACGCGTCTCCCTAGATGCGACGAAAAACGTCGAAGGACGGCGGATGTCTATCCGCGTCACGCGGTGCGGGCGGGGGAAAGGTGCCAGCCCCGGGGGCCCAGCACGTTGCCATGAAATGGAGAGAGATCGACCGCGGGGGAGGCTCCTGCCGGGGCGGCCGGCGGGACGAGTGGGATGACTCACCAGCTACCGTCGCAACCCCCGCGTCGTCGTCCTGCCCAACCCGTACCGGGGTGATGCGCTTCCTCTCCCTCTGGGCCATGACTCCTCTACGTGAGCCGATGCAGCGCCCGTCGAGCACGTGCGGGGCACCAGAGTATTGGCCAACGGCGGACGATGGCCGTCCCCATGTCACAGTGGGCACGGAGGGCCACCCGGCCATCGGCCGCGTGGAGGGGGGGCGTTCCTGCAAACAGGGTCAGGTCGCCCGAACCTCCGAGTCGCCCCCGTTCGAAATTGGTGCCGCGCCTCGCCGAGGCAGGGGGCTTCCCCCCCCGCGCCACCTACGCGCCCCCGCCAGTCCCGAGTCGGGAGAGGGATGCGGCGGCTTGAGCGAGGGTCGCCGTCCTCTTCGTCGCACCAGGAGGGCACCCGCGACCGTTATCCGGCGTGGCCTCCGCCGCACCCCCCGGCAGCCGCACGGCCCCTGGCGACTCCCGCGCCATGAGCGAGTGCCAAATTTGCATCCGCTCCTTTTCGGAGAAGCGCCCCCCCAAGGTGCGCGCCCCCCCCCACGCGCGAGGACCCCCCCACGCTCTGGGGCGGCGCCGCCACCGATCCCGCCGTCCCCCCCGCCACCGATCCCGCCGTCCCCCCCGCCCGCAGGTCCTCCCCTGCGGCCACACCTTCTGCCTCCCGTGCGTCTCGCGCTGGTTCGAGGAGGCGCGGAGCCGGGCGGCCATCGCCTTCCTGGCCAGGCGCGCCGAGGAGGCCACCGCGGGGGGGCGCCGCAGCTCGGGGGGGAGCTCGGGGTCTCGGGCCGGGGGGGAGGAGGACCCCGCCCGCTGCCCCCTGTGCCGGGAGCCCTTCCCGGACCCCGGGCCGGGCGGGAAGGGCCTCCCCACCGTCTACGACCTGCTCCCGGGGGCGGGGGCGCCCCCGGCCGCCAGGGCCGCCGCGCCGGGGACGGCCCCCCCGGGGCGTGCGCCCGACCCCGCGGCCCCCGCCCCGGCCCCCGGCGGGGGCCCCCGGCGGCAGTCGCTGCCCGCGTGGCTCGCGGCCGGGGCGCTGGTGGGGGCCCTGGCCGCGGCCGGGCGGCGGTGGGCCCGCGGGCGGGGACCGGGGCCCCTGGCCGCAGGGGCGGAGGTGCTCGCCGGGGCGGCCCTCTGGGCCCTGGCCGTGCCCCTGCTCTCGGAGAACGCGGTGCGGTCGTGGTCGCGCGCGCTGGCGCTGGGCGGCGCCCCGCTACAGGGCCCGGTCTCCCGGGCGGAGGAGTGGGTCGGGGCCTCTCTGCTCGGGGGGGGCGGGGCGCGGGCGCTGGGGGAGGCCGCCCCGCGGCTGGGGCGCGCGGCGGCGTGCGCGCTGGTCCCGATGGCGGCGGCGGGGTTGCTGTCGCTGGCCCAGCGCCTCCTGTCGCCGCGCGCGGCGGGGGCGGTGAGGTTGGCGGCGGCCGCCCTCGTGGCGCTGGTGGCCATGCTGCCAGAATCCAACCTCGACGCCCTCTCGCGCGCCGCCAGCAGCGCGTCGGGGGCGGCCGCGGGCGCGGCGGGGTGGCTCCTCGGGCGGGGGCGGGCGCACGGGCCGGGCGCCGCGCCGGCCCCGCTGCGCCGGGACGGGGCCGGCGAGGGCGCCCCGGGGCGGGGCGGGCCGGCCCCGGCCGCCGCGCGGAGGGGCTTCCTGCTGCGGTGGATCCACGCGGCGTTCCTGGCACGCCTCGGGTGGTCGCTGGTGTGCCGCGGGGACGTCGGGGTCCTGGGGGCGCTCCCGCACCCCCTGGGCGCGGTGGCGGCGTCGGCGCTGGTCCTGCCCGCCGCCGTGGAGGTGGCGCGGCGCGCCGCGTCGTCCCCGGCGCTGTCGGCCCTCCCGCCGTGGATCCGCGAGTCGTACGGGTCCGAGGCGGTCGGGGGCGGGCTGGGGGCGCCCCGGGGCACGTCGCTCTGCCGGTCGGCGATGCTCGCCAGCGCGGGCGCCTTGGCCGCCGACGCCGCGCTGGGGGCCCCGGCCCTGGCCTTGCGGGGCGCCCGCGCGGCCGCCTCCGGCACGGGCCCGGCGGCGGCCGCCGCGGCCGCGGGACTGTCCCTCCTGGCCAAGACCGCGCCCCTGCTGGCCGGCCTCGTCCTCCCCGCGGCCCTCCCCGCGCCCCTCCGCCTCCAGCTCGCCCGCGCCGCCGCCGCCGCCCACCACGCGCTCGACGCCCCCGTCCGCCTCGTCGCCGGCGGGGCGCTGCGGGCGCTGCGGGCCACGGGCACCACGGTCGCGGGCGTGCGGGGGCTCGGGCCCCGCGGCGTGCGCCGGCACGGGGTCCACCGGCTCCTCGCCGGCTGCCTGCTGGGGGCGACGGTGTGGGACGCCCTAGCGGCGCCGGGGAGGGGCTACGAGGGGGGCTACGCGCTGTCCCTCTCGCGGGTGTGGGCGGTGCCGCGCCCGGCGGCCATGGCGCTCGCCGGTGCGCTGGCCCTGCCGGTGGTCGTGGGGCGCGGGGAGGCCGAGTGGCGGTGGGTCCTACGCGCCCTGCGGGCGCTGCGGGTGCCCGTCCCGGCGGCGCCCGCGCCGGGGCCGGGCGGGGGGCCCCCCCCCCCCGGGAGCGAGGCGTGGGTGGCCGGGCTGTTCGGGGCGCCCGAGGTGCTCGACGACGGCAAAATCCTGGGGCCCCTGTTCTTCGCGTCCCACTCGGGCGCGGCCGTGGCCCTTCTCGACCTCGGGGGCGCCGGCGGGCGCGTGCTCGCGGCCGCCGGGGCCGAGCAGTTCTGGCGGCTCGCGGGCGCGCTAGGCATCTCGTGACGGCCGCGGGCACGCTACGTGAGGGGCCCGGGGGGGCGGGTTCGGTTGAAGGGCTAGGTAGCTTGGGGGCTATGTGCAGGGCGCGGCGGAGGAGGGCCCCGGGGGGAGGGGGCGGGGGGCGACCGCCGCCCCTCAGCCCGACTCGTTGACCTCGGGCGGCGAGTCGGGGCCCGGGTCGGGGCCCGACGCGTCCTCGGGCGCCCTGACGCCGCTGTCGTCGCTCCCGTAGGAGGGGTGCACGAGCCCGGCGACGGGCGCGCTGGGGGCCGGCGGCCCGTCCGACGCGTCGGCCCCCACGGTGGCTTCCCCGCTGAGCGCCTCCCCCGGGGGGCCGAGCGCGCCGTCGCGCTCCCCGGACCCGCACGACCCGTCGCTGCCCGCGGCCGGCGGCTCGACGCGCCCCGCCGGGACCTGGAGCCCCGCCCACGCCCCGCCCATGCCGTCCAGGACGGCCGCGGCGCCCCTCCCCGTCGCGCGGCGGAGGAGGTCGTCGCCGTCCCGGGCCGCGGCCTCGGCCGCGCGGGCCAGCTCGGGGTCGGCCCGGTGTCCGGGGCGGCGCCCCGCCCTGCGGGCCACGCGGGCCGCGCTCGCGACCCCCATCGCGAGCTCGGTGGGGCCCTGACGCAGGGCCTCGAGGAGTCCCGCCAGCCCCCCGGCGTCGCCGCGGGAGACGCAGTGTCGCTGGAGGGCGAGGACGACCGACAGGAGGCCAGTGGCGGCGGCGTGGCGGCCGTCCTCGGCCGCTGCCCCCAGGTGCGCGAGGAGCCCCCCGCCGGCCGCCGGGTCCGCCCGGGAGCCCCCCGGCGGGGGCTGCGGACGCAGCGCCGCGCCCACCCTCCACTGGGACAGCAGGTCGTCGAGGCAGAGGACGGCGGCCAGGGAGTCGGCGTGGGCGAGGAGGGTGTCCGCGTCCGCCGCGCCGACGGCGGCGCTCCACGCCCCCGCCAGCGGCGCCAGCGCGTGCACCGAGTGGAACCCCACGAGGCGCGCCACGGCGCAGGCCTCCTCGCCGGCCTCCTCGCCGGCGTGGGCGACGGCGGCCGAGGCCAGGAGCTCGCTCAGCGGCCCCTGCGCCAGGCGGGCGGCCTCCTCCCAGGAGAGCTCGAACCCCGGGAGCTCGGCGAAGAGCGGCGGCGCCCGCGCGGCGGCCCCCCGCAGGCGCTCGAGGGCGGCCTCCCGGCTGGCCGGGTGCTGGGCGGCAAACGCCTCCGTGCCGAGCGCGGGGGCGTTGGAGTGGGACAGGAGCCTCCGGGCCAGGGAGTAGAGGTGCAGCGCGGCGTCCGTGTCCCCGAAGCTCTGGCGGTGGCAGTCCGCCTGGTGCACCAGGCCGGCGAGCCCCCCCAGGTGCAGCGCGAAGGCCCGGAAGGCCTCGGGGGAGACGGGGGGCGCCCCCGGCAGGTCCCGGAGGGAGGCGTTGATCTCCCCGAGCACCTCGACGGCGCGCTGGACGCTCGCGGCGGGGGGCTGCTTGAAGCCGGCGACGTGGACGAGGAGGCGGACGCGGTCGTCCACCCAGCGGGCGACGAGGGCGCGGCCAGCGAGGGACAGCGCGGGCGGGCAGCCCCCCCCGTCGCCGTCCTCCCCCGCGGCCAGCACCTCGACGGCCTGCGCCATGCACTGCCGGGCGACGGTGCTCGCCGCGCCCGAGGGCGCGGTGCCGTGCATCGCGAACAGCGCGCCGCGGCGGGCCCCCGCCGTCGCGTCCAACACCAGCTCCAGGCAGGCCTCGGCGTCCGACTCCAGGCCCTCGGCCTCCCCGTCGCCCGCGACGGGCGCGCCGAGGGCCGCGTGGGGGCCCAGGCTCGCCAGCAGCGTCATCGCCGCCACCGGCCCGCTCCGCACCAGCTCGCGCAGCGCCCGCAGGAACACCGCCCGCGGCTTCCCGCTCCCCGGCTGCCCCCCCGGCTCCAACCGCAGGTACGTCGTCGCCAGGTAGGCGCTGGCCAGCCGCAGGGCGAGGACGGGGCGGCTGCCCTGCAGCTCGGCAGCCACCCGCGCGCGCGGGGCGAGGTGCTCCCACCCCGTCGCGGCGCCACCCCCGGCCTGCAGGTCGGCCGCGCACCCCCTGGCCAGGCGGGCCAGGAAGCTCCACAGCGCCTGACTCTGGAGGTGGTTCTGGTGTGCCAGAGCGAGGTTTTGCCCGGCCACCAGCCACAGCACGCGCCGCCTCACCCGGTGGTCCCACCTGCCGCACCGCCCGTCCACGAGGCCGTCCTCGCGCGGCGCCTCCGGCGCCTCCGCCTCCGCCGCCACGGGGTGGCTGGCGCCAGGGGACCCGGCCGGGGGGGCCGACCCCTCCGCCCGCGGCCCCTCGGCGGGGGCCTCCGTCCTGGGCCGCTTGAGCGGGGTGCTGGGCTCCGACTCGTACCCGCGCGCCGCCCCGTCCCCCCCCGGGTCCAGCTCGCGCTTCGGGGTGAGGGACCCGCCCAGCTGGAGCCTCTGCCCGAGGGACTCGGACACGGGGGTGACGCCGCCGGGGCCGGGGGGGTGCTCCCCGCCGCCGCGTGTGTCGACCCGCAGAGGCGCGGGCCGCGGGCACCCAGGGAGGAGGCGGCCCTCCAGGTCGCACGGCTCCCCCTCGTCCTCCCGCTCGTACAGGAGCATGTAGGCGCTGTTCGGGCGGTCGCCGCCCCCCGCGCCGGGCTTGCTGACCGAGCCCCCGAAGCAGTCCTCCTCGAGGCGCTCGACGTCCCACTCGGAGACGGTGCTGTCGTCGAAGACGTACCACTGCCCGGGCGCCCCGTCCGGCCGCCGCTCCTGGATGAACGAGTAGTAGTGCCCGGCGAACGCCGAGCCGGTGTGCACCACCACCCCGCGCAGCCGGTACCGCGTCCCCCCCCGGGTCGCCTCCTCGGGCGGCGCGGCCCCCGCCCCCGCGGCCCCCGCCCCCGCGGCCCCCGCGCCGTCGGCCCCGTCCCCCGCGGCGGCGTCGAGGGCCGCGCGCCCCGCCACCGTGAAGGGCGCGAGGTCGAAGGCGTGGGGGAAGGCGAAGCGGTCGCGGATCTTGCTGCGGGTGCCCGTGTGGTAGTCCCACTCGAAGCGCTTGAGGTGCACGACGAGCGTGTGCGGGGCCTCCCGGACGAGGACGCGCTTGAGGGCGTCGACCTTGCGGTCGCAGCGGGAGCAGTGGAAGGCGTTCTCGCCCTCGAGGAGCTCGCCCTCGAAGTAGGCCGCGAGGGACTGCAGGAGGCCGTCGTGGCCCTGGACGTCGAGGCTGACCGACATGAAGTCCTGGAGGGACTCGCTCACGCAGCTGCACTCGCGGCTCACGCACTGCTGCACGAACTTGCCCCCGACGACGTTCTTGAGGACGGGCTGGTTCCCGTCCGCCAGCAGCCGCTGGTCCAGGAGGTCCATCAGCCGCCCGAGGAACTCAAAGGCGTCCTGGTGCTCGCGGACGTCGACGGGCTCCCCGTCGTAGTCCTTGAAGGACCGCCAGAACCCGCGGGGCTCGTGCGCGCTCGCGACGGAGCCCGCCAGGTGCGCGAAGACGCTCTGGAACTGCACCATGATGTCGTCCACGAAGCCGTCCGCGGGCCGGTCCCCGCCCGCCCCCCCGGGGTCCGGCGTCACGGCCGCGGCCAGCACCCCCCGCCGGATCGAGGGCTGCATGAAGAGCTGCTGGATGACCGAGTTCATGTAGCACGTGGCGCTGGCGTTGACCAGGCCCGCGTACTCCCCCCGCCGCCGGAGCGCGACGCGCCCGTACGGGCTCGCCGTGTCCGCGAAGGCGCACCCGGGCCCCAGCGGGGCGGGCAGCGGCGGCGTGTACTGGTGCTCGAGCATCCACGCCACGACCTCCCGCATCGTCCGGTCCCCGTGCCTCGCGAGCGCGCCCAGCAGGGCCAGGGCCTTGCTGCGCGCGTCCTCCGTCTCGCACACGGGGCTCGCCGCCCGCGTGACCACCGCCAGGGCGTCCCCGCCTGCCCCCCCTCCCAGCGCCTCCTCGAAGGCCATCCGGACCACCGACGGCTCCGCCTGGTGGCCCTCCGGGCTCCCGATCCGCGCCAGGGCCCCCGCCACCCCGGCCGCCCCCTCCGGGAACAGGAACCGCTCCAGGAGGCCCCGCACCAGGGACTCCCCCGCCGGGCCCCGCGGCGCCAGGGCGGCCGCGTCGGCGTTGTCCAGCTCTCCGAAGAGGGCCCGCAGGAGGTCGAGCTGCTCCAGGAGGAGCGGTTCGCCGACCTCCCCGGCCCCCCGGAGGCCCAAGAGGAGGCCGATCTCCTCCTCCTGGATCTCCTCGAGGAGCTCCCGCGGCAGTGGCGCAGGCCCCTCGACCCCCTCCCGCGGCTCGGGGATCAGCAGCTCGTGCATGAGGTCAAAGTACTCTTCGCTCGACGCGCCGGGGGACGCGAGGGACGGGCGGCGGGCGCGGAGGAGGCGGACCGTCCGAGCGGCGCACTCCTCCCCCCGGCGGCCCGGGCCGGGGGACGGGACCGCGCCCCGCAGGGCGCCGAGGGAGTCGACGAGGAGGCCCTTGGTGGCCCGGCGGACGACGTCCGGGCCCGAAACGAGCGGGGTGACGACCACGTCCTCGGCCCCCGGGAGGGAGAGGAGCTCCGGGAGGAGCCACGGGCGGCCCTTGAGGACCCGCGACATGGCGGACAGCGCCTGGACGGCGAGCCCCGCGCTCCGGCCCGCGTCCTCCGACGGGGACGCGGCCGCGCCGCCGCCCGCCGCCGCCGCCTCGGCCGCCTCCGACCTCCGGGCGCCGTTGGCGACGGAGACGGCCTCCGCGAGGAAGCGCATGGCCCGGCCGGCGACGTCGTCGCCGTCCGCGTCGGCGGTGCCAGCGCCCTGGGCGTCCTCCGGGTCGGACCCCGGGCCCTCGTCGTCGCTGTCGGGCAGCGACAGGGCCCCCGGGGCGACGCACTCGAGGGCGGCCACGCACGTGGACGCCAGGCGCAGGCCGAGGAGGTCGTCGCTGCTGGCGCTCGCCTGCCGCAGGACGTCCATGGCCACCTCGAGCATGACGCTGGCGCACCCGGACCCGACAAAGGCCCGCAGGTGCTCTCGGTGGGCCTCGCGCCCCTCCGCCTCGGCGCTCCCCTGGACGGGGTCGACCACCGTGCGGACCGTCTCGATCGCGTAGGCCAGCCACGCGGGGTCCCCGCCCGCGGCGCCCCCGGGGAGCCCGGGCCCGCTCGCGGTGAGCACGCCCTGCAGCGCGGAGCGCGGGTCGGCGGCGCGGAGGGCGTCCAGCACCACCGCGAGGGTCGCGGGGCACGTCCAGAGGCCGTCGAGGACGGCGAGGGCCTCTTCCCGCACGACGCTCCCGGCACCCGCGACCCGGACCACCCCGAGGAGCAGCGGGTAGATCCCCCGCCCCTCCTCGCCCCCCGCCGCCCAGGACCGCAGGGGGCACCGGGTCCCCGGGTCCGCTGCGGGGCGCGAGCCGCGCCGCCGCTGGGCCAGGCGCTGCTGCGCCGCCTCCTTCGGAACCAGCATGGCGTGCACGGTCGTCGCGTGCGTCACCCCGCAGGACGGCAGCGACGCCGCGTCCGCCCCGAGCTCCCTCCCCGCCAGCACCAGCCGCACCTGCCCCGGGTGGACCCCCGCGGCGTCCGCCACCTCTGCCCGCAGCACCCCGACGGGGGCGTTGCAGTGGATCTCGACGCGCCGCGGGCGGTCCTGGGGGGGCACGGTCCCGTCGACCCCAGCGAAGACGACCCGGACGCGGAGCTTGGGCCCCGCGAAGGACATCCCGTGGGGCACCCGCCCGCCGTCAGACCCCCCGTCCTCGTCAATCTCCTGCAGCCCGCGCCGGACGACGTCCAGGACCCGCCGGGCCCGCTCGGTCGAGGCCGGGTCCCCCGACTCGAGCCCCGCGCGCGCGCACCGGAGCTCCCCGCAGCACCGCGCCATGAGCTCCTCGGCCCCCCGCCGGCGGCACGCCGACAGCGACGATGCCTCCGCGGGGGGGGTCTCCCCGGCGCCGTCGGGGGGGTCGCGCGGCCCTGTCGGGGCGGCCCGGCACTGGTGCGCGACGAGCAGGTGGCCCCGCGCCGCGGACACCACCGCCGCGTCCCCGGACGACAGGTACGCGTCCCAGACGAGCTCCAGGCCGGCGGGGTCCACAGCCCCGGGGCCGCGCACGAGGGTGGCGGCGCCCCGGGCGGCGGCGGCCGCGTCCCGGCGGTCGAGCCCCGGGTCGCCGCCCCCCTCGCCCGTGTCCTCGTCCACCTCGAAGACGAGGTCGAGGCCCGGGCTCCCGTGGGCGAGCAGGGCGACGAGGGAGCGGAGGGAGGGCTCCGAGAGGCGCGCCGGGTCCATGTGGGCCCGCGCCCACGAGAGGGTGGCAGCGGCGACCTCGGGGGGCACGCGCCCCGCCTGGGCGACGAGGTCGAAGAAGGCCGTGCCGAGCTCCACGACGGCCGGCCGCGGGTGCCCCAGCAGCGCCGGCCAGAGCCGCTCGGCCTCCGGGAGGGAGAGGGGCCGGCCCTCCTGCTCGAGCACGCGGAGGGCGACGTCCAGCGCCGCGCCGATGAGGTCCTCCGCCGACATCCCCGTGTCACGGAGCGCCGCGGCCGCGCTGTCCACGTCCCACCCGGCGGCGGGCCGGGGCGCCTCCCCGGGGCCGCCGGGCGGCGCGGACGCCAGCCACACCGCCAGCGAGATGACGGAGCCCACGGTGACGTCCCCGTCGGGCAGCCCCCCCCCGGAGGACCCCTCGGCGTCCCCGCGCAGGAGGCCGGTCAGGAGCCCCTGCCAGTGCCTGAGGCGGTCGGCGCCGTGGGTGAGCCCCAGGAGCTGCTGCGACACGGCCAGCGCCGGCGGGGCCAGGGCCGGGTCCGAGAGCCCCTGCCGGATGCCCCGCAGGAGCGCCCCCAGCTCCGGGCTCAGCCCCGGCCCCGCCCAGGCGTCCACGTAGTGGACCACCGCCCGCCGGACCATACCCGAGGAGACGAAGCGGCGGAGGTGCGACCGCATGCAGGCCAGGTCCCAGAGGAACCGGAGGACGGGGCCGGCCATGGAGGCGCGCTTGTCGCTGGCCACCAGCTCGCCGAGGAGCTCGAGGGCCGGGCCGATGTCCGCGCCCCTCCGCAGGGCCGACGCCTCCACGCGCGCCAGGAGGAGCCGGAGGGCCTCGGGCTCCAGGGACGGGGCCAGGGACCCGATCAGCTCCAGCGCGTGCTCCCGCACGGCCGGGAAGGTGTGGTCACGCGTGGCCAGGCCCCACAGCCGCTCCAGGTGCGCGGGCTCGAGGAGCCCGAGGGCCACGAGGCGCCCCAGAACCTTCCTCAAGAGGTCGACGAACTGGCGCTGGTGCAGGTGGTTCCGCAGCAGCAGGCCCACCACCCCCTCCCGCGCCAGCCACCCCGACACCGCCTCCACGGGCGAGTCGGCCGGCCCTGGGCCCGCGGACGGGGAGTCCCCCGCCCCGGCCCGCCCCTCGGCTTCGCGGGCCACCCAGTAGGCGAGGCGCGCGAGGATCCGGTCCAGCTCCTTGGCCGCCGCCAGGACCCGCCAGAAGCTCGCGTGGGCGCCCCCGCCCACCAGCAGGCGGATGGCCGCCATCTGCACGCGGCACGCGCCCTCGACGGCGTCCCGCAGGTCCCGCGCGCTCCCGACGTCGCGGACCACCGCGTGCAGGTGGGACAGGAGGGCCGAGAGGCGGGGGACCTGCTCCTGCAGGGGGGCCAGGGAGGCCTCGAGGGCCCCCCCGTCCGCCTGCCGCCCCAGGTCTGCCAGGACGGGGAGGGCGAAGGACACCAGGTCCCGGCAGGCCGCCGGGGTGACGAGACCGGACTGCGCCACGACGTGGACGACGCGCGCCGCCGACGCCCGGAGCTCGAGGGGGGCGGCGGGCGACGCGGCGAGCTCCCTGACGGCGCCCAGGGTGCCCGTCTGGTAGTAGTAGTTGAGAACGCACGCCAGGTTTTCCCACCGGAGGGCCGCGGCGGGCTCTTGGGCGCAGTCGGCGTCGCGGGGGGGCACCTCCGCCTCGGCGAAGGCGCTCCCGAAGTCGCACTCGGGGGTCAGCAGCGGCAGGTCCCGGTGGCAGGCGTGGAACTGCAGGTCGCGCGAGAGGCAGAGCTCGGCAGCGTCGAGGGCCTTGCCCGCGAGGGACTCGGCGGTCCGGAGGGCGGGGCCCGGGGGGCCGGCGCCCGGGGACGCGGGCGCCCCGCGCAGGCGGGCCTGGAGCAGGACGAGCTCGCGGAGGACGTCCCCGACGAAGCAGCAGCACTTCAGCATGTCGGCCCGAATGGAGGGGCTCCACCCGTCCGACTTGGCGACCATCGAGGGGTAGTTGAAGGGCTCGTCGAAGGCCATGCCGAGGGCCTCGGAGACCACCATCTCAGCCATGTGGACGTCCGACTCGGTGGCCCTGCGGGAGGGCGCGAGGGGGGGGGGCGGTTCGCGTCCGGGGGTTGGCAGCACGCTTGTGACGGGGCAGCGGGGACGCCGGGAGGCCGGGGCGACTCACGCTTCGTACGTCTCGAAGACCCTCTTGGACGCCTTGAGGCACGTGATGAGCTCCGCAGGGTATATCATCCAGCTCGGTCGGTCGAGGAGCCCTTGCATCAGCTGCAGGCGAGGGCAAGGGGGCCTGCTGAGCCCCCCACACAGCTAGGCGCCGAGGCTCGCTTCCACCTTCACGTGGCCGACGCGCGATGTGCGACACGCGTGCACACATCCAAGCGCCAGTGCGCAGCGCATCACGCGGGAAAGGGGCGGGATGGCGGGGGAAAGACCGAAGTCGGCGCCCATCGCAGGCGCACGGGCGCGGAGACTCTCGCCTTGTTCAGGGCAGCCTGGGGAAACGGCGCGAGGCAGTTGTCGCTCGAGTCTTCGTCATCCACACTGACGACAATGGCGCTCCTCTCGATCGGACGGGGGTTGGACACTTCCCCCGAGTCCATCTCGTCGTCCATGGGCGCCATCGCACACGCTCGTTTGCCCGGAGGGGGCGACAGCGGGCGCGTCGGCCCGTGGGGCGCAGATGGCGGAGAGAGGGTGCCGCTATGAATCCCGTGCGTAAATGAAGTGATGTGACGGGGATGTGACTACTCAAATGGCCGGGGGTGTCGGGAACGCGGTTGCAAGGGAGTGCAGAAGTTCTCCGTCTAGTTGAGAAGCTTTCGGGAGACAGGGTCGATTTGATACGATGCTATTCGGGGAAGCATGGCTCCCGATGGAAAAATATTGAGACCAAGGAGTCTAGCCAGGGGTTCTTTGTACATTCGTCCCGGCGGGGAGGCTGCCGCTGCGGGTCGTGCCCGACGAGGCCGCTGCCCCGTCGTTGTCGGCACGTGCCGACCGCTGAGTGCGGGCGGTCGGGGGCAGGGGCTGGGTCTGGCTGGTTCAAGGCTTGGGCCCCGCTGTACAGCATTATGCAGCGAAGGTCACGCATTGGCCGCATAACTCCTGGCCCCGAAGATGGTGCTACCAACCCTCACGTTGGTGCTTCCCATCTCGATGGCCGCCTCGAAGTCCCCGCTCATCCCCATGGACAGCTCGAGGTCCGACGCCGGGATGCCGAGCGCGGCGCTGACCTCCTGCCGGCACGCCTGGAGGCACGCGAAGTTCTCCGGCCGGCTCGTGTAGTCGGGCATCCCGATCGTCATGAGCCCCTTGAGCACCAGGTGCGGGCACCCGGCCACCACCCGGCTCAGCGCCACGGTCGCCTCCCCGGGCTCAACCCCCGCCTTGGACTCCTCCCCCGACGTGTTGACCTGGATCATTACCCCAAGCGGCGGGCGCCCGAGGGTCTCGACGGCCCCGTCCAGCTTGCGCGCGAGCTTCTCAGAGTCCACCGTCTCCAGCATCGCCAGCGACGGCACGCCCTTGAGCAGCGCGCTCACCTTGTTGGACTGCAGGTGGCCGATGAAGTGCCACCGGACGTCCTCGGGCATCTGCGGGGCCTTCTCCACGATCTCCTGCGGCGCGAGGGCGGGGGCGGGGACTCGCGCGGGGGCTGGGCGGGGGTCGGGCAGGGAGGCCGGGCCGCACGCCCGGTGCCGGGCCCCGGGTGGGGCGGGGGGCCCAGGCCCCGGGGGGGAGACGAGGGCTTCTCGCGGCGGGGGAGACACCCGGTGCGGACTCGAAGCGGGTCACATCCCGACGCGATGCGTCACCTGCACATAGTTCTCGCCAAAGTCACGCTGACCGGCGTCGTAGGCCTCTCGCAGCAACTCCACGGGCTTCGTCTTGCTCACAGCCACCAGCCTCACGGGGGCCCCGGTGCCCGCCCTCGCGGAGGCCGCCGAGACGCGCTGCAGCACCTGCGTCAGCGCCTGCGCCACTCCAGACGACGATGCCATTTTCCCTGCCGCCAGCGAAGCTTCTGGGGGCACAGGCGTCGTACCGGGATGCACTGGAAACAAGTGCGGTCTTGACAGGCGTGTCCGTGGCGTGGTGGGAGCAGAGGATGACTCGGGGTCCCATGCGCTGTGGCTGACCATACTCCCCCTCCCCGAAATTAGAGGTGGGCCGGATGCCCCCCGTGCCGGATTTTTCAGAAGCATCACATCCTGACTACCCAGTCATCCTCGGGGCATCGAGCCTACGTCTCCGAGAGGATTCTTCCTCCCTTTTGAGAGTCTGCTCCCGCCTCTATCCTCCACGCAACTCAAACCCGTGTTCTGCCGGTATCGGCACGGCCCTTTCGATAGCGGGGGCCGAGGACGTGAAAGGTGGGACGAGCCCCCCCCCCCCCCCCCGCCCCGGATCCACCCCGCCCCCCTGTTCCCCCCCCCCCCTTTTTATTCCAAAAAACCCTGGGCAGGAGGCGA
>Ga0181582_10001905_pt1 | contig 16544 bp, 12 predicted proteins | sample 071ome_32_FD_132438 | JGI IMG/M metagenome (GOLD analysis project Ga0181582, IMG submission 132438) | Coastal salt marsh microbial communities from the Groves Creek Marsh, Skidaway Island, Georgia - 071405AT metaG (megahit assembly) | ecosystem: Environmental > Aquatic > Marine > Intertidal...
ATCGGTGCGGTTTGAAGATGATCTACCGCACGGATTTCCCGAGCGAAAGTCGTCGTTTTCTTCTCTGCAAGACGAAGGTCTGATGGAGGACGTCGTCGGACCGCTCTCGGGCTTCGTCGCCGTCGTGCTCGCGACGCTCTTCGTCGCGCTCGCGAGTCGTCTGGCGACCGCCGCGATCGCCGCGCTGGCGGTTTACTAGAAACTTTGTAAATTCGTGCAATATTAGGATCTAAACACGAAAAGGCGCGAGTCCGAAGGAGCTTCTGTCTGTGCGTTGTGTGGTAGGAAACGTCGCGCGCGCTCGCGCGCGTCCTCATCGCGCGACGCCGTCGACGATGTCGACCTCGATGACGCTCGTGTCAGGCGTGCCGATCAGAGAGAGACGAAATGCGCTCGTCTCTCGCGTGAAATCGTCCTCGAGCTCGACGCATCGCTCGTCGCGAGCGCGAAGAGTGATAACCGTATCGTCATCGCGCTCGATCACCTTCGTGCGACACGGTCAGTCGACGTGGAACTCGGTGGGACGAATTCAGGGTTCGAGCAATTACAGCACGCTCACGGATAAGGGGATGATGCAGGCGGGGCTCACGCAAGGTGTCGTTGCGCGGCAGGGGTTCGACGCGTGCCTGGCGTCGCCGCTCGCTCGGGCTCGACAAACCGCGGACGTCGTGTGGGGAAAGCGCGATCCGAACGCGATTCGAGAGGATCGAGATCTGAGAGAAATCGATCTGTACGCGTTTGAGGGTTTATTCAAGCACGAGGGCGAGCAGAAATTCGGTGACGCGTACAACAAGTGGAAGAAGAAACCGGCAGACTTTTCAGTTGATGGGCATTATCCGGTGCGCGAACTGTGGGATCGAGCGACTTCAGTGTGGTGCGGATCGCTCGCTGCGCGAGAAAAAGAGAGAAAAGTTCTTGTCGTAGCGCATAACGCTGTGAATCAGGCGCTCATTGGAAGCGCACTGGGACTGGGGCCTCAATACTTCAGGCGACTGTTGCAGAGCAACTGCGCAGTGAGCAGAGTGACCGTGGACGAAACGTTTCAGCCGAACACTGGGCGCGGGATCGTTCTCGATTATTTGAACCAAACACCTGACGTTCCTGTATGCGAAAAAGATGGCGTGGTGCTGATTCACTCTCCGACAAGCGTGGAAGAAGAAGCGGCGATCACGACGAGTGTTGTCGATGTGGTGAGACAGACTCCAGTATGCCTCCTCATGCACACGGCTGATCCTCCTTCGGCTCGATTAGCAGAAGCAATCATGGACCGGTGTTCTCGAGAAATGAACGGCGTCTGTCCGTTCTCCGCGGTTGTGGTCGGAACTATTGATGAGGCCAACTGCAACTTGACGGAACTGGATGGCGTTGGTGGCTCCACGTTCATCATCGCAGACAAGTCATTTTGCCAGGGATTCATCGCGCAAACTTTAGGGGTAGAAAGGGGTGATATGTTCAATCTGTCGCCTGGGGGAATCTCCGTGTTTAACATGAAGGGTGGACCGGCAAAGGATTCAGTTGCCGTGTGCATCAACCACACGCTATACCTACCAGATTACAGTGCGGACTTTTCCTTGTAGCTAGTGTATTCTAAAGAATAATCGCGGCGCTAATTATTCGTCGTCACGCCATCTATCGCGATCCCGTTTATCTTTCTTGTCCTTTTTCTCCTTTTTCTCCTTCTTGTGTCGTTTTGAGTCTCGCCTGTCGTCGTCCTCGCCTGGAATTGGCAAACCCTTCGCGGCGGCTTCCGCGCGCGCGATGGCGGCGGCTTTGCGAGCCTGAAGCTCACGAATAATCCGAGCATCTTCGTCATCGGCGTCGGTCGAGCGCGGACCGGCTTCATCGACGACGTCTCCGCTATCCTGCACGTGAACCTCCCTCTCCTCGGCGCGTTCCCGTCGCTCCTCCGCCTCCGCGTCTCTCTTCACCACCGGTCGAGGACCCGAGCACTTGAAGCACACATCGCGCCATTTAAAATTTTCTTGTCCGCACGCGCATTTCCACTCCTTACGACTCGCGTCCTCCTCATTTTTTATCCTATAATCGTCCACGTGGTCCACCCGAATCGTCCGCCCGCCCACCGTCGCGCCGTTCAGGTTGTCCACCGCCAGCGTCGTCGACCGTTGATCGGCGTAGCACACGAACGCGAACCCTCTGGACTTACCACTCTCTTCGTGTCGCACCAGATTCACGTCCACGATCTCTCCGAACTGCGAGAACACGCACAGGACGTCCCCCTCCGTGAGCGTGAACGGCAGTCCGCCCGCGTACACGTACGCGCTGTGCGCGAATCGCGCGTGCCACGACGCGGCGTCGCTCATACCGCTCTCCACCTCACGCATCGTCGCCTTCTGCGTGTTCGCGATCTGCGTCAACGGATTCATCTCGCGCGCGGCGCGTCGCGCGGTGCGGACGCGTCCGCATCATCGCGACGTGTCGTCCCGGGCGCGTCGTCCCGGCGGCGGCGGACGCAGAGCGCGCCGCGCGACGCCGCGTCGCGTCGACATGTCGCGCGAGGACGCGGACGACGTGGACGATGACATCGCACCGTCCACGTCGTACGAAGAGACGCTCGCGCGCGAAGTCGCGGGCGAACTCAGCGCGAGCGCGAGCGCGCGGCGGGACGCGAGAGACGCGGTGCGCGCGGTGGAGGCGGCGGTGCGAGGTGAGTCGAGCGACGCGGTGCGCGCGTTGGAATCGATGCCGAGCGCGCTCGATCGATCGGTCGGTGATGACTCCTTATTAATCTTTGAGAACTGATCATCCCCGTGATGTCTCAATTGACAAGCATATGACTGAGACCGATCGTGAGAGGCGGCGACGGCGCGCGCGCGCGCGCGCGACGCGCGGGAACGTTGCGTTTGGATGAGATGACGCAGATGTGAACTGACGCGAGATGAACGACGCAGGTTTAAAGGAGAAAGATGTTAAGGCAGTTGCACCGGGTTGGTTCTCGATCGAGTGCGAAGAGGTGGTGGGTAAGAAGTTGCGTTTCGCTCCCCCCACGCGCGTGCACGTGATCGGCGGTCACGCAGAGGGTGGATGTTTCAACGTGCCGATGAACGGAGACGGGAGCATCATCGTGGACGTCGCCGTAGAGATGCCAAAGTGCTTCTTCCAGGAGAAGGATTATTTAGATCACAGGTATCACTTCAAGCGAGCGGTCTACCTTGAAATCTTGCACAAAGCGCTGTCCAAGTCTGCAGAGTGGTCATGTGAGGTCACGGATCACCACCGTGACCCTAGAAAGCCGTACATCAATCTGCACTTTGGAGAAAAGGGCTCGAAGCGAGTGTTGCGATTATTTCTCACGCTAGATCCTGAAAATTTTGCTTCTGTTCGGCTATTGCCAAGCCGGGCAAATTTACGTGGACTGGAGACTAAGGGTGGTGAGCGAGTCGCAAGTCCACACTACAACCAAACTATCGCTGAAGACATGTACGCGGACTTGCACGCGCGATACTTTGCGGCAGCTTCCGCAAAGGCCAAAAGCTTACCGGGTGCCGTCATCCTCTTCAAGCGATGGGCTCAAGGGCGAAGGCTCATGGACGGCGCTGACGCCATGAATGGATTCTTCGTGTCAATGCTCTTCGCATACATGCTGGAGCGAGGAGGCGAATTGAGCACTAGTATGCATTCTAATCAGATGTTTCGGGCTGCACTTGCAACGATTGCGAATCCCAACTTCTTTAAGAAGGGTCTATTCGCAAACGGCCAACCCACGGAGGTGGACGAATGGCGGCAAGCTTTCTCAAATGTTTTTCTCGGGCCGTGTGGTCACGTCAACTTCATGTCTAGAATGTCCTCAAACGCCGTGGACGAGCTGGTTCACGAGGCGGCGCTCTCTTTGGCTGAATTGAAGAAGTCTGACCACTCTGCGTTCAGTAACGTCGTGCTAGGTCGATTTCCTGCAGCAGTTCGATATGACTTGCACGTGCATGTCCGCATGAATATTGCAGAGAACGCTTCAGCTTCCGAGAGAGACTGCAGCGCTCGGCGCTCAGCGGAATCAGATGTGGCAAAAATCGTGTCAAGAGCCCTGAGTGATCGCGCAAAACTTGTGCGAGCACTCGAAGTGCCTAGTTCAAGCGTTGACATCATTGGTAGTTCTGCATGCATGATTTGGATTGGCGTCGTATTGAACCCAGAGAACGCTCTCCGATTGGTTGACATAGGCCCAAGCTCGTCTGAGGACAAAGCAGCAAAAGAATTTCGTGCGTTCTGGGGCGATAGATCGGAACTTCGTCGTTTCAAAGATGGACGGATTTGTGAATCTGTTGTGTGGGATTTTGTTCCACCGTCAGAGCGACATCACATCCCCGCCATGGCTGCCGAGCAAGCTCTCAGGAAAAACATGTCAGGTATCGATGACTTCGAATGGAGCTCTAAAATGTTCGATGAACCCATGCAAAAGATCGTCACTTCGAGTGAAGGAACTACACCAGCCGGTTTGCTCCAGACTCTGGATCGATTGGCAAAACGTATGAAGGATTTGAAAGAGATACCTCTTCAGGTGAGCAATGTGCAGCCTTTGAGTGGCGCTTTTCGAGGAACTGATCCGTTTCCTCCTACACCGCATCCGTTGGCGCACGGTGCGGGTGTCGGTCTGGGAACGGGTGATGATGATATCCCTGCTTGCCCCAAAACGCTTGACATCATGGTATCGCTTGAGGGCAGTGGACGCTGGCCCGATGATCCGATTGCCATCGAGAAAACTAAAGCTATGATGGCTATTCAGCTCGCCGAGTCTCTGCGAAAGAGCTATGCCATGCCCAGCATCGTCTCTGAGGAGGCGGTGGATCTCTTGTTTGAAGGATATGCATTCCGGGTTCATGTGAACGCTTCTGCCGGTGGCCCACACGTCAAGGCTACTGAAGAGGAGCTGCATCACCGCGCTGCTCACGCTGGTTTAATTGCATCGATTGCTGCAAGATTCCCTATGTACGGTGCTTCCACGCAGCTAATCAATCGATGGATTGCTTCACAGATGTTCTCTGCGCACGTGTCTGACGAATCGATTGAGGCACTTGTGGCGTTGCTTTTCGTCAATCCTTGTTCACAGTTGCCGCCGATGTCTCGCGAAGTCGCATTCTTGCGATTCTTGAATTTGCTTGCGTCGCACATGTGGTTCGACCCGGTGGTTTTAGATCCAGAAAGTGTCGTCACTGTGGCAGAGATAGAGGGCATAGACAGAACTGCCAAAGATGCGCCGGCAATGTGCATCGTGACTCCTCACGACAGGACCGGTTCGCTTCTTGCGCAAAAAAGACCTGGTGTAGTTGTTCTCAAGAGACTTGTCGCCATCGCCGCTCGTGCAACCTCGGAGATGCAAGCCGTGCTTGAAGGCACTTCGGAACACTCAATGTTTGAGACGACCTGCTGGGAGAGATTCTTCAAACCCTCCCTGAGTGGTTTCGATGTCGCGTTCATTCTTCGCAAAACTGCACTGCCGTTCCCGAAGCAGGCTCTATTTCCGAGCAAACGCTTGTACAAGCGGATGCGAGCGCAGTTTGAAAGCGAGATGAGCGTTGTAGATGAGGAAGAAGAAGAAACGCTGAGTCGCAGCATCAAGCTCGCAAAGATCCCTCCGAAACTCCTGAACAAGGGACCGGATAAAGCGCGCGAGGCTTTACTTGTTGGTTTCGATCCGGTTGAGTGCTTCCTGCGCGATGCGCATCATAGACTTGGTGGTACCGCTCTCTTATTTGTCGACAAGTACGGTGGAGATGTCGTCGGCGTCGCGTTCAAGCCAAACGCCGTGCACGTCGACGCCGCGCTTCCAGATGCCGTCTCATGGTTAGGAAATCCCGACCCGCCAGCGCGCGAAGAGGTGATCGAGGAGCTTGCCACCGTCATCGGCGCCGACTTTGTCGAGAAGGTTCTCGCGTGACCCCCTCGCCCCGCGCTCGACCTGTAACAGCCATGATGACTTTCGTCGCGTTTCCTTCCCTCTTAAACAATCGCGCGTCCGCCGTATTCTACATGATTCTTCCGGGGCCGGTCGGGAGGCCGGCCCCACGGTTTTATCCAATATGATGAGTCGGTTAAGTCGATGATGATCATCGAGACGTCAGCCCCCTCCAATCACCTTGTTACTTTGAGCGGCGTCAACCAGCTCTGATCCCTTCCTCTTTTTCTCACACTTACGATGAATCTCGCCCATCACCGTTCGCGAAGAACGGCGCCCGCGCGGGCCGTCGACGCGTCGATGCGGCGACGTCGAGCGTCGCGTGGACGCCGCACGCGCCGACGCGAGACGTCGCGCGATGTCGGCTCGACTGTCGCGTCTCTCGCCGCAGTGCGCGGCGAGCTCGAGCGGACGCGGCGCGTCGAGCGGGTCGAGCGGACGCCGAACCGGCGGGCGACGACCGGGACCGACGGGCGGCGGCGGACGCGGCGGACGCGGCGGCGCGCCCGAGCGACGACGATCGCCCGAGGAGAAGCGAACGATCGGGGAAAAGGAGAAGCATCTGTACTTTGATGAGGCGCAGATCATCGTCGTCGGGGGGCCCGGAGGTGACGGGGAGGGGTGGACGGGGACGGCCAAACCGAAGGTCGTGAAAAACTTCAAGTATCAGTGGGGGCGAAACCTGAAAAAGTTCATCGAACTTCCGGCCGCGGAGCCCGCGGACGGAGGACGCGGAGGAAACGTTTATCTGCGAGTCGATCGCACGTGTGACTCGCTCCTGCATTTGCACGAGCGCAAGACGTGGCGGGCGAAAAAGGGGTATCACGGAAGTGCCGCGGATTACGCGGCGGGCGGTCGCGAGCGTCACCGTGTGGCACCAGATCAAGAGCATCTGTACATTCCGGTGCCCCCTGGGACGGTAGTTCGACGCAAACGCACCGGTGAGCTTCTGGGCGACATGACTCAGCATGGTCAGACGCTTTTGGTCGCCGAGGGAGGGGCCGGGGGATTAGCTGCACGCAGGCAGCAGCGTCAGGTGAATCGCCGACGTAACATCAAGGCGGATGATTTCGAGGCCTCAGACATCGCTATTGACACTGCTTCGCTCGTAAACTCAGCGGGCGAGAACGGTGAAGAGCTTTCTATTGAGTTGCTCATGCGTGTGGTCGCCGATTGCGGCCTCGTCGGTTTGCCAAACGTTGGTAAATCATCCTTGCTCAAAGCAGTCACGAGGGCGTCGCCTGAAATTGCCAACTACGCTTTCACCACACTCATGCCAAACCTCGGGGTAATCAAGAGCGAGGATGATCTCGCTCCTACTGGAGAGTCATCGACGGTCATGGCTGATCTCCCAGGTTTGATCAAGGGTGCACACAAGGGTTTGGGACTTGGTCGTGCGTTTTTGCGTCACTTGAGACGAACGCGTGCTATGGTCTGTGTCGTGGACGCCTCAGGACAGGACCCCGTGAGCGATTACGTCGTCGTACGCCAAGAGTTGAAGCTGTATAACCCAGAATACGTGCAGCGACCTCACATTCTTGTGCTGAACAAAACTGATATCGAATGGGCTGGTCTTCGCGTCGAAGAGCTCATGCGTGAACTCAAGGCACTCGATGAGGAAACCATCGGTGTTGCACCTGTAGCAATTCTTCCTATCAGCGCGAAGGAGGGGACGGGAGTGCCCGAGTTTATGGCTGCTCTCGAAAAGTTGATGAAAGAGGAGGACGCGCGACGATGAACGCATGTACGCTGCTGCTAACATTTTTTAATACGCTACCTAGCTCACATGTCGAAGAGACGGATTTCACCAAACGCCTCTTGTCTTGTCACGTTGTACCAAGCGACAACGCGTGCGCCGCCGAGCGTTGGAGAAAGCGCGCAATCCAAGCCGTACACAACTTCCGGAGACACGATCTCCTTCCTGAAAACATCGCGAACCTCTGCCATGGGCTTCCGTTCCTTCAGAGCGCCGATTCCCGCTCGCGTTGCCGCGAGTGCCTCTGCACCGCTCGTTCTCACCTCCGCACGGAATCGAAGCGGGCCTAAGATTTGCTGTCCTACAGACACTGTTACCGAAGTTGGACTTGCTTTCACTCTACCGTCCATCGTAACTAATCGATCGGCCAAAGACATCGGTGCCTGTGTCTCTGCGGCAAGCGGCTTGTGTGGTACTCCAATTCCGCCAGCATCAAGACGAAGATTGAGCGACGTGAAATCGAGTAGCGGACGAGCGAACGAACCGAGCTGAGCGTGTAAAGACACGGAAGTGAAATTTTGCAGTTTGATTTGATCGCCATCCTTGTAATTGTCCTCCAAACTCTTTCGTATCATCCCTCCGTAGATGCCTCCAACTGTCAGCATCGGCACTTGCGGGAGCGCCGTGTACCCAGCCACCGCGCTCGTGGAATTCGCCTTGCGTCGTCGACGACCGCGCCACAGCACAGCCTGTTGCTCACAAGAAACGCCAGCCAAAACTTCCTTCCTAGGTGGCTTTCGCATCCCACCATCCGCAGTCTGCTCGAATGGAGCGAGCTCCGAACCAAGCCACGTGCGCGCCATGACTCGGTAGTTAATGCTGCGACGACCGCGAGAGGCGACGCTCACCGACGCCGTCTTCGGCCCATCGATGTAAGCGTTGCTCGTTTGGAAACGTTCATTGTGAGACAACTCCGCGCTCACAATGTGACTTGGAATCTTCGCCTCCATCATCACTCGACCTCGAGCAATCTCCTTGGTCCCCGGTTCCTGCACCGACGCGTCCTCCTTGGCGCCGATTTTGAAACTCTTGGTCAGCGCCCTCGTGATGGTTTTCACGCTCGACAGCTCGCCAACTGCTTTCACGGCCACGTTCTGCAATAAATTCGCCCGAAATCTCCCTCCCAGCGCGTACATTGACGCATCCAGAAGCGCTCGATGCGCCTTCCCCTCCTGCACCTGCTCCGTGTTCCACGCGCGCTGCGCCCGCACGCGCGCGGTGACGGTGCTCCACCACCCACCCGTGCCGACGTTCGCGACGACCCGATCGAGCACCATCCCTCCCTCATCGTGCACGTAACTCGGAACCACGGGCGCGTTGAGCAATTTCTGCGCCAGGAACACCTGCTGCGACCGCGACAACCCGCTCGGGAGCGTCATGCCGAGCGAGGACGCGTTCCCCCCGTGCGCGCGCGCGGCGCCGTCCAGACCAGCGCTCGACGCCGTCTCTTGCGCATCGAACGATTTCGCCAGCGCGTGTTTCATCGGCGCGAACGCTGGGTGTCTCAACCCACTCGACGGCGACATCACACGGGATCGTCGCGTCGCGCCGTGGCGCGTCCAGCGCGCGCGCGCGCGCGTCGCGCGCCGGCGAGCCCGGTCGGGCGTCTCGCACGTATTCGCACGATGTCGAGCCCATTCGCGCGCGTACACGCGTCCGCGCGTGCTTCGTGCACGCGTACATGGGTGTCTTGGTCGCACACTACGGGGATGCCGTCCCGCCCGACCGCGCGGCGCGCCGACCGCGCGCGGACCGCGCGCGCGAGCGCGGCGGCGCGCGGCGCGCGCGCGCGACGTCGCGGCGTTCGTGCATGTCGGTGTGAGCCGGCGCGTCGTGGAGGCGTGCGTCGAACCGAGGACGGTGACGCGAACGAGGTGACGCGCGTGGGCGTGAAGGTATCGTTCCATTCGCGCGGGTGGGGCGAGACGAGGACGATCGCGCGATCGCGGCGAGGGCGCGCTTGTGAGTGAGAGGGTGCGGTGACGAAGACATCGGGCATCATGGCGATGGTAAACATTGGCTCGTCGAACGCCGGGGATCAGTTTTATCGGTATAAGATGCCGGCGATTCAATCGAAGATCGAGGGACGCGGGAATGGGATCAAGACAAACGTGGTGAACCTGGTGGACGTGAGCAAGGCGCTGGCGCGACCGCCGATGTACACACTGAAATTCTTCGGTAATGATCTCGGGGCGCTGACCAAGTTTGACGAGAAGTCTGGTCTTGCCATCGTGAACGGAGCGCACGACGCGGGAAAGCTTGCGCAGAGCTTGGAAGGTTTCATCAAGCGCTTCGTGCAGTGCTTCTCGTGTGGAAATCCGGAGACGATGATCGAGATCTCAAAGAGGGAGACGATTCACCTGAAGTGCAAGGCATGTGGCGCGCTTTCGGACGTGGATATGCGACATAAGCTGTGCACGTACATCGTCAAGAACCCGCCGGAGATCAAAAAGGACAAGAAGGAGAAGCAGCTTCGCCGCGCCGAGCGCGAGCGTGAGGAAGCTGGCGCTGAGATTGACGCTGAAGAGCGAAGACGACGTAAGGCTGAAAAGAAGGAGAAGAAGGAAAAGAAGGAAAAGAAGGAAAAGAAGGAGAAGAAGGAGAAGAAGGAGAAGAAGGAACAGGCCGATGAGGCGCCTGAAGGAGCCTCCTCGGCCTCCGAACCTGACGACGATGACGAGGAAGATGTGCAGTGGGTTACCGATACTTCCGCCGCTGCGGCAAAGGCTCGAGCGCAAGAGCAACTTACCGATGGTGCCGCCAGTATGGTAAACGTCGTGGCCGATAAGATGAAGGACGCCAATATCGACGACGAAAGTTCTGAAGAAGAGGAGGATCCCCGCGTCTCAAAGCTTCGTGCCTACGCGGCCAAAAACGACGCTCAGAAAACGGCGGAGTTCCTCGTCTCCGACGCCCTTGGGGTTGAGTCTAAGGAACTAGGCCTCGTATTCCTTCTTGAGGCCATCTTCGACGAAGATGAGCCCATTCCGCCGCAAATTAAGTCGCAGAAGGCGTACATTAGCGCCGCATGCCCAGATGCCAAACTTCAGCGCTCTCTCTTGTGTGCTTTCGAGCGTTACGTCACTGAAACCGCCACTTCTGGCTTCAAAGCGTTCTCTTTAATCCTCAGCCAACTTTATGAGCTGGATCTCGTCGAAGATGACGTCATCAAGGCTTGGAACGAGGACGTTGCCGCTGCTGCGGGCATCGACGTTGAGCCCAAGGTGGCTCAAGCAGTGCGCAAGCAGGCCGCCAAGTTCATTGAATGGCTCGATGAGAGCGAATAGGACGATGATGAAGACAGCGACTAGACCCATTCATCGCTGCGCTAGCGCGTCGTCTCGACGACCACGTTTTGTGTTGAAGTACTTCCGAAACAAAATGAAACGCTACCGCTCTGCACGCACCCCCCTCCCTCAGTGTGCACCTCGCGTATGTTCGCGACGCGGTACATCAACCGCCTCGTATCGCGCGATTTCAATCGAGCACAAAGGTTGTTAAGCACCCTCGCCGGTGACGGGCGAGTGTCGACGCACGGGGCGAACGCTCGGTCGACTATGGGGACGTCCCAGTTGAGCGAAAAGCGCACCATCAGGGGAGTCGTTTTCGACATGGACGGCACGCTGTGCGTCAGCTCGGCGCTGGATTTCACAGAGATGCGCCGACGAGTTGGTTGTGCGACGGCTGATATCCTAGGCGAGGTCGATTCGTGGGACGAAGCGCGACGGACGCGTGCATACGAAATAATCAGTGACATGGAGCGCGAGGCGCTTCGGACAACGACAATCATGCCGGGCGCCCTGGACGTTGCGGAGACGCTGGATGGTATGGGTGTTCCACGCGCGCTCGTAACGCGTAACGCGGCGAGCTCGGTGGATTTTTTTCACTCGGAAGTGTGGAAATTGGCGCCGTTTTCGCCCTGGTTGAGCAGAGAGTTCAAGCCTTATAAACCAGCACCTGATTCTTTGTTACACATCTGCGAGCGATGGGGCTGCGCCCCGAGCGAAATCATCATGGTGGGTGATAGCGCAAAAGACGACGTGGTGAGTGGAAATCGCGCAGGAGCGGTGACGGTGCTGTTAGACAGTGGCAGAACGAGAAAATGGACGGAAGAATTTGGGGTCCAGAATGTGCCAGATGAGATGGTTCCGCACTTTGTGTGCTCAAACATGGGCGAGTTGAAGGTGCTGCTGACGGAGTCCGGACATTTTGAGTTCTTCAGGCGCGATTAATTTATTAGGGTATTAGATTTAACTTTAGGAAGTGGCTATGTAAAGAGAGGGTGCTATGCAGTCTATTTCTTGCCAAGAGTCGAAATCAACTCTGCTTGCACATCTTGCGTCACAGCTTGATGCGAGCTATATTCCATCGTAAATTCGCCTTTGCCTTGAGTCATGCTTCTCAGCTCGGTGCTATAACCGAACATCTGGCTGAGCGGTACGCTCGCGCTGACAATGACGTCGTCGCCGTCTGCAGATGTGTCGTTGATGGTCCCCTTGCGGCGGTTCACGTTTCCTATCACGGTACCTTGGAATTCCGACGGAATGGTGACATCAACCTTCATGATGGGCTCCATAAGCTTCGGATTCGCATTGTGAAAGGCTTGTCGGAATGCCGCAAGAGCGGCGAGCTTGAAAGCCAATTCAGACGAGTCGACTGCGTGCGACGCCCCATCTGTCAGCGTAATCTTGATCCCCTCTACGGGGTACCCAAGCAAACCACCGGTGAGTGCTGCCTCTTTAAACCCCTTCTCAACGGCTTGAATGAACGACGGAGCGATAGCGTTGCCGATAATGCCGTTCTCAAACACGACGTCGGTCGAATCTTGCAAGGGTTCAATGTAACCCACAACCTTACCGTACTGACCTTGACCACCTGATTGTTTCTTATGCAGGTAGTCGAATTCCGCCCTCTTTGTGATAGCTTCTCTGTAGTTTACTCGCGGCTGACCCACCTCGCAGTCAACTTTATACTCGCGGCGCATGCGCTCGACGTAGATGTCGAGGTGCAGCTCACCCATTCCACTGATGATGGTCTGTCCACTCTCATCATCCATGTGTACACGGAAAGTGGGATCTTCCTTTTGGAAGCGCTGAAGCGCTTTGCTAAAGTTTGCTCCTTCGGACTTACTCTTCGGACTCACTGCCAGAGACATCACCGGCTCGGGGACCCGCATGGAAGTCATGGCATAGTTCACAGAGCCATCAGTGAATGTGTCACCGCTCTTGCAGTCAACGCCGAAGAGCGCCACAATATCGCCACTCGAAGCAGAGGTAACATCCTCCATATCATCACTGTGCATTCTCACCAGACGAGGCACCTTGAGCTTCTTACCGCTGGAGGTGTTTATGATCGTCATTCCCTTATCAATCTTGCCCTGGTAGACCCGAAGATAGGTGAGCTGACCAAAACGACCCTCTTCAAGTTTGAAAGCCAACGAGACTAGCGGTGCGGAGGGATCATCATCCAGAACAACCGGCTCCTCTTCATTCTTGAGATCTAATGCCACATTTTTCACTTCAGACGGGTTCGGAAGATAGTCCGTGACGCCATCCAACAATAACTGCACACCGCGGTTCTTGTACGCGCTGCCCATGAACAATGGAGCGAACTGGTTCGACACCGTCGCTCGCCTGATCGCCGCCTTGAGTTGCTCCTCAGTCGGTTCCTCACCCATTAAGAACAGGTCTCCCAACTCTTCGTCAACCTCTGAGACGCACTCAATGAGAACCTTGCGTTTTTCTTCAGCGAGCTCCTTCAGGTTGGAAGGAATTTCAGCCTCCGTCAACGTCTCTCCGTTTGCACCGGAAAATGTGATGGCTTTCATTCGCACTAAATCAATGAGTCCTTCGTGGTTCTCTTCCAATCCGATAGGAATCTGCACTGCTGCCGCGTTGAGCTTCAATTTGTCTCGCACTTGACTGAGCACCTTCCACGGGTTTGCACCAGCTCTATCGCATTTGTTCACAAAGCACAACCTCGGGACGTTATATCGACGCATTTGCCGATCCACCGTAATTGATTGCGACTGAACGCCCCCCACCGAGCAGAGCACGAGGATAGCGCCGTCGAGCACTCGCAGTGCTCGTTCGACTTCAATGGTAAAATCGACGTGCCCGGGTGTGTCGATAATATTGATATCGGATTCCTTCCATCGACAGTACGTCGCCGCTGACTGAATAGTGATACCCTTCTCTCTTTCGAGCTCCATAGAATCCATCTTTGCCCCCACCCCGTCCTTACCTCGCACCTCGTGTATTGAGTCGATGCGTCCCGTGTAGAATAAGATGCGTTCCGTCAGCGTCGTCTTCCCGCTGTCGATGTGCGCCGAGATCCCGATGTTCCTTCGCAGCTCCCTGCGAGCGTCTGCATCGCTTGACTTCATCCTCATCCACGTCCTAGGTCCGCGCGTGAGCTCAACCGTCGTCGCCGTCGCCCATCGAAGCGCCGTCGCCGCCCCGGCCGTTCTTCCGCTCTCCAGCCATCGCGCGCGACCGACGACATCGCTCGCCCTCGCGAGCGCGCGCACCGCGTCGGAGAGGGATCTCACTCCCATCACGAGCGATCACCGCTCGTCGCGACGCCGGCGCCGACTGCGGTCTCGATCGAACGCCGGCGGCCGAGCGCGTCGATGCGGGTGGCTTAGGGTTCGGCACATCCGGCGCGACCGACGCGACCGGACCGCGCGCGCGCGTTCGGCGCCGCGCCGCGACGCTTTGACGCGCGCGCGCGATGCTGGGCGTGCGAAACGGCGGTGCCGCGGCCTGGGGCGCCGCACTGCTCGTCATGGGTGGATACATGGCGTACTCGGGGGAGTACGCGCGTTGGATGCACGAGCGAGACGTGGACGCGCGGATGCGGCGAGGCGAGGCGTTGATGAGTTCGGGAGAGACCGCGGAGCGGTATAAGGCGGCTCTGGAGGAAGCGGAGCGAGCCAAGGTGAAAAAGGTAGGGGGTGGGTGGTTCGGGCGCGGATGATGCGCGAAAGGAATCGCATTGTAAAAACGAGCTAACAAACGAGCGCGCGTAACCGTCGGCGAGAGGCGTTCGCTGTCACCAGGCGACGCTCTCCACCGTGTACGTCGTAGAAACCACGCCGTGTTGCTCGGGAAGGGGAGAATTCTCGCTCACGTGCCTGAGAGCGCCTTTTAGCGTCGCTAATGAGCGCATCATATCGAGCATGTGGGTTGAGCTCTCCTTGAGTTCGCGCACGCGTTCCGTGACGTCGTCTGCAAGGCAGAACATCGCCAGCTGGGCGTCGAGAAGGGCCGAGGTCCAATTCACCACGGCGTGTGCGCTCGGTATCCCAGTTTCGGCTAAGGTATTGATTCTGGCGAACAGACCTTCGGACGAAGCGTAAAACTTTGTCCAGACAAGCAAGTAGTTGAGGAGCGAAACCGCTTCCTTCTTGGACAACTTGCGCAAAACACTCAAGCTCGTGGCAGGATCCAAGGGACGAGCGATGAGCGCGTGAAGCTGCTGAGCCCAAGGCGCGAACGAATCGTACGCACAGACAAGAAGTTTTGCCCTGGCGATAACTTCTTGCTTCGTCTCTCCAGATTTGTCGTTTAATATGCACTCCTCTGCCTCTTCAAGCACCCGCTCTGCCATCTTCTTGTTTGCCATGGCGCACTTCTTCAAATGCGGATCTTCGGCGTCCCTGGATAGACCTGCGCGTAAAATGGCAGTCAGATCTTCTGTGGAAACGTCCGTGGCGTGCAGAAGAAAACTATTTAGTTCGTCGAACTTGTCTTCCTCGAGGAGGGCGGGCACCAACTGTGCGGTCGAAGAACCACAAATATGTCCACCTCTGAGTAGTATAGAGACTGGCTCCCACGAGCGATGAGTTAACGCGCCCTTGATCGCGCTATCTATGAGAATTTGAGGAATGGGAAGAATTTTCATCATGGCCTCGAGCGAGGAGCTTGCTCTTTTGCTTCCACTGGCCAAGGCCTCTGCAGCCGATCGAACTGAAGTCTCAGCAGCTTGCGAATCAAAGTTGTTCCATTCGTGCCCCAAATCGATCAAGCCTTGACCACTCACCTTAACATCGTCGAGTTTCCAAGTAGGTGTTACGGCAGCGTGCTGCCTAACCTCGATCGCCGATGACACCGCTTCCACGCCCAAGATGCGTGAGGCCGCAGTGCTCACTTCAGGCTGTGCGCTAACAGTGAGTGAGCCCACGAGCGCGGCTAAGGAAAGCTCGGGGAGATCCAACTGCACGGAAAGCACTTGATCTGAAAGTCCAACGATCAATGCACCGGAAGTTGCGGCGAGGCTAACTCCAGACGTGCGACCAACCTTCTGTTCCAATCCCTGACTCACATCCTCTGCTAGGTGAACAGCTCCATATCGTGAGTCAATTACGGCAACAATCACGGTATTTTCCTCCTTATCATTCGCCGCGATAGCATAGTAATCTTGCGACAGACATAATGAAGCCACAGTTGTCAGCCGCGAACTGTTTTCGCTCTTCTTTTTACTGCGCTTGCCTGATATTGCTTCTCCCTGGCAATCCAAGCCGTCGAGCTTCAGTTTGTGAGTGACAGTGCCATCGCTTGTGTCGTGCAGCACCCAGAGTCCGTCTTCCCACAAGATCATGATTGTTTCACCGTCACTGGCCGCAGTTAAGACTCTAAGCTTGTCTGCACCGTCCGGGTGATTGATGTCCAACTCCCACGCTTGTTCAACACGTTGACTGTCACTCGCTCCTGTGACAACATATGCAGTCGCTCTACGCTTCTTCAAGTGCATATCCGTCGTCAGAACGAGGGCACCAACAGAATCCGGTAATGCAGCTGCAAACTCAACTCGCCGAGCTCTTGTCTTTTCGTTCGCACCACATACAAATTCAGCCGAAGTGTTGAAAAGTTGTAACTC
>Ga0181582_10001906_pt1 | contig 16543 bp, 15 predicted proteins | sample 071ome_32_FD_132438 | JGI IMG/M metagenome (GOLD analysis project Ga0181582, IMG submission 132438) | Coastal salt marsh microbial communities from the Groves Creek Marsh, Skidaway Island, Georgia - 071405AT metaG (megahit assembly) | ecosystem: Environmental > Aquatic > Marine > Intertidal...
ACCCCTGACCTTGTTCACTTCCCGGATGCAGCCGGCGAGGGAAAGACCCTCTGCCACGATAGCGAATACCAGCACACCAATGGCGATCAGCGGCGAGGAAAGACCCTCGGAGTCCCCCAGTTTGTGCGTGCCTTCATAGATGGAGAAGAGGCCACCCATGCTGAACAGCATGATGGCAACGATGAATGACCAGAAGTAAATGATCTTGCCGTATCCGAGCGGGTGCTTCATGTCCGGCGGACGCTTGGCTTTCTTGAGTCCCAGGAGCAGCAGGGCCTGGTTGCCGCAGTCGGCCATCGAGTGTATCGACTCCGCCATCATGGAGCCGGAGTTGGTGACGAGCGCGGCGACAAGCTTGGCGATGGCGATGGAGAAGTTCGCCGCCAGGGCGTAAAAGATGGATTTTAAGGAATCAGCTTGAGCCATAGGATGAATACAAGCTTTAAGCTTTCAGCTCTCAGCCGAACGGGTGCCTCAGCATGATCGTCTCTTCACGGTCCGGGCCGGTGGAGATCATGTCGACGGGCGCCTCGATTTTTTCCTCGATGAACCGGATATAGTTGCGCGCGTTTTCCGGCAGGTCATCAAGGGATTTGGCGCCGTACGTGGATTCGCTCCAGCCCGGTAGTTCCTCGTAGACAGGTTCCAGCGTGTCATAGATATCGAAATTGGTCAGGCAGGACATGGAGTCCTCGCTTATACCCTTGTAGCCGGTGCACACCTTTACGGTTTCAAGACCGTCAAGGACGTCGAGCTTGGTCAGGCAGATGCCGGACACGGAATTGATGCGAATGGACATCTTCAGGATGATGGCGTCGAACCAGCCGCAGCGGCGGTTGCGCCCGGTGGATGCACCCAGTTCCTTGCCCACGCTGAACATGTGATGGCCGACCTCGTCGAACAGCTCGGTGGGGAAGGGGCCGCTGCCGACACGGGTCGTGTAGGCCTTGGTGATGCCCAGGACATAATCCAGGTAGAGCGGACCATAGCCGCTGCCGGTGGCGACACCGCCCGCCGTGGTGTTGCTGGAGGTGACGTAGGGATAGGTGCCGTGGTCGACATCCAGCAAGGCGCCCTGGGCCCCTTCAAACAGGATGTTTTCGCCGTTCTTGCGTGCAGTGTGGAGTACCTCGATGGTGTCGCAGACCATGGGTCGAATGCGTTCGCCCATGGCCAAGCTTTCGGCGAGGGTCTTGTTGAAGTCGATGGCGTCGGCCCTGTGATATTGGGTCAGGACGAAGTTGTGGTAATCGAGCACTTCCGCCAGTTTTTCCGCGAAATGTTGCTCATGCATGAGTTCGCCCAGGCGTATGCCGCGTCGAGCGACTTTGTCTTCGTAAGCCGGACCGATGCCCCGTCCGGTGGTGCCGATCTTCTTGTCGCCCTTCTTCGATTCGCGCGCCTGGTCAAGGCCAATGTGGTAGGGCAGGATGAGCGGGCAGGCGGCGCTGATCTTCAGGCGGTCGGTGACGGGGCCGGTCTTTGCTTCCAGTTCGTCGATTTCCTTCAGCAGGGCTTCGGGGCTTAACACCACGCCGTTGCCGATGATGCAGGTGACGTCCTCGCGCAGGATGCCGGAGGGCAGCAGGTGCAGGACGGTTTTTTCACCACCGATGACGAGGGTGTGGCCAGCATTGTGACCGCCCTGGAAGCGCACCACATTGGACGCCTTTTCCGTCAGCAGGTCGACTATCTTGCCTTTACCTTCGTCACCCCACTGGGTGCCGAGCACAACAACGCTTTTGCCCATCATTCAGCCTTAACTTTTTATAAACGATTAAATTGATCTTCCTGATCAATTTAATCTACGTTCGCGAAACACTGGCGCAACAGTGTGATTTTGCTTGTGTTTCACTCACTCCCGACGGCTATCGCCGCGTGCGGCACATCCATGTGCCGCAGGAGTCATCCGGCAACCAAGGTTGCCTCCATAATTTCTGTTACTAAACTGGTTTGACCTGCCAGGCCTTGCCGGACCTGACCAGTTCGAAATTGCAGTCCATGTCCGATGCGGACTCCGCCTGTCCGGGAAAGGCCCGCACCACCTGTTCGCCGTCGCTGCGCAGGGCGTCGATGGCATCAGTCAGCGCAGGATCGGTGTCGGCCGGCGCGTAGATGCGCCTGGATTCCCCGGCATGGCGATGGCCCTGGCCGAGCAGTATCTTCAGGTCGGCGTCGAAGCCGGTGGCGGCACGGGCGCGGCCAAAGACTTCGCCGATGTCGTCATAGCGGCCGCCGTTGGCGATGGCTTCGCCGTAGCCGGCCACGTAGGCGGCGAACACGACACCGGTGTGGTATTCATAGCCTCGCAGCTCGCCCAGGTCGAAATACAGGGACTGGCCAGGGAAGGTGACCTTGATGTCGGCGGCGATCTGGCGCAACTGTTCGATACTTTCCTTTACCTGCGCAGCCACCTTCGGCTGCTTGCTCTGGATCTCCTGTGCGGCCCGATCGAGTACGCTCTCGTCACCATGCAGTGTCGACAGGCTCTTGATGTTCGCGATCAAGGTCTTGTCGGCCCCGCCCTCGGACAGCACCTGCTCGATCTCGCCTGCGGACTTGCGCTGCAGGGCGGCAAACAGTTTCTGGGCCAGCTCGGCAGACAGGTTGGCTTCTCTTGTCAGGGCGCGGTAGATGCCGACGTGACCCAGTGCCAGCTGGACGTCGCCGATGCCGGCGGTATCCAGGGTCTTCAGCATCAGGCTGATGACCTCGATGTCACTCTCGATGCCGCTATGGCCGTAAAGCTCGGCGCCGATGATCAGCGGGCTGCGCGAACCCAGCAGGCTCTTCGGCAGCGTGTGCAGGACGTTGTCGGCATAGCACAGGCGGGTCGGGACTTCACGCTGCAGGACGTGGGAATCGATGCGGGCGACCTGGGAGGTGATGTCGGCGCGCACGCCCATGCCGCGACCGGTGAGCTGGTCGACGATCTTGAAGGTCTGCAGCTGCAGGTCGCTGCTGGGAACGATAAGCAGGGAGTCGAGGAATTCGATGAGCGGCGTCATGACCAGCTCGTATCCCCAGGTAGAGTAGAGGTCCAGCAGGTCCCTGCGCAGGGATTCCAGCTGGCTTGCCTGGGGCGGCAGGATTTCATCTACGCCGTCTGGTAACAGCCAGCGGTTTGCCTTAGTCATTCAATTAACCAAATACAGCAGAATCAGGCCTGCAATCATGCTTCCCAGTCCCATCAGGCGCAGGGAGGCGTTATCAATGTCGGCCAGGGTGGCCACCAGCTGGCGCCAGCGGCCCGGATACAAAAACGGGATTATACCTTCAATTACCAGCATCAGGCTTAGCGCAATACCGATTTCTCGCCACATGCTGGTGCTGGTTACTCCTGATTACTCGGCATCCGGCAGGCTCTTCGTCAGATACCTGAAGAATGCGCTGTTCGGGCTGACAATCATGACATCACTGCTGCTGTTGAAGGTCTCCACATAGGCGTTCAGGCTTCGGGTGAATTCATAGAATTCGGCATCCTTGTTGAAGGCATTGGCATAGATCGCCGCCGCCTGGGCATCTCCCTCACCGCGAATATTTTCCGCATCCCGGTAGGCTTGCGCCTCGATCACGATTTGCTGGCGGTCGGCGTCTGCTTCGATACCTTCCTGCATTTCACGACCGGTGGAGCGCAATTCCTGGGCTTCTTCCTGGCGCTCAGTATTCATGCGCAGGTAAACCGATTCACTGACATTCGGCGGCAGGTCGATCATTTTCACCCGGATATCCACTACCTCGATACCCAGCTCAGTCTGGGAAATGGCATTGAGGCTGGCGGTGAGATCCGTCATCAGCAGGTCCCTTTCTCCAGACACCACTTCGTGCACTGTACGCGTACCGAACTGGTTGCGCAGGCCGGTGTTGATGCGCTGTGCCAGCAGGTTGTTGGCGGAATTCTCGTCACCGGAGGTGGCGCGGTAGTAATCCGCCGTGTTGTAAATGCGCCATTTGGCGTAGGAATCCACTTCCAGGTAATTCTTTTCTGCCGTCAGGTAGCTCTGGGTAGGGGCGTCCAGGGTCTGGATGCGGCCATCGAATTTCCGGACGGTGTGCACACCCGGAATCTTTACATGCAGGCCGGGGGGTATATCGAAATTGGTGACTTCACCGAACGTGAGCAATACGGCGCGGTCGATCTGCCTGACAACGTATAAACAGTTGTAGGCAACGATCAGCACCAGTGCGATGCCTACCAGTGAAAACAGGGTTGAATTTTTCATCGGCTATTTCCCCTTATCGGAGTGGCGCGGGTTGCTCCCGGACTCTGAAATTCCCGTGATGAATTGTTGGTGCCCTCAAAGGAGCCATTGACCTCGGGAATACGCTGGCGATTGGTCTGGATGATCTGGTCCAGTGGCAGGACCATCATGTTATTGCCGTTGCCATCGACGTCGATCATCACCTTCGAGACGGTGCTCATGACCTGCTGAAGGGCATCGATATATAGCCTTTCGCGGGTCACTTCCGGTGCCTTCTGGTATTCCACCAGCAGTTGCTCGAAGCGCTGTGCCTCACCTTCGGCGCGGGCAATCACACGCTCCTTGTAAGCATTGGCTTCCTCGATCTGGCGCAGGGCAAAGCCGCGGGATTCGGGTACCACACGGTTGGAGTAGGCCCTGGCCTGGTTCTGGAAAGACTGGTTGTCCTCCCTGGCCTTGATCACGTCATCAAAGGCATCCCTGACCTGTTGCGGCGGCAGGGACTGTTCGATATTGACCTGGCGCACGGTAATACCGGTGCCGTAAAGGTCCATGTAGTTCTGCAAACGGATCATGGTGTCCTGGGCGATCTGGTCACGGCCGGTGGTGATGGCGTTGTCCATCGTGGAGGAACCCACCACGTGACGGATGGCTGACTCGGCGGCGTGCTGCAGGGAAATTTCCGGGTCTTCCACCTCCAGGTAATACTTGCGCGCATTGGTGATCACGTACTGCACGGTCATGGTGATGTCGATGATGTTGTCATCCTCGGTCAGCATGGTGTCGCTGAAATCACGGTCGTATACCCGGGTGACGTTGATCAGGGTGACTTCGTCTACCAGCGGCGGATTCCAGTGCAGTCCCGGCAGGACCACGGCATCCTGGGCAACGCCGAAGCGCAGCACCACGCCACGTTCCTGTTCGTCCACGGTATAGAAGCCGGCGCCGATCCAGATGATGGCCAGGATGACGAGCACGCCGACGACGAGACCGCCGGAAATGGCTTCGCCGCCGCCGTCACCGCCGCTGCTGCCGCCCCGCCCGCCGCCGAATAAACCCGACAGTTTGCGGATGTAGGAGTTTACAAGTTCTTCCAGGTCGGGCGGCCCCTGGTCCTTACCACCCGGACGGTTGCTCCAGGGGTCGTCCTTACGGTCGTCGTTGTCCGGTTCATTCCAGGCCATCAAACTCTCCTGATTGCGGGATTTCCGAGATGAATTAAATGTGGGGTTTTACAAACGCGAGGCGGGATTTTAACGAAAATCGGGCCCCATTGACACAGCTTTCGGCCGCTTCCGGACACTGCCGGTATGGTGCAAAGCCAGGAATTTCGGGCGGCTCAGGGCAATGCCGCTTCCTGGACGGGGGTGTCGGCAGCGGCAGGAACGGGACGCTCGAGGTAGGGGGCCGGATCCATGCCTTCTTCTTTCAGCAGGCGAACGAAATCCTCTTTCGGCAGGCGCAGGGCGAGATGCATGGTGCCGCCATCGTCCACGGTTTCGCTTTTCACCACGCCCTGGCCGTACAGGCGGGCGCGCAGCCGGCCGTGGCGCGGCTCCAGGGTGAGTTGCGGTGTGATCAGGTCCTCACCGAGCAGGTCGGCGATGGCCTGGAACAGCTCTTCCATGCCGGCGCCGGATTTTGCCGACACCCAGACCCGCCACGGCTTGCCATGCTCATCCCGGTCGACCACCGGCTGCGGGTTGCCGAGCAGGTCGATCTTGTTATAGACGAGCAGGGTGGGGATGTCGCCGGCACCGATTTCATGCAACACACTGTCCACCTGGTCTTTCAGCAGCTGGCGTTCGTCGTTGTTGCAGTCGACGACATGCAGCAGCAGGTTTGCCTCGATGGTTTCTTCCAGGGTGGCGCGGAAGGCGTCCACCAGCTGGTGGGGCAGGTGACGGATAAACCCGACCGTGTCGGCCAGGATGGCGTCGCCGAAATCCGGCAACTGGATTTTGCGCAGGGTGGAATCCAGTGTGGCAAAAAGCTGGTCGGCGACATAGATGTTCGATTCGCTCATGCGGTTGAACAGCGAGGATTTGCCGGCGTTGGTATAACCAACTAGGGAAACGGTGGGAATCTCGGCACGCTTGCGGGCGCGGCGGCCCTGATCGCGCTGCTTGCGCACCTTTTCCAGTGACTTGTTGATGGCCTTGATGCGCCCGCGGATCAGGCGCTGGTCGATTTCCAGCTGGGTTTCACCGACACCCCTCACACCGATACCGCCCTTTTGCCGGTCAAGGTGGGTCCAGCCCCGCACCAGGCGGGTCAGTGAATGCTGCATCTGTGCCAGCTCCACCTGCAGCTTGCCCTCGTAGGAGCGGGCGCGCTGGGCGAAGATGTCGAGAATGAGACCGGTGCGGTCGAGCACGCGGCACTTGAGTTCCTTTTCGAGGTTGCGTTCCTGGCTGGGTGACAGCGGATGGTCGAACAGCACGACTTCCGCCTGGTGCAGGCGGATCATGTGGGCGACTTCCTCGAGCTTGCCAGTGCCAATGAAGAATCTTGGATTGGCTTGTTTCAGGTGGCCGGAGACCAAAGCAACAGGGCAGGTCCTGGCTGAAAGTGCCAGCTCCTCGAATTCCCTCGGGTCAGGCTGGTCCAGCTCACCATCCAGATCCATCTGGACCAGGATGGCGACTTCACCGCTATCGGGACGTTCGAAAAAAATATCGGGACCTTATGACCTGTAAAGGGTACGTGGGGTATGGTTAGAGTGTATTGCCTGCCATATCTTCATCGCCGCTTTCCCCACCGGCCATCGGTACACGGATCTGGCGGCTGGGAACAACGGTTGAAATGGCATGCTTGTACACCATCTGGTTAACAGTGTTTTTCAGGACAATGACGAACTGGTCAAATGACTCGATCTGGCCCTGGAGTTTGATACCGCTGACGAGATAGATCGCAACGGGTACCTTTTCCTTGCGCAGCACATTCAGGAAAGGGTCTTGTAAAGAGTGCCCTTTTGACATGATATTTCTCCAAATCTTCTTCTTGTTTAAAACGCCTCAGGTGGAATCCTATTCCACACCTTTGAATTATAGAGCCACACAAACTCTCTGAACTAGTTAATGGTTCCTTCTGCGAGTAATTTCAAGCAGTTATTCACAATTTTTTCACTTTCACTGCCGCAATCCGCCTCAATCCGGTGCAATTCCGGCCAGCTTCTCAGCCAGGTGAGTTGGCGCTTGGCCAACTGCCGCGTGGCAGCGATGGCCTTGTCGGTCATGGCGGTCTCGTCATACCGGCCTGCCAGGAAATCCCAGGCCTGGCGGTATCCCACCGAGCGCATGGCCGGCAATTCCCGGTGCAGGTCGCCCCGTTCATAGAGCGACTTCACTTCATCGATGAAACCGTCGGCCAGCATCTGGTGGAAACGCGTGGCTATCTGTTCATGTAATACGGCGCGGTCAGCCGGATGGATCGCCACGAACACCAGGTTAGACAGGTAGTCGGGCAGGATGTTCGCGGATTTCTTTCCTGCCTCGTGATGCGCGGTCAGTGTCTTGCCGGTGACTTCAAACACTTCCAGGGCCCGCATCAGGCGCTGCGGATCGGTGGGATGAATGCGTGCCGCCGCGACCGGGTCCACTTCTGCCAGCCTGGCGTGCACTGCCGGCCAGCCCTGGGCATCGGCAAGGGCCTGGATCTGCCGGCGAATGCCCGCATCCGCCTCGGGCATGCTGGCCAGGCCCTCGCGCAGTACCTTGAAATAGAGCATGGTGCCGCCGACGAACAACGGCCGCTTGCCGCGGTCGATGATGTCCTGCGCCGCCTTGAAGGCATCGGCGCGAAACTCGGCCGCCGAGTAGGGCTCGGCCGGGTCACGGATGTCGACCAGGTGATGCGGGATTTCCGCCAGGGTCGCCTGGTCCGGCTTGCCGGAGCCGATGTCCATGCCGCGGTAGACGAGGGCCGAATCGACGCTGATGATTTCGAAGCCGTGCTGGCGGGCCAGTTCGAGGGCGATGGCGGTCTTGCCGGCGGCGGTGGGGCCGACGAGGCACAATACCGGCTCCGACTCTTCCGGCGAGGAGGTTTTGTTGGAGTGGTTACTTGGCAATTCAGTGAATCGATAAAGGGATAAAGGGATAAAAGGATAAAGGGCAACCTATTCAGGGTCTACAGTATGCGGCGTTATTGTCGCAGGAAGCTTTATCCCTTCATCGGTTTATCCCTTTATCGCCTTGCTAAGCTACAATGCGAGCCACAGGGGGTTAGACGCTTCAAAATGAGTTCCAGTTCACCCGTAGGTGTGTTTGATTCCGGCGTCGGCGGTCTGTCCATCCTTGCCCGCATCCACCAGCTGCTGCCGCACGAATCGCTCCTGTATGTCGCGGATTCGGCGCATGCTCCCTACGGTCCGAAGGGGGACGCCTTCATTCTCGAACGCAGCCGCGCCATCGTCGATTTCCTCATCACCAAGGACGTAAAAGCGATCGTTGTCGCCTGCAACACCGCCACCGCCGCCGCGGTGAAACAGCTGCGCGCGGAATATGCCATTCCCATTATTGGTATGGAGCCGGCCATCAAGCCGGCGGCGGAAAAAAGCAAAACCGGCGTCATCGGCGTACTGGCCACCGAGGGCACGCTGGCGAGCGACAAGTTTGTGGAACTGAAGAACCGCTTCGACGGCAAGGTCGAGATCATCACCCAACCCTGCCCTGGGCTGGTCGAGGAAATTGAAAAACTCGAACCCGATGAAGCAGTCATCGACAGGTTGCTGCGGCAATACATCCCGCCGCTGCTGGATAAGGGTGTCGACACGTTGGTGCTCGGCTGTACGCACTACAGCTATATCGAAAAACAGGTGCAGGCGGTGGCCGGAAATACTGTGGCGGTCATCGATACGGACGATGCCGTGGCAAGAAGGCTGTCCAGTGTGCTCGAGGAAAAGGCCTTGTTGAATGAAGCAGATGTCGACAGTGCGGTGGTTTTTTATTCCAGTGGTAACCCGGAAGGGCAAAGTAAGTTGGTTTCACGTTGCTGGGGTGCCAGCGTCACCGTACAGGCATTTTGATTACTTGCCACGCATAAATAGCTTGTCGAGCTCGTTCATCGACATCTGCACCCACGTCGGCCGGCCGTGATTGCACTGGCCCGACCGCTCCGTTCGCTCCATATCCCGCAGCAGTGAGTTCATCTCCGGAATCGTGAGCTGCCGGTTGGCGCGCACGGAGCCGTGGCAGGCCATGGTGGAGAGGATCTCGTCGCGGTGCGCCTCGATGCGGTCGCTGGTGCCGTGCTCGAGGAAGTCCGACAGCACGTCGCGCACCAGCTGTTCGGCGTCGCTGCTTTTCAGGATAACCGGCACCTGGCGGATGCTGATCGTCTCGGGACCTTGTCGTTCCAGTGACAAGCCGAGCTGTTCCAGTGCTTCCCGGTTCTCTTCCGCGCAGTCCGCCTCGCTTTCGCTGACGGCGACGGATACCGGTACCAGCAATGGCTGTGATCGGATGCCGTCCTCGCTCATGGCGGCCTTCATGTGTTCGTAGGTGATGCGCTCGTGGGCGGCGTGCATGTCAACCACCACCAGCCCGTGCTCGTTCTGCGCCAGGATGTAGATGCCGTGCAATTGCGCGATGGCGTAACCCAGTGGCGGGATTTCCTCGTCGTCCGTTTGCGCCGGCATGACCGGGCGCTCCCCCAGGGGTGCGGTAAAGTCGGCGAAGCTGGCGATCTGCGCTTCGATCTGTGTGCGCGACAGCCCGAAGCCCTGCTGCCGGGGTGATGCATAAGCGGTATCAGCAAAGCCGCCGCTGCCGGCGAATGCGGATTCGGGTTCAGCGACGGCCGCTTCCAGCCGGTCTTCCGGGCGCACGTCGGCCAATGACCGGTGCAGGGCGCTGAACAGGAAGTCGTGCACCAGGCGGCTGTCACGGAAACGCACCTCGTGCTTGGTGGGATGCACGTTGACGTCGACGAGCGCCGGGTCCAGTTCCAGGTACAACACGAACGCCGGGTGGCGGCCGTGGTACAGCACGTCGCGGTAGGCCTGTTTGATGGCATGGGTCACCAGCTTGTCGCGGATGGCGCGCCCGTTCACATAGAAGTGCTGCAGGTCGGCCTGGGAGCGTGAGAAGGTCGGCAGGCTGACCCAGCCCCAGAGCCTGAGACCACTGGCTTCCATGTCGATGCTGACCGTATTGTCGATGAAGGCAGGCCCGCACACCTGCGAGACGCGGCGGCGCTGTTCTGCCTCGCTGATCGCCGGCTCGTAGCGGTGCACCAAGCGCTGGTTGTGGGTGACGTTGAAGCCGACATCGAAGCGGCTCAGCGCGATGCGCCGGATCATGTCGTCGATGCGCTTGTATTCGGTCTGCTCGGTGCGCATGAACTTGCGCCGTGCGGGCGTATTGAAGAAGAGGTCGCGCACTTCCACGTTGGTGCCCGGCGGATGCGCGGCCGGGCTGACAGAAGCGGCCATGTCGCGCCCTTCCGTTTCCACCTTCCAGGCCTCACTGGCATCGGGCGTGCGCGAGATCATTACCAGCCGTGACACGGAGGCTATGCTGGCCAGGGCCTCGCCGCGAAACCCCAGTGAGGCGACGTGTTCGAGGTCGTCCAGTTCGCTGATCTTGCTGGTGGCGTGGCGGTTGAGCGCCAGGGGCAGGTCGTCCTTTTCCACGCCGCTGCCGTCGTCGCGCACGCGGATGAGCTTGATGCCGCCTTTTTCCAGGTCGATGTCGATACGCCTGGCGCCGGCATCGAGGCTGTTCTCCAGCAGTTCCTTGACGACCGAGGCGGGCCGCTCGACCACTTCACCGGCGGCGATCTGGTTGCTCAGGCGCTGGCTGAGAAGGTGTATGCGGGCACGCTTAGGTGCGCTGCTGCTGGCGGGCATGGTTTACTTCTTCGGGTGTTCCTCGGCTCAGGAGGAGGGAATTCGAATTACTTGTCCGACCCGAATGGTATCACTATTTAGGGCGTTGGTTTCGCGGAGGCGATCGAGCGGAATGCTGTAGCTCTCGGCGATTTCCGACAGGGTCTCGCCGCGGGCGATGGTGTGCTCGACGAAGGTGATGTCCATTTGGCTGAAGCCATTGGGGATGGTCAGTTCCTGCCCGATACGAATGGTATTGGATTTCAGGTTGTTGGCCGCCTTCAGGTCGGCCACCGACACGCTGAAGCGGTCGGCGATTTCCGACAGCGAGTCGCCGCGGTGAACCTCATAGCTGGACACCAGCGGTGCCGGCGCGCTGCCGCCGTTCTCCTTGTGCCAGGCCACCCAGGTGCCACGCGGGGGCGCGTTGTAGAACCAGTTCGTGATGCCACTGACGATGGCGCCGGCGAAGCGTTGCTGCCAGACCGGGGACGCCAGGTTTTTAGCATCAATGGGATTAGTGATGTAGCCGGACTCCACCAACAGGGACGGAATGTCGGCGCTGCGCAGCACGACGAAGTTGGCCTGCTCGACGCTGGTACGGCGCAGGTGGGTGGTGCCGTTCAATGCGGTGATGATGCTGTTGCCGGCTTCCAGGCTGGAGGCGATGCTGGCGGTCATGCTGAGGTCGAGCAGCACGCTGCGCAGCATCTCGTCCTTGTCGTCCAGGCGCACCTTGCCGACCCCGCCGATGAGGTCGGCGGCGTTTTCCTTTTCCGCCAGCAGGCGCGCCTGCTCACTGGTGGCGCCGCGCTGGGACAGGGCGTAGATCGTGGTGCCGCGGGCCGAGCTGTTCTTGTAGGAGTCGGCATGGATGGCGACGAAAAAGTCGGCGTTGTTCTCGTGCGCGATACGCGTGCGTTCGGTCAGGTACATGCCGTAGTCGCCTCTTCTGACCATGACGGCGCGGTAACCGGGCGTGGCATTGACGCGCTTCTCGATTTCCTTCGCGATGGCCAGCGTGACCTTCTTTTCCTGCAGTTTGCCGACCCCGATGGCGCCCGGGTCCTCGCCGCCGTGACCGGCGGAAATGGCGATGACGATCTCGCGCCTGGTGTCGGCAAGGTCATCGGTGGAGCGCCTGGCAACCGGCTCGCGGGATGACGTTTCCTGATCGTAGAAATCGATCACCAGGCGGGCGCCGTACTGGTCGTTGGGTTCGAGCAGGAAACTGCGGGGCTGCGTCTTGCTGCGCAGGTCGAAAACGATGCGATAGTCGTGTTCATTGCGCGTTGCACTGCGGATATTGCTGATCGGCGTGTCGGCGAGATCGAGAGCGCTGAAATCGGCGGTCAGGTCGGCATTGGCAATGTCGACCACGATGCGGTCCGGATTTTCCAGGCTGAAGACCTGGTGGCTGACGCTGTCGCTGAGGTCGAAGACCAGACGGGTGTAATCGGGAGCGCGGTAAGAGCGGACGTTTTCAACGACAGCGGCCTGGGTGGCGCTTATCGCGACCCAGCAACAGACAGCTATGAATCCGCGTGCGAAATGCCTCATAAGGCTTTTTTGTCTGCATCAAAACCCGCAAAAACCATAATTTACAGGTATTTACAGGCAATTTCTACAAAAAATATGAGGTTTTGGGGTTCCTGAGAGGGTCAGGTACTGGCCAGGGCCCTGGCGATATCCCGGCCGTGGGGGGTGTGCGCCGCGAACGCGACGGTGCGGCCGTGATTCTGGATAGCCAGATTGAGCGACAGGTCGGCCGGCGGCAGCACGCCGAAGGCCTTTTCCGGCCACTCGACCAGCACGAGCGCGTCTTCATCGAGGTAGTCCCACAGGCCGATGAATTCGAGTTCTTCCGGATCTTCGAGACGGTAGAGATCGAAATGGTAGATGCGGTTGTCGCCGAGCTCGTAGGGTTCAACGAGCGTGAAGGTGGGACTCTTCACGGCGCCGGTATGGCCCAGCGCCCGGATAATGCCGCGGCTCAGTGTGGTCTTGCCGGTACCGAGATTGCCGCTGAGGGTGATGAGACCGCGGCCCTGGCAGGCATTGGCCAGCTTGCTGCCGAAAGCAACTGTGGCCTCTTCATCGGCAAGGAACAATGGATCTGCCATGGGGACTACGGATTGACCAGCTGGTGGATGTGATCAAGCAGGTCAGTAGCGAGCATGCCGCGCTCGCCGTGGTCGGCTGCCACCCTGTCAGCGGCGCAGCCATGAATGCAGACACCGAGACGTGCGCTGTCCGCCGCGGAAAAGCCCTGGGCCAGCAGGCCGCCGAGCACGCCGCTGAGCACATCGCCCATACCGCCGCTGGCCATGCCGGGATTGCCGTGGGCGCACTGGTCGATCTGCACGCGCGCACCCTGACGATAGCAGACCAGGGTGCCTGCGCCCTTGAGAATACTGACGCCGCCGTAGGCCGCCTGCAGTTTTGCGGCGGCGGCGACCCGATCCTGTTGCACGTCGGCGGAACTGACATCAAGCAGGCGCGCGGCTTCACCGGGATGCGGTGTGAGGATGAGTTCTTTCACGTGACCGACTTCGTTCAGTCCAAGACCCTGGCTGAGGAAATTCAGGGCATCGGCATCCAGCACCAGGGGAACGGGCTGTGTGGCGAGGTGGGCCAGGGTCAGTTTCAGGCACAGGCGCGACCAGTCGCTCTGGCCAAGGCCGGGGCCCAGTACGATGACCGAGGCAGCCGGCAGCAGGGCAGCCAGGTCCTCGTTTGCCGCCACCGCCTTCACCATAAGCTCGGGGCAGCGCGCGAGGAACGCGGCACAGTGGAATGGGTGCGTGGCCACCGATACCAGGCCGGCACCGCTGCGGGCCGCACTCATGCCTGCCATCAGGGCGGCGCCGCCGAAGCCCTTGTCACCGCCGATCACCAGGACATGGCCAAAGTCGCCTTTGTGGGCGTCACGCTGACGCTTCGCCAGCTGGTGCTTGAGGGTGTCGTAGTCGATTTTGCGTGGGATGGCAGTCATCTTGGTCACGTGTCATTTCCGGCACAGGTTACCGGGCAGTGAAATTATAGAGGGAGGTGACGGCAACGTCTTGTGCTGAAACAAATAAGGCCCGTGTTCAACGAGCCTTATGGGTGTCCTGGTGGTCCAGGTTTTTCTTGGAGGTCTTCCGCCGGGTAGGCACAAGCCTGGAAAAGTTTTTGGTGGTAACCGTCAGTTGGCGTGACGCTTGCCCAGGGTGATGTGCCTGGGTCCTGAAGTGGCGACCTGGCCGCTGACACCAAGAGGAATCTGCTGGATTTTGCCCCCTGAGGCAAGGAATGCGGCGACCTGGTCATCGATTTTGCCGCGGGTAAAGTCTTCATTCTGTTCTTTAACGGGTTTGGATTTTACGCTCTTTGCACTAGCCATATTGATCCTTATTTCTTTATCAAGATGTTGTTGTGTTCGAGGATGCCGATGATGGATATCGGCATTATCGTTGCCCTGTTCCGGGCAATCAGGCGCTTTCTTCCCCTGAGAAACTGCAGCGCGGTCGGCCATTATAGTGGCTGGGGGAATTTTATTCATGGGGGAGCACAAAATTGACAGCTCCCCGTACAGAGACACAGCCGGGTACCGAAGAAAGACCTTACAGGTCGTGTGGGTGAAACGCTCAGCGAGTGGCGGTCGCCAGGCGCAGCGCCAGGGCGGTAAACACCAGCCCGGCCAGGCGATTGAGCAGGACCTGGGCCCGCGCCGAGCCCTTGAGCCAGTCGGCGATGAAGCCGGCCATGCAGGCGATGGCAATGAACACCCCCAGGGCGGCGGCCATGAAGATGGCGCCCAGCAGGAATATCTGCAGCGGCAGGCTGCCGGCGGCCGGGTCGGCGAACTGGGGCAGGAAGGCCAGAAAGAAGATGGCCACCTTGGGGTTGGTGATGTTCATCAGGATGCCGCGCCGGTAGAAGGCGCCGGCGGCGGGCTGGTTGGCGCGGGGGCCATCGTCGAGGTTACTGGCGCAGGCCCGGAACGCGCCCCAGGCGAGGTACAACAGGTAACCGGCACCGATCAGTTTCAGCAGGGTGAAGGCGGTGACGCTGACGGCGAAGATGGCCGCGACCCCGAGGGCCACGGCCGTGGTGTGGAAGATCAGGCCGGTGCACAGGCCCAGGGTGATGAGGATGCCGGAACGCCTTCCGTACAGAGCTGACTGGGTCAGGACAAAAATATTATCCGGCCCCGGCGCCAGGCTTAACAAAGTCGAGGCCAGGGTAAATGCAATAATGTTTTCCGGGCTCATCCTTGCTGCTTCATTTACTAGAAACTGGCAATCAGGTTGATCAGTGCGGCCTTGCCGTTCTTGTTCGCTTCCAGGCAGCGGCGCAGGGCGGCTTCGAGGTTGTCGGCGTTGTCGACCTTTTCGCCGTGGCCGCCGCAGGCTTCCATGATCCTGTCGTATTCCGGCGAATCGCCCAGCGACACCAGCGGCATGACGGCCTCCTTCGAGGCCAGGCCGTCCGGGTACATGCCAAGCGTGGAGCGGTGTACGGCGTGCCAGCGGGCATTGTTCATGACGATGGTCGTGGTGGGCAGGCCGTTGATTTTCGCGGCGTGGTGCGCGGCGGTCGGGCAACCGAACATGTAGGAGCCGTCACCGACGACGAGGATGACATTCTTCTCGGGTGCGCCCTTCTTCGCACCGAGGGAGGCGCCGAGGCCGAAGCCAAGCCCGCCCGCCAGCGAGCTGGACAGGTAGCTGCCGGGCTCCGCGAGATCGAGAAATTCCAGGGGTACGCCAAGTTCGTTGAATACGACGGTATTCTCGTCCCTGACCTGGTTGATGCAATGGGCGACCCACAGCGGGTTTACCGGCGAGGAGCCCCTGGCGGCGTCGACGGCCTTGTCGCGGGCGGCTTTGCGCTGTGCCGCCAGCTCCTTGAACATGGTGATGCGGCTGCCGGCGAATTCAGGATCGTGCGCCGTTTTCAGTTCCTCATTGAGCATGCTCAGGGCAATGGAGGAGGAACCGCTGATGGCGAGATCCATCTGGAAGCCGCGCACGGGGTAATTGCTGAAGAAGGGATCGGGCCCGATCTGTACGAGTTTGGCGCCGGCCGGGGGTGATACCGCGCTGGGCCACCATGGCACTTCGCATTCCAGGGCGACGATGACGTCGGCCTTCGCGATGGCCTCGGTCGGATGGATGCCGAGGAACATGGGATGCTGCAGCGGGATGTTGAGTTCACGGGCACCCGGTTCGCCCGGTACAGAAACACCGATGCCGTAATCCTCGGCGATGCCGGTGAGGCGGGCCACGTTGGCCCGGTCACGGCCGGTGCACGAGGTGATGATGAGCGGGAATTTGGCATCGGCCAGCCACTCGGCGGCCTGGCGGACGCCCTCGACAGACGGCGCAGCGATCGAGGCGCCGAGGCGGCGGTCACGCGGCGGGACCGGGTTGGTTTCGGTGAGGTCGCCCAGCACTTCGCGGGGCATGCACAGGTAGACCGGTCCTCGTGGTTCGGTCATGGCGATGTCCAGGGCGCGGCCGAC
>Ga0181582_10001914_pt1 | contig 16517 bp, 13 predicted proteins | sample 071ome_32_FD_132438 | JGI IMG/M metagenome (GOLD analysis project Ga0181582, IMG submission 132438) | Coastal salt marsh microbial communities from the Groves Creek Marsh, Skidaway Island, Georgia - 071405AT metaG (megahit assembly) | ecosystem: Environmental > Aquatic > Marine > Intertidal...
GCGTGATTTTATTAGTGTACAGGATGTGTGTTTAGTGCATGAAAAAATGTTAGAAAAAGACGTAAATGGTATTTTTAACTTAGGTACTGGTACTGCAACATCATTCAAAGACATTGCGTTAACTATTGCTAAAAAATATGATGCCAGAATAGAATACATACCTATGCCTGATAATCTTAAAAACCATTATCAAGAATATACTTGTGCTGATATGACAAAAACACTATCATATATTAATCACACATTTATTAGACCGCAAGAGTGGATACATGAATCAAAATAATTGCAAAGTTGAATGGTGGAGTGTAGTGCCAGGACTTACTAAAGTAGAACCGGTACAGTCTGCTACTAAGTTTCTGCCGTTATGGTTTAAAAATATGCCTAAATTTATTCAAGAGGATAATTTTAAAGACAAAGGCACATTAAAAAACTGTCCTGGTTTTGTTGATTATTATAAAAATGCTTATGTAGTTACTATGTGGTGTGATTTTCACCTGAAAGTAACGAAGAACGAGTTTGCATGGCATTCGAGTAATGAAGATTTTACTATGAGTTTACATTATGACGAACAGTTTAAAAACTATTTGCCAGAAAATGTGAAAGATAAGTTTTTATGTGTTGCGAAAACCGATTGTCCGTGGCGTGTACGCACAAGTCCGGGTTGGGCAATGATGCAATTACCGATGTTTTATGATTTTAATGAATATTTTGAATGTATGCCTGGTGTTACCCATACCGAATGGAGTCATCAGATCAATCAACAACTACTAATTAAAAAAGAAGGTGAATTTTTAATAGAAAAAGGTACACCTTTAGCAATGTATGTTCCTATTAGACTTACTGAGTTAGAAACTACTATACAAGATGAAGATCAAGAGAAGTATCGTGCAAGTTTTATCAGTAATATGATATTTCAAAGTAAGTTTCGCGGAGCATATAAAAAATTTAGAGATAAATGGAGTAAAAAATGAGTCGTCTTGAAGGTAAAGTAGAAAAAGGCTGGGGTTATGAATTAATCTGGGCAACTAATGACAAGTACTGTGGAAAAATTATGGTATTTGAAAAAGCAGGCGCAAAATTCTCTATGCATTTTCATAAAGAGAAAGACGAAACATGGTTTGTCAACAGTGGTCGCTTTGAAGTTAAGTGGATTGATACAAAAGATGCTGTATTATACAGCAAAGAACTTAAAGCAGGTGACACTTGGCACAATCCGCCACTACAACCTCATCAACTTATTGCTCTTGAAGACGGTAGTTCAGTAAGTGAAGTAAGCACACCTGATTCAGTTGAAGATAATTATCGTATTATTCCAGGTGACAGTCAAAAAGATGTTATAAAGAAAAATAATCCGCCGCCGATGCCTACTTAGTCTTATTTTTAATCCAACGATAAGCCGCATAGGCTAATAATAGTACAACAATAGTACCAATACCATCTACCCACGATGTTTCGTTCATTGCTCTAATTAGATCTGCTGTGATTTCCATTATGCTTGTGCTTCCGACCATCGCAGGACAATATTAGAAGATATCGACGCACCAGATGTTTTAAACACGTTAATCGCTAACACGTCTGGTCCATTCGGGAACGTACCTCTACCACCCAATGTAGTATTAGTTAATTCTTTAATGAATGATAGATCCAATGTTGATCTTTCTCCAGGTTGTGCAATGAATGAGAAGATAGTTTCACCTGGTTGAGCATACGGTGGTTGTACAAATTGGAATTCAATTTGAGTAGAACCTGCTGTAATTGCTTGATTGTCCGATGTTTGGTTAAATGTAACATTGTAGTACTCAGTTGAACTGTAAGATTCTAACTTAACTGAAGTAACCTGTGTTCCTGCTGGGAATCTACTGTCACTTACGTTAGTACCTTGAACAACACCGGCCGAATCATATCCTGCTTTTTCAAAGAATATGTTGTTAGTTGGCGCCGCCTTAAATGTTTTGCTGAGTATAATAGTTACGTCCGTGTTAACAATATCTGTATTAGGTCTATTACTTGTAAACACAAGTCTTAGATTTCCTCTGGTTCTCGAACTATAAGTATAGGAAGAAACAGAAGTAATTGTAGTACCAGCAGGGAAGTAGTTTCCTGATTGACTTTGTACTTCAAGACCGATTTGGAACAACGCTGTATTAGACTGATAAAAACTATCTAACACAAAGAAATAATTTCTTGAATTGTCAAGGGTGTTATCCCAACTTGTATTGTTACTTCTATAACCTCTATCAACTGCTGTTACTTCTGCAGTGACAGGCGCTTGTGTGGTTACAAGAGCAGTTGTCGGTGTATCACCCGAGTTCCAGTTAGTAGAACCACCTGGTGCTACTTGTGCAAAACTTGGTTGTCCACCTTGTGCAAGTCCTGACAGTCCCTGCCAACCAACGTCACTTGGGTTAACTGGATAGTTCTGTGGATTCAAAATACCTTCAATAACAATACCACCTGTATCAGGACTTGTCGGTTGGTCTGTTGTAATCTCAAGACCTTCAAGTAGTAACTGTGCTCTGTTTAATAGTTCACGTTCACCTAAATCACCCACAAGTGCGTTAGATACACTTGGTGCAAGTCGTAATAGGAATGATGTTGCTCTTGTTGTACTAACTGTAACACCAGTTGATTTGTATGAGAACAAGTATCCACGATCTGAATCAAAACCACCGTCTGTAATAAACGCAGAACCCCAGTGTGATATAACCGGAGATGCTGTATTACTAATTAATACAACTCCTGTATTTCGTGTATGTGCCGCCGCTGGTCCACCGGTATAAGTTCTTGTAGCACCTGATGCAAAGTTTGTCATCGGACTTGCTCGTGTACAACCTATTAAATCTTTTCCATCAACACCTGTAAAACGAATCATTTCAGCATCAATTAATACTACTCCACCTTCTGGTGGCATAAACGATGCATCAACTAATGAAATAACTTGTTGAGTTTCGTCTACGTCTTTAGATAATTTACCTGTTGGACCTTCATTGGTTATTTCATAACGCACAGGCATATTACCAGTACGCATAAATGCTTCTGTGTTTACGTTTGAGTTACGCATTCTGTGCATGAATACAAAATTACCATCTGATCCTCTGAGCATCCAGTCAATAAAACCAGCACCATACCATGAATACTGAATTCCGACCATCTGCATCTTACTGATATCAATTTCGTATCCGCTTGGGCCTGTGCCGTCACCTCTATCTCTGTTAAAATCTTTTTGTTCTGTTTTCTTATCTCTAACCAAACAAATCTTACTTGCTCTAACATCTGTAACACCACGGAAGTCAGGTGCAAGATACATTAATGTATTTGATACAACCTGAGATACAACGTGTGTCATACCTTTAAGAACAATTCTATCACCTGCTTTTAGTTGTTCTCTAAATCTTGTTCCTGTACCTGTACAAATGTTTGAATCAACATCAATATCAACAACACCTGCCAACTGTAGTGTAGCAGTTCTTTGTACAGCACTAAACTGTGTACCATCATATTCAAAGAAGATACCGTTTTGATCGTCAAATGCACCTGAACGTACAGTCGCACCGTGGAATGTTCTTAAAGATACTTGTGGTTCTGAACTTAGTTCAGGTAGAGTACTTCCTAATGCTGTGGTTGCAATTACTTCAAATTCGTTTTCATCGTTGACGTCAGATACTACATAATCACCGTTATATCCAACAGTGTCAATACCAATTAATCTAATACCAGCGCCTACCTGTAAACCATGTTCTGTTTCATCAGTAGTTACAGTAATTATAGATCCTGGTGCTGTACCACTTGCTGTGATATTAAGAATATTATAACTTGGAGCAAACAGAGCACCAGTTGTGTACATAATACCTTTACCTGACTGGTATCTAATGTACTTTTTACTTTGACGTATTGCTTGTGCACCGTGCTGTGGTCCACCTGTACCAAGTTGTACACCTCCATCATATGGTCTGTGAATAAAGAACGAGTCTGGTCTTGGATAAACATTACCAATAACTGGTTGATCATTATTAGTACCCGTGTCTATAAATCCTGGTGATCTACACTGGTATTCAAGTTGATTGGTTGCAGGAACTGCTGTTGCACTAAATGGTCCAGCCGCCAACGAATGATTGTTTGCACCATCGTCTGAAGATATAGTTACAGCAAAACTATCACCCGGAACAAGTCCGTGTGGTGTTTGGAATGTTACTCGAATACTTGCTAATGCACTGTAGGTAATAACAGTTGCCGCAGGAATAGTAGAATCAGTTTCTTCAGTCATTGTTAATGAACTGTATAAGTCAAGTTGTTCTCCGTCAACAGCATCACCTGTTGATACAATACCTAAAAAATCACCTTCTGTTGAAGCAATAGTACAACGCAATGTTAAATCGTTGGTCGGTGTTTCGCCACCAAGTTGATCACCTGGTATAATAATTCTATCACCTACTTGATATCCAGCGCCGTTGTCTGTTGCGGCAACAAGTGCATAGGCTCCGCCACTTCTTGTTACATTAAAGACAGCATTTGAACCAGAGTTTGTATCATTGGTTCCTCCGGTATCAGGATAACTTCCGCTTCCTGTAGCACCCGTACCTGTAAACGAAATACCTGTAACTCCGCCATCTGATGGATTTGTGCTGGTAATTGTGATTACAACATCGTTATCTGGACTTGCACCACCGATGTCGTTACCTCTTATTAAAAATTCTTGATCAACACCGTAGTTTTGTCCAGCATCTTGAACACTAACAGTGTAGTTTCCTCCTGCTAAATCAATTTGGAATTGTAGGCCAGTACCATTTAAGTTAGCACCTGTATTCACAGCAGGGTAAGATTTAGTGTTTGCGGCTGTACCAGCAAGACTTGTTCCTGTAATTGCACCATTAACATCAACACCTGTAATTGTTACTGTTAAATTATTTGTACCGTCAACACCGCCTAAATCTGATCCAAGGAAAGTAAATGTTTCTGCGGCAAGATATCCACTACCCGCATTGGTTACATTAATAGTATAAACTGTGCCAATTCTTTGTACATTGAAATCTGCATCAACACCATTGATGGTTGTTGTTGTATACGTTGGTGATGCATAAGAAACATCAGCATCTACTGCTGTACCTGATGCCTCAACTGTAGTAATACTGCCACCAACACCTACTGCTGTAACTCTTAAGATAACGTCGTTGGTTGCTGTTTGTCCGCCTAATTCAAAACCATCAATAACTATTTGATCACCAACAGCATAACCTGAAGATGTATCAGGAGATGTTACATCTGCTGAATATATATTATTTGTATATGTAATATCAAATACAGGGTTAGTACCTATACCGCCTTGGAATTCTCCTTGAACATCAAAGAAAGAACCATTACCATCAAATCCTGTTCCTGTAAATACAAAAGTTAAAATTTCTCCACCTGTATCAACAGTTTCTACAGTGATAGTAATGTCGTTAGTTGTATCAGAACCACCTACTTGACCCCCAAGAATAATAATCCTGTCACCAACTTCATAATCTTGACCAGACCCATTTAAAACAACAGCATAAACACCAGTTGTTCTCGTAATGTCAAATGTAGCCCCATTACCTATTGCTTGATCGTTTTGTCCTGTTAAGCCTTGATAAAGAACTGTGTTACCTATTAATGTTCTTGTTGTTGCACTACTAATTGTGAGATCATTACCAACAACATTTGTTACAAAAGCCGCTGTGCCGTCACCTCTATCAACAGCCGCTCCAATTTCAACAGCGGCTGAATCTTGCACAGGTAGTGTAAATGATCCTTGTGCTACATCTGCTGTTAACAGAGGAGTATCAATAATATTTCCGTCGCCAGTATTACCAGTTACCTGCGAACCTAATGGTATGCCTCCTGCTACAGAAACAAGAGGAGCACCAAGTGGTGGTTGAGTACCTTGAACTGCAAGTCTATCTTCTTGTGTATCTGAAGCAAGTGCAAGTGTAAATGATCCTGCTGATCCTTGATCTGTTACTACAAAGGCCGCTGTATCTCCTTGGATGTCAGCACCTGTGTAAAAATCTGCACCTCTAAGAATTGTATAAAATGTTTCTAAGTTTGTTCCAGCACTAACGCCTACTTTTGCTTTTGCATAGTAAGTAAACGTGTTAGTAGTAGGAACTGTGTTTACAATAAATGTACCTTCAGCACGACCGTTACCTTGTACAGCACCGTCTAAACCTCTAATAGTAATTGGTTTACCTGCATCAAACCCATGAGGACCAACCGTGGTCACAGTAATCAATGATTGACCAACTCCGCTACTTCCGCTTGAAGCATCTGTAACAACAAATTGTACATCAGTATCAGTACCAGGTACTTCGTACGTTGATGGATAACCACGCATTGTACCAATAGCCTGCCACTTAGTTGGCTGTAAGCCATACTCAAAGTCAGCGTCAAGCATTGACAGGGCATTTGCAACTCTGTGTCTTTCAATGGCATCAGTACCAAAATCGTATGGTCTTGTTCTTAATTCTCCCTGTTCAACAAAAATTTGTAATGTATCTGTTTCATTCCAGATCACAGGTTTATCTTCAACTGGTAAAAATGCTAAACCTTTTTCAATAACTTCTGTGATAATAGCAACAAGTTCTGTAACTCTTGTATTACCGCCTAACTCACAATCGCCACCTAAAAAATACTGTGTTGTTTCTGGTGAACCGCCTTGCTTGGTAGGATATACTGCTTTAGTTAAAATATAATTATTAACTAAATCACGCATAAAGTTTTTAGCCGCAATTTCTTGTTCTCTTGAACCGTCAATTTGTGGTGTAGGACCTTTCCAATATTTACTTGCTGTACTTCTTACATTTGCATTGCCGCCATATTGCATATCAGCAATAATTGCGTCAATGTTAAATCCTGTATCTCTTTCACACTTAGCCGCATTATAGGTATATCCATCCCAAATACTTCCTACAGATGCATTTGCTACTTGATCTGCGATCCAAGCACGTACTTCGTCTTTGATAAATTCTTTGTTATTTGTAAGTAATGCTCTACAATTTGTAAGATATTCTTCATTTGTTGTATCTTGTTCAAATAGTACCTGTGTAATTGTATCAGTAGTTTCTAAAAACTTTTGAAAGTAAAAATATGTAGGTGTAAACTCAATAGAGTCATATGTGTATTTTACATCAGCACCTTTAGTTGGATCACTAAAGTTAAACAACACTTGATTTGTAGTTGTATCTGTAATTAATAGTAGATTATCTTGTGTTACTTTTGTTGGAAAAATTGCTCTACTAATTTCTGCACGATGGAAATCGGGCATTTTTTCAGTACCTTCTAAAATAACTGTACCAATAGTGTCAACAAGAACTTTGTCTACTTGTGCTCCAGCATCTGCTTCTGCAATATATTCTAAATTAATTGTTTGTGTGGTTACTACAGGACTTTGATTTGTTGTCCATGCTGTATTAGTCAAGATATAATTTTTGATAAGCCATGCACAGAACATTTTAGCCGCTTTTTCCGGCATTCTATCTCCGTCAATTTGCGGAATTGCTTTGTCCCAATATGTAGAAGCAAGATAACGTGCTTGTTCATTACCGTTATATCTTAAATCATAAAGTAAGCCACCTGGTTGATCCTGAACAACGTTATAAGGATCTCCACCTTGAATATTGTAACGCATATCGCGTTCACATTTATCATCGCTATCATTTACATAATTTAAAAATACACTTTTTACACCGTCGGCTGTTGCTGATTGAAATTCGTGTGTAGATGTATTAGAAGAAATTCCAATGTTAACTTTAATAGTGTTTGCTGTTGTTGCTAAAATAATTACAGGTTCGTTGTAGAAAGGATCGTGTCCATCTGCATTAGGAGCACCACTACCTCTTGGATATGCATGATCGGTAGCAAAACCGTCAGCACCGCAACGGAAAGTTAATGCACCTTCGTCAAACTTGATCAAGTCTCCAGGAACATATGGGTGACCCTCAATTTCAAGTGTTAAATCGCCTGTGGTTGGAACATATGTTGCATCAGTTGGTGTGTGCTGATCTGCTTTTGCAATGTTAGCATTAATGTGTGCTCTTACTTCGTCAACAATGAATTCTACATTATTTTCAATTAGCCAATATGCATTAGGTCTGCGATTATCGTTATATGCAATACCATTATGGAATATATAATCATTAATTTTACGCTTTGCCATTTGTTTCTATACTCCTAATGCAATCGCTAACGCGGTTGCTGTATTGTCTACATACTGTTTATTTGTTAAGTGTTGACTTGTCACTGGTGCATTCTGTCCTGTTGCTTGTTGGAATGTAGCATCACGTGGTGTTACATTTCCTATTACTGTATTATTTAACCCATTTTCTGCATTTAAGTTCAAGAACGAACCATCCTTTGGAGTAGTTTGTCCTATGCTTAGATTATTAATTGTACCTTCAGGTCCTGAATTGAGTGTTAAAACTCCAGTTCCGCTTGGACTAATAGTAACGTTTTTGTTTACAGGACTTAGATTAACGGTTTGTGTAGCAGTTAATGACAATGCATTAATATACATATTGCTAATTGTACCTTCACCTACAGGATTGATAGTTACAGTTCCATAGGCTCCTTGTGGTGCTATAGTAATTTCTGCATCTTGTCCTGTAAATGTTGCATCTCCAATAACATTTAAACTGCTAAAACTACCAATACCAGTAATAGTTGGATCTGCTGTTGTAATTGTACCGTACACACTACCGTCACCTGTTGCGTAATATAATGTGTCTGGAGCCAATGCTGGAACATCAAAGAAAAATACTCCTGAAGTCTTACCTTGAGCCGCTACTCCTTCAAGCACTGTATCTGCTGTATCGGATTCTTTGTAACTAACACCGTCATTATAAAAAATTACAGGAGTATCATCAATAACTGTTGTTGATGTTCCTGTCGGATCAATTTGAAAAATATTCCAAGATAAAAATGTAAAATTTTCTAAAGCGAAACTATTAGAAGTTCCTCTTACTAATGCTATTGTAGGATTTGGTGCTTGAATTTCTGTGCCTGGACTGAAAACGCCCTGTTGTGCAAAATATGCACTTTGGCCAGTACCAACTTGATTCATATAGAATCTATCAGCGATAACTTCCTCTTCTTCAACAAGATACGTAAGACTTTTAAGTGTTACATTACCTTCTTCGTCTACAATGAACCCTGGACTTTTAAAACCATATTCAGACTCAAAAGGATTGTATGTTACTGCCATTGTTTGCTCCAAGTACTCATATTTATCATACCTTATGCAGGTACTAAAACGTTTTGTGTTTGATAATAATTTGCACTGAACACTACCTTAGCGCCTCTGCCAGGAGCAGAATCATCTAATGGTTTTGCATTTGCAATAATATTAACATAACTGTCATTAACTGTTGCTGTTAGATCGAGTATTGTATTTCCAAGATTTGATCTACCATATATAACAAGTTCCGCAGTACTTGGCCCAGCAACAACTAAGCACTTGATAATTTCTTTTTGAAAGGTTGAAAGATCTGCAACAATAGTATATTCTGCCGCACAAAAGTCACCTACTAACCATCTGTCAAGCACAGTATCTTCTGTAATTTTCTTCCATGGTCCATGATAACTTAAATTAGTGCCATTTTTCATTAGCACTGTATTCTTTAATCCCTTACCGAAAAATTTACCAATATTAAACATTTTAGTCCTCTTTAGTATATTTATCGCTTAGAAGGATTTAATTTTTTACAGTAATTAAGGTGGAGTATTCAGGCAAATATAGGTATTCTACGTCACTTTTAGCAAGGGTTGACACAGCATTATCCAGCGTTTCAACAAGAGGATCGCCGCCTAAGTTAAAACTGGTATTAAACACCATAGGAATACCTGTTTTTTCTTTATATGCTTTAATTAGATTGTAGTAGTTTTCATTCTGAGTTTTGTTTACTGTTTGAATACGACAAGTTCCATCTACGTGAATAATAGCAGGAATTTTCTCTTCAATGCCTGGTTGGCAATTTACAGCGTACATCATTGTAGGTGAACTTTCCATACCACGTAAATCGAACCATTCGTGTACATCTTCTTCAAGAATTGTACCAGCAAATGGACGGAAGTATTCACGACGTTTTACTTTGTTTACATGATCTTTACCATTTGGATCAGTTGGATCATATAAGAAACTTCTATTTCCTAAAGCACGTGGTCCATTTTCTGAACGACCTTGAAAAATAGCAACAATATTTTTATTTGAAAGCAATTCTACAATATCTTCATTTGATACCGTTGATACTTCTGCTTCATATTTTTCTGCTACACTTTTAATTTCTTCAGATGAATAATTATATTGTGGGCCGTTATATAGTGTTTCTTTTTGTGGATGCACAGTATTATCTTTAGTAATTGCTCTATGTTGTAATAGTGCGGCACCCATTGCAGTACCTGCATCATTCGAAACTGGTTCTACATATAAATTGATTCCTTCGTCTTTTAATTCTTTTAGATAATAATAATTTGCAACACAGTTTAATCCATACCCGCCACTGACAACAACATTTTTCTTGCCACTCATTTTAACTGCTTTGCGAATTAAATCTGCAACTTGTTTTTGTGTTTGAGTTTGACAAGCATATGCCATATCTCTACGGTTTTCTAACTTTGTTACATCTTCGTCTTGTCCTTGTTTATCTCGTAAAACTTCAAAGTAGTTACGATTAACATAAGCACCATTTGGATATGTAGGGACAATTACGTTTCTATTAGATAGTGGACTTGTTTGATTGCTTGTAAACAACTGTGGAATGGTATCAGTTTCTTTTCCGTATGGAAATAGTCCCATAGTTTTTCCTGCTTCAATAAAACTAAATCCGCAGTAGTCTGTTACCGCTTCATATGTTTTAACAATTCCAGCAGTTTCAGATAATACAACTTCAGGAACTGTACCTTCTTCTCCAAAGAACCCGCCGTCAAAGTTTTGGAATTCTGCACCAACTAATGGTCCTCTTGTACCTAAGTGTTTGTATAAGGTTTTAAAATTAAAAGGATATGCACAATCAAAAATTGTTTCTGTTTCCCACAATGTAGTTGGAGGATTGTGTTCTCCTTCTAATTGTGCATCAAAAAATGTTCCTGCGCCGTCAACAATAACAGCAACAGCATCTTCAAAACCCGAATTATAAAAACTTAGTGCCGCGTGTAGTTTGTGATGATAATAACTTAAATCAATTACTTGTGGATGTTTTGGTAACAACTTAGGATCTCTATCAATTAGTCCTAATTTACGTGCAAGACCTGTATATACATCGTCGCCTGTAAAATCTACTTTACCTGCTGTTGCATCTAAACTTTGTGTATGTGCTACAACAAGATAATCTAATTTATCTGTATATTCTAATATTTTAATCATTGAAGCAAAAGGTCCGCCATCATATTTGTGTCGGCTTAATCTTTCTTCTTCAATGCTAAAAATTACTTCACCATTTTTTAAAAGACACACACCAGCATTGTGTCCTCTTGCAATAGCGGCAATCCATAAATCTGGTTTTTTCATATTAATATCCTACGTAACCTATATGACTGTATTCTACAATTTCTTTTAGAATACCTTCTTCAAAACTTATTAAATCTTTGTTTGTTTCTTTTAGTGTGTCAAGTTTGTTCATTGTATATTGTATTTTATCCGGAATCTTGTTTTCAAGACCCAAACTTGGACGGATTATTTCGGCATAGTAGTCATAGTGTTGCCAATGACTTGGATGAAATTCGGTCCATTCTTTTTTACTGTTAGGGTCATAAAATGTATATGTTTTTTCAGGACGTTTCCAACTGAACAATCCTAATGGTTCTAACCAATTAGTAACATCAGTTTTCCAAAAATCATAGATTTTTAAATCAGGTATTGCATCAAATACATTGATGTTTTCCTGTAATTTTTCTCCAAACTGATTAGCATCTGGCATATCTGTACCTAATTTATGCATATGCCCAATAGATGTCATTTTATATTTACAACCAGTGCTTTCTAACAATCCTTTTGCAAGTATGATACTATTCTGTCCGTGCATAAAATAACTTTCTTCATCCCAAAAAGTATCAATCCAATGATCGTCAAAACAAATTTCTCTATTCATATAATTAAAAATACTGCCTTTGGTTTTCCAACCTGTATGATCTGTATTCCTAACTGGGTCTCCACGATTTTGTTCAAACCTAACAGTTTTAAATGTATGCCAATCATGCCTGGTATGTGTAGTCCATTGTACAATAACTACATCATCTTTTGTAAATTTATTTTTAGCATTACACTCTGCAATTCTCTGTGCAATAGCACGATTACCTAAACCAGGAAATCCCCAATTTTCATAATGATCAAACTCAAATCCAAGAAAGTCGGCATATGTTGGCCAAGCATACATTGTAAAACTACAGCCAAAAGCAAATAATCTTTTCATTAAAATCCTCTATACACTGGTTCGTGTTGTACTGCTTTACTAACTTCGTCTTGAAAAGTAAGAAAATTAGACTCGGTTATTTTTATTTTTTCTATTTTATTAGTAACATTATTTTTATAATCTGTAAAATCTATACCGAGATTTATAACGTTTTCTGCATAATCTAAGTGTTGCTTATGACTTGGATGTACTTCTAACCATGTGCCGTTATCGCCTTCAAACTCGTAACTATCAGATTCATTTTTCCAACTAAACGTACCGATAGGTTCTAACCATTTAGTATGTTCTAATACAGATCTATATACTTCAAACTCTGGTTTGCTTTTGTAAATGTCATCTTGATCGGATATATTTTCGTCTGTTGCATTAGGAATATCAGTACACATTTTTTTAAAATCACCAATGCTGGTCATATACCATTCACAGCCTATACTTTCTAATAGGCCTTGGGTCAAACTTATGTCATTTAGACTGTACATAAAATAACTGTGTTCGTCCCAAAATGTATTAACCCATTTATCATTATAAATGAATTGCCTATTATTAGGATTAAAAATACTACCTTGTGTTTTCCAACCTATTGCATTATTTTTTCTAAACCATACGTGTAAAAAACTATTAGGATCATAGTTCATTCTTTCAAACTTATGCCAGTCGTTACGAATATGTGTACTCCATTGTACAATAATTACATCGTCTTTTGTAAAATTATTTCTTGCATGACATTCAGCAACACGTTCTGCAATAGCACGATTGCCTAAGCCTGGGAATGCCCAGTTTTCATAGTGTTCAAAATGGTGGCCAAGAATATCAGCATATGTTGGCCAAGCATACATTGTAAAACTACAGCCAAAAGTAAAAAGTCTACGATGCTTTTTCGAGTTCTTTGACATCTGGAATTTCTACAGGTTTTCCGTCTTTAATCATACTATGCACACTTTTAACAACAATATCTTCTACTGTATCATTCATATGCATAATACCTTCATTGGTTCTGTCTGAAAATTCGTCGATAGTAATTCGAATAGGTGAATAAACTCTTGCACCTTCTCCCATATCAAGAATATCAAATTTAGGATTAGTAGGATAAGAAATATTTTCTTTAAAAGTTGACCCTATTACAACTGTTGCTGTTTTATCAAGTGCATAAGCAATATGTTGACCGACACTATCACAACCTAAGAAGTGGTCTGCGGCTTGAATAATTCCTGCCCAGAATCTTAATTCAATGTTCTGCGGAATAGCAACAGGATTTTTTACACCATGTTTCTGGAATTCAATAGCAATCTCACTCATAAAAACAACGCCATAATCTTCACTGAGTTTTTTAACAATGTTCACTACATTATCAGGTTCAAAACTTCTTCCGCTTGGATCTGCAATCATTCCGTTCTCGTGCATAGTGCCACGACCAAATGCTTGAAATACAACAATTTTATCTTTTTTAGTTTTTTCTTTTACTTCTTGAATTAATTTTTGTCCAGTCATTATTTCTTGCTGACTAAGTTTTAGTGTAGGTCTTTGTAATTCTCTAATACCTTTTTGATTAATTTCAATATCATAACACTGTGCTAAACTTGCTTGTTGATTATAATATTCAAATACCCTGTAAGGTTCTGGTGTTACAAGATTCATATCTTTTAACTTATCTTCAAACAGATTTTTGTGCCAAACGTCATATGATTTTTTGTGTAAGATTGGATGACCTTTATAAAAGTCTGTTCCACCTTCACATACTAAGATAAAATCATCGTCTGGATTTTCTTCGTGATATTTTTCAAATGCTGGAATCGAACAAAGAACTCTTCCTGCTCCACCATTAATAAAAAAGGCTGTATTTCTTTTTGACATTTTAATTAATTCCTTTATTGCAATTACTTATTGTGTATCTAATTGATCGTTCTCACTCTTGAAATAGTCCCAATAAAAATGTTGCTGACCTGTTCTTGGTACTTGAATGTGCCATTTTCCGTTGAGAAGAACACCACTTTGAGAACTTGTAGGTAAATGTTCGTTTTCTCCAAATTTATCACAACAACTATCAACAGTGATAATAGGAATACCATATGTATGACTCATCATTCTTAGATGTACATCATGCCATTCCATCCATAATTGATCTGCATCATTACCTCTGTCTCCATTAGTACTGTGTAATATAACACTTACAGAATGAATACTTGCCATTAATGGTAAACTTGGTGCATTAAATCTAAAGCCATTCCCCCAAAAATCATTACAGATCATTCCTGTAGTCCTAACTCCATCTAAATAATGTGTTTTTGTAGTTCCTGGAGGATCTGCTAATACTTGATCCCAACTATGATGTGGCGAGTCTTCACCACCTACGATATATTGTTTATTTGTTGCTCCTAAAAATTCGCCTTGTTTATCATAATACCTAATTTGGTTTCTTCTAATAGTGCCTCTATGTTCGATATCAACCCAAAGTGTGCCTAAAGCAATGCCCATACCTTTTTTATTTGCGTATGATACAACTTCAAATGTTGCTTTTGCAAGATCGCTCATACCATTTGGTAACACTAAATCGAAACTTGGAAAATATCCTGACAAAGAACCTTCAGGAGTTAGCAACCAGTCACAGTTATTTTCTGCGGCCCAGTCAATAGCCTTCATTATAGACTTTTTATTTTTTTCGAGATTTTGTGTTACGGGGAGTTGAGCACCCGCAAATCTAACTTTATTGCTCATGCAATTATTTAAGTTTGCGGGTGTAAAATTATTTTAGATTTGGATTATGCAGTGCCGCAAGGTGAACGTGGAGTATCTACTTTCCAAGCCGCATAACGCTGACATTTGTGTACTCTAAATGTAGCATCTGCACCAGCATTAGCACCATCAGCAACTGCTTCGTATGTATAAGCCATACCTGGAAAATCTTTAGCCTCTCTACCTACAACAATGTCATTACCATCGTTGATTGCTTGGTTACCGCTTAGTCTTAATGCAGTAATACCACCTGTTTCGTTTACAGTTTTAACTGTAGCAACTAATTCGTCTGCAATTAGAAAATCTTCAAAGTTAGAAGATGCAAATTTAATTTTATCTCCTACTTCGTAACCTGTTCCTGCTGTGGTAATTTCAACATCAAAACTATCTCCGTAAAGTACCGGAATATCTCTTAGTATTTGACGATATTCGTTCCACGCATCTTGTACAGACTGTGGCATATCGCTGTTAACTTTATCATCTGACCATTGCAGTAATGAAGTTCTGTGTCTACGTAGATGAGCCCATTTAACATGAGGTTGTTTCCATGGATAATGTTGTCTACCAGTTGCTGGACTTGTTACTTTTAAAAACTCTCCACTCTCGTTACATTCAATATCAAACTTTTCATAAGTATGATCTGGTGGCGGATCTTGATATGTCCAATATGTTACACCATTTGGAAGTGTTTCTTCAAATAATTCGTGTTCTTCGTCGTCGACATCACATTCCATAAGTGAACAAATAAGTGGATTTTCATTACAGTCTACAAGTACTTTTCTTAGGTTGATTGGTGGATTGTAATCCATCCCTTCTTCTTCAAACATATAAGCCGCTGGCGCAATTCTATTAGTTGCTTTGTCAATAAAAATCCACATTGCATCAGGACCTTCATATGTATGAGTTCCTTGAAGATTTTGTTCATCAAACTGACCAAGATATTCGTCTGGTTTAGGGTAATTAAATTGTTTTCTAATATGTGCCATCTTTTATCCTTGTTAGTAATATACTACGTATACTAATCCGCCTGCTCCTGGTGATCCGCAACAACATACTTCTCCATATGCTTGTGCTGACATTCCACCACCTCCTGGGAATAAACCAAATCCTTGTGATCCACCCCATTCGCAACAGCCGTTTGGTCCGTTTCTAAATCCTGGGTTACCATATGAACCTGTTGTCATCATGTTACCTCTATCATGACAGTATTGACTTAATTGTGAAGTTGCTTGTGTTACACCAACTCCAAAGTCCATACCGCTGTGTCCGTGAACACAGTATCTCATTCTACAACATGAATAACAAGTTCTGTACATAAAACATTCTGTACGTAAAACTCTACCGCCACACGCTCTTGCACACCAACTA
>Ga0181582_10001916_pt1 | contig 16513 bp, 10 predicted proteins | sample 071ome_32_FD_132438 | JGI IMG/M metagenome (GOLD analysis project Ga0181582, IMG submission 132438) | Coastal salt marsh microbial communities from the Groves Creek Marsh, Skidaway Island, Georgia - 071405AT metaG (megahit assembly) | ecosystem: Environmental > Aquatic > Marine > Intertidal...
CTTGCTCAGGTCCGCACCTCCCACCATGTCGGAGCCACCGGGCAGCATCTTGACAATGGATTCCAGGGGACCAAGGCGTTTCATCTGGCGCAATTGATCGAGAAAATCGTCCAGAGTGAACACTCCCTTACGCATCTTCTCTTCCAGCTTGCGGGCCTCGTCCATGTCGACATTTTCCGCGGCTTTTTCAACGAGACTGACCACGTCACCCATCCCCAGGATGCGGGTTGCCATACGTTCAGGGTGGAAAGGTTCGAAGTCCTCCAGTTTTTCACCGGCACCCGCAAACTTGATGGGTTTGCCGGTCACGGATTTCAAACTCAAGGCCGCACCACCACGGGCGTCACCATCAAGTTTGGTCAGGACCGCGCCGGAAATATCCAAAGCCTCATCGAAGTGGGTGGCCACATTCACGGCTTCCTGACCGGTCGCGGCATCGAGGACCAGCAGGATTTCCTGAGGCTGAATGTCGTCGCGCAATCGCACCAGTTCCTGCACCAACACCTCGTCGATCTGCAAACGACCCGCCGTATCAAATATCAAAATATCGCACTCGCGCTCGGCGGCTTCTATTTTCGCTGCCTTGGCAATGGCAAGCACATCCTTTTCGCCTCGTCGCACCACGGTCGGGATGTTCATTTGTTTACCCAAGGCTTCCAACTGGTCCATTGCAGCCGGACGATACACATCGGCAGCCACCAGAATGGGTTTGCGCCCCTGTTTCATCAGCCATTTGGCGAGCTTGCCGCTGGAGGTCGTTTTACCGGCGCCGTGCAGTCCCACCATCATCATGCAGGAAGGCTTGGCATCCAGCTTCAGTTCCGCATTCTGGGAACCAAGCAACTCCACCAGCTCGTCGTTGATGATTTTGATGACCTGTTGGCCGGGGTGAATGCTCTGGATCACCTTTTCGCCAATGGCCTTTTCCTTGACGTTTGCAATGAATTGCTTGGCGACCTTGAAATTGACATCGGCGTCCAGCAACGCCAGACGCACTTCACGCAGGGAATCCGCGACATTGGACTCGCTGATCTTGCCCAATCCTCTCAGATCCTTAAAAACACCCTGTAATTTGCCGGATAACGACTCAAACATGGCTCGAAACTACGAGAAAGGAAGGGGTATGACAAGCAGCATACACGGAAGTTTGTCGGAAATTACGCGTTTCAATTCCATCGAGGTCCGATATGATGGACGCACTCCATGGATTTGAACAAAAAACGACATCGAAAACGGACGATCAGAGCCCACGTTTGGGGCGCTTTGACGACTCTATCCATGATGGTGTCACAGGCGGACGAGATTTCCTTCGCTCGTGACATCCTGCCCATCCTGTCGGACAACTGCTTTTACTGCCACGGTCCGGACGCCAACCATCGGGAAGGCGATCTCAGACTCGACCAAAAGGAGGATGCACTGGCGAGCCGAGATGGAAAAGCGGCCATCCAACCGGGCAATCCAGAGGAGAGCCTGGTGGTTCAACGCATCCGCGCCCAGGATCCGGACGACCTGATGCCACCTCCCGATTCAAACAAGGCATTGACCGAGGAGGAAATCGACAAACTCGAACAATGGATCACCTCGGGAGCGGATTGGGGAAGGCATTGGTCTTTCGAACCTCCCGTGCGCCCTCCCCTGCCCGCTCACGCCGGGCATCCTATCGATGCATTCATCGAACGTCGATTGCAACGGGAAGGACACACACTCGCCGAGCCATCGCCGCGGCACACCCTGTTGAGGAGACTGTCCTTTGACCTCACCGGATTGCCTCCATCTCCGGGAGAAGTCGCGGCATTTGAACAAGACACCTCACCGAACGCGCTGGAAGACCAGATAGATCGCCTGCTCAATTCACCCCATTATGGCGAACGCATGGCCATGTGGTGGCTGGACGCCGCACGATATGCCGACACCGACGGGTATCAACAGGACGCCACCCGGTCCAACTGGCCTTGGCGGGACTGGGTCATCGAAGCATTCAACACCAACATGCCCTTCGACCGGTTCACCATCGAACAATTCGCGGGAGACCTGCTGCCCAACGCGACCCCGGAACAAATCCTGGCCACCAGTTTCCACCGGCATCACATGACAAACGGCGAAGGCGGACGTGATCCGGAAGAATCCCGCATCGACTACGTCATCGACCGCGTCAACACGGTCGGCACGCTCTGGATGGGCATGACGGTAAACTGCAGCCAGTGTCACTCCCACAAGTTCGATCCCCTGTCCCAGGAGGAATACTATCAACTCAACGCTTATTTCAACAACATCGACGAGGACGGACGCGCCGGTTCGGCCGCGAAACCCTACCTGGAATATCAATCGCCCAACATGACGCAGCATCTCAGGGCAGCCGAACGCCAACTCAAACAGGCAAAACAACGCATCGACCAGGTCATTCTAGAAGCTGTCCCCGCATTCAACTCATGGCTGCAAGCACGTAAACAAGAAGCCAGCACAGGATTCAAAGCCTGGTACGCTCTGCAACCAACCGGCATCCAAAGTGCCGAAGGCACCACGTTCAGCACCCGAGCGGAAAACATCCTCATCGCCCAAGGCCCTAATCCTCGCCAGGACGATTACCAGATCGTTGCCAAACCGGAGCTGGATCGAATCACCGGAATCCGACTGGAAGTGTTCCCTGATTCGAACCTTGCAAACGGCCGATACGGACGTGGCAAATCAGGTGAATTCATCCTGACCAACGTCAAATTATTTACCCGCAAAATCGGAGCCCGTTTGATGCACGAAGTCATTCTCGACCGAGCCATCGCCGATTTCGAAGCCAAACCCGAAGGAGGCGAACGATACGGCAAGGTCAAAGACACCCTGGATGACGATCCCCGTAACGGATGGACCACCCACGGCGACGAAACCGCCAGAAAACACACGGCAGTCTTCGCTCTCAAGCAGGCATTGGTAATGGCGCCGGACGAAGAAATGATCTTCGTCATGATGCACCGCTCCACGATTGGTGATGCCAACACCGGAACGTTTCGCGTATCCATATCCAATCAACCCGGCGAAGCGGTAAGGTCACTTGATCCCATGCCCATGGAAGTCCTGGCCGCGTCATTGAAAAACGGGGAAAAAGATCTGGAGCCGCAACTGACCAAACGACTCCGCAAACAATTCCTCGTCGACCACCAGCCATACCAAAAGGAGAAACCGCGTTTCGACCGCGTGCAATCGCATTACAACGAAATCAAAAACGCCGCCAAACCTCAAAAAGTCATGGTGCTCGCCGATCGCAAAGAAACCAGGGACACCCATGTCCTGGTGCGCGGTGTATGGGATCAAAAAGGAAAAATCGTTGAACCGGGACTTCCGGCCGCATTGGGGGCCTCAACCCAACCCAGGCAAGGCACCCGTAAAGATCTCGCCGAGTGGTTGGTGTCCGGCCAACACCCGCTCACCGCCCGGGTGATCGTCAATCACCTCTGGCAACTCATGTTCGGGGCCGGTTTGGTTCGAACACCCGATGACTTTGGTCTCCAGGGCGAACAACCCACTCACCCGGATCTGTTGGACTGGTTGGCGGTTGAATGGATGGAGAGCGGATGGGACATCAAACACATCCTGCGACTCATGGTCACCAGTCGCACCTATCAACAAAGCAGCGATGTTGATCCTGAATGGTTGGACAAGGATCCCTACAATAAACTCTGGGCACGCGCATCGCGCCACCGGCTCCCCAGTTGGATGCTGCATGATGCCGTATTGAAAACCAGCGGACTGTTGAACCCCATCCAGGGCGGACCTCCCGTCAAACCCTTTCAACCGGGCGGCATTTGGCAGGACATGTTCATGGGGAGGTTCACCTACGTCCCCAGTCCCGGAACAGCCCGGTATCGTCGGATGCTGTATGCCTTCTGGCGGCGTTCAAGCGCCCCTGCGTTTTTGTTCGACCAGGCCCAACGCCGCGTTTGTGAAGTGGGAGTCCGACGCACCAACACGCCGTTGCATGCCCTGACCCTTTTGAATGATGAAACCGTTCTTGAGGCATCCCAATCACTGGCCGCCGATTGTTTGGAATCAAGCGAATCAATTCAAGAGGCCCTGCGGCAACTTGGTCCACGCATTTTGAGCCGATCCTTTACGGCGCAGGAGTGGGATATCATCCAGAGCAAATGGAAAAACACACTGGCCCATTATCAAACCCATCCGGAAGAAGCCCGCGCACTACTCAACGTGGGACAACAAACCGCCCTTCCGACGCTCGACCCGATCCGGCACGCAACCCTGATGTGGATGGCCAACATGATTTTCAACCTCGACGAAGCAATGACCCATGAATAAGTCCGATCAACACAACATGGAGCAGGCACTCAACGTAACCCGCCGTTATTTCCTGGGCAAATGCACCGGACTCGGTATCGGTTCCCTGGCGCTGGCCGACTTGTTGAAACAATCACTGGCGGCACAAACCAATGTTACCGAACCAGGACTTCATCCCGCCGTGGGCCGTCTTGCCCCCAAAGCCAAACGCGTGATCTTTCTCACCCAATCCGGTGGCCCTTCCCAGATCGAACTGTTCGACCACAAACCCGGACTTCAAAAATGGGCCGGCAAAGAGCTCCCCGACAGCGTGCGACAAGGACAACGCCTGACCACCATGACGGCGAATCAAAAACAATTGATCATGCCCTCTCGCACGCAGTTCGAACGTTGTGGGCAAAGCGGCGCCACCATTGGTGAATGGATGCCGCACCTCAAAAAAGTGGCAGATGAACTGTGCTTCATCAAATCGATGACCACCAATGAAATCAACCACGCCCCCGCCATGACTCATTTTCTCACCGGACACCAAATCCCCGGCCGACCGAGCATGGGCGGTTGGGCGAGTTATGGTCTGGGAAGTGAAAACAAAGACCTGCCGGACTTCCTGGTGTTGCTCTCAAAAATGCGTCGTCCGTCTGATCAACCTTTATACGACCACTATTGGGGCAGCGGCTTTCTTCCATCCCGTTACCAAGGCGTGAAACTCCGCAACTCGGGAGATCCGGTCCTCTACCTGAAAGATCCGGACGGACTCCCACGACAGCTCCGGCGCAGCATGCTCGACGGGCTTTCCGAACTGAACGAACTGCGATCCCGGGCAACCGGCGATCCCGAAATCGAAACCCGGATCCGTCAATACGAAATGGCCTACCGCATGCAGGCCAGCATCCCGGGTTTAACCGATCTGAGTGACGAGCCGGATTCGACCTTTGAACTCTATGGTCCGGATTCCCGACGCCCCGGCAGCTACGCCGCCAATTGCATCCTGGCCCGTCGCCTTGCCGAGCGCAACGTCCGGTTCATCCAGCTATTTCATCCCGATTGGGACCATCACAGCCGCCTGAGTTCCTGGTGTGTTGCCCGCTGTCGCGACACCGATCAGGCCAGCGCAGCCCTCATCCAGGACCTCAAACAACGCGGTCTGCTCGACGACACCCTCGTCCTCTGGGGAGGCGAATTCGGAAGAGGCGTCGCGGGTCAGGGCAAATGGGACAGTCCCGAAGGCGGACGCGATCATCACCCCCGCTGTTTCACCATGTGGATGGCCGGAGGCGGAATCAAACCCGGCACCACCTGGGGAGAAACCGACGACTTCAGCTACAACGTGGCCAGAAATCCCGTTCACGTCAACGACCTCCATGCCACCGTCCTCCACCTCCTAGGCATTGATCATGAACAATTCACCTACCGCTTCCAGGGACTGGATTTCAAACTCACCGGAGTCGAAGAAACAAAAGTCATCAGGGACATATTGAGCTGAACAAGAGGAGGGACGAATCAAAGAACATCTTTATTGGACCGCTCTTCCAGAATAGCAGATGATAGATCAGTTCCCGTTGATGCGAGTCGCAAAGAAAGTTGTTTCCATGCGGGTGACTTGTTCGATACCGAAACAGGAGACACTTCTGCAATCGGTTTTCCATGACGAATTATGATGATTCTTTCTCCCTGCTCAACATCTGAAAACAGCTCGGAGGCATTTTTGCGAAATTCGGTAAACGTGACTTTTCTATTCATACACTTTCAGATCCAGCAGAGCAGAATGTACACCTTTATGTACTGTGTATCAAGATGACATATTCTGGGGCGCATCTTAGTTACTTCTAAAATTATATGTGTGAGCCGAGAGCCATATGGAATGCGTGCGACTCGGCGCCGCTTTGGATACCTTTGGATAATGCCTCAGCATACTCATCTCTCGGAATCTAGTCCATGTCAGCAGCCCGTAACCAGAATAACATGACGCGTTGGGGTATGGGTGGGTGTGTTTAAATGAAGTATATGGTTTGAGCAGATGGATCATATCCAAAGCGGCGCCGAGTCGCACGCACTCCATAGAAATCCTTGCGTTTCTGCTCCTTCAAGGCATCAAGTGAGATGCACCCCATATTCTGATCTCAATGACATTTGCATCGACATCCGGCATCATTTTTGGTAGGTGTATGACTATTACCGAGAGGGGGTAATGTTGTTCATTGTTGAAATTGCAAATAATGCGTATGAAACATACAGCCTTCCGTCACGCCTTGGCTTGGTGGTCTCCTCTTTTGGATTCCGTTTTACCGATTTTCGTCACCTTCTTTACCGTCCTGGCATCTGCACAGCAGGTATCCGCTGCTGAGAGGGGCGCTCAAGCGCTCAATTTCCAAAAAGTCGCAAGCTGGCCGGATCAACCTCGCAGCCCAGTCCTGGAAGTTGCCGTGCATGGACAATACGCTTATCTCGCAATTGGTGACGGTGGACTTCTGGTGCTTGACGTCAAGGATCCCGCCTCTCCCGAGTGGATCGGTCATCATTTTGAGGGGCAGCATGTAAAAATGGTCAGGGTTCACAACGATCATCTTTATGCTGCAACTTCACAACACAGGGGCAGTCACTTTCAGGAAACAGGCGAACATCGGGGCCGGTTACACATTTTAAGTTTGGAATCACCAGAGAATCCTTCAGAAATCGCGACCTATTCTTTGGGCGCTGATATCAGGTGTCTGGATTTCGAAGGCAATCGCTTGCTGATCGGTGAAGGTGAAATCCATTCACAAACCGCCATTCGCAGTCTGGATGTGAGTGATCCATCGAATCCCACTCTGATCGATATTATCCAATTAAAATACGGGAGAGACGATGTAATCGTACCTGACACGATAAGATCAGTCGGAGATCAGTTTTATGTATCACCCGGGGGATACATTTACATTTCAGACTGGGAAAATACCCAGTTTCTCAATGTGGCAGGGGTTTCTTATGCTGGCGGCATTCTGAGAGGTTGGCAGGTAGAAGGTCCGTATGTTTTCGCAACACATCGCAATTTTAATCGCACAGATTCAAATCAGAGCAATCTCGTTGACACGCTTTCTGTCTTTGACACGAGTGATGTTTCAAATCCATCACTCGTTGCTTCACTGAATTTCAGTGTCTTTCCAATAAACAATACTTCCAACGGTAGTTATGGAATCGATGGAGGATACGAGGGATTGAGCATTCAGGATGGTTACGCTTATGTCTGCACGGGCATTCAGGGATTGGCGGTCATTGACATCAGCAATCCTGCCCAACCTGTTTTCATCAACCGAATAGACACGCCCGGAAACGCCACCCATTTGGAGATCAAGAACGGCCTTGCTTATGTCGCCGATTCCTACGGGGGACTTCAAATCATTGACATCAAGGACCCGAACCAAATGAGCATCCTCGGTCAGTTCGAGACCGGATTGACACCACGCCAATTCATCAGCGACGGCGACAAGGGAATCATGTTCAGCACGGATCATCGGAAGCATCATGCCTTGATTGAGTTTCTGGATCTTTCGTCCTCCTCAAGTCCCCAAAAAGTTGGAGAATATCAAGTCCCTTACGCAGTTGATGCATTGGAGTATTCGAATGATCTACTTTTTATTGTTGGCAAGGAAAACCGCATTTTGAAACTGGAAACCCTGGACGCATCCAACCCCGAATCCCTTCAGTGCCTGTCCCGAATCACGCTCCCCATCGAAATATGGTTGTCGCCACCACCTAAAATCCTTCATCACCCGGAGAGACATCACTTGTATGTTGCCGGATTAATGAGTGAACCGCTTTCGAACCGGTTTCGTGGTCATCTGAATAAAATCGACATCTCCAATCCAGCCAAACCGCAAATCATCGAACAAATCATAACGGATGGTAATGCCGTCACCGGTGGATTGTTCATTGATGGCAATCATCTGTATCAAAACTCGTTTGTCTATGGGGGAACGGACCAGTTGGACAGCTTCCCGACAGACAGCCCTTTGGATGGCTCCAGTTCAGGGACCGCCATCCTCCCTGCAAACGATTGGAAGAATGACGCCCGTCGGGTGGGTGGTTTGCATGTTTCCGAAGACAAGGCGTTTGTCGGGTTGGGACAACACGGATTTGCCGTGGTGGATGTGAATGATCCGACGAACCCCGAGCTTCGTTCTGATCATACAGCCCAGGGCGAAGTATTGGACCTGACGACCTACCAGGACTACCTATTGACGGCCGAAGGTGAATACGGGGTAAACATATATGACGTAAGCGATCATGATGTCCCCCACCATCTGGGCAGCATTGCCACCCTTGGACCGGCTGCATACGTGGGGATGTCCAATAGGTATGTTTATGTATTGGAACAGGGTTTTGGTTTGGCTGCTTACAGCATGGTCAAAAAGGGCGTGAAGTTGATTCAGCAACCCGAGTCGCTCAGTCTGGCTTCAGGAGATCGTGCCACGATCCAGTTAAAAGCATTTGCGGACGCCCCCCTGTCTTACCAGTGGTACCTTGGTGAAACCGGGGATACCAGCCAACCACTTGCAAAAGAGACTCAATCCACCTTGACCACCGATCCGATCACCAAACAGGAACGTTACTGGGTACGTGTGACGGATGGACAAGCATCCATCGACAGCGACACCGCCATCCTGACCCCTATTCCCAGGACGCGTATTGAACTGATCGGACGTTGGCCCGAGGATCCGACCACCTTCACTCGACCGGGGTTTTCGACGGATGTTGCCGTGTCGAGCCCTTACATTTATCTGGCAGATGGCTTTGATGGACTGCGCATCCTGAATGCGAGTGATCTGACGGTGCCAAAAATAGTTGGACATTACTCGTCAAACATCCATCAAGTTGCCATCGAAAAAAATCGACTGCATGTCAACGGAAGGATTTATGAATTGCTCAACATCAACAACCCGATCGCCCCTACGCAAGAAGTGATGGTTACCGAGAGCGATGAGGTCATGTTGCCTTCAGGTGATTTTGTTTTCATGGGAGGTGAAAACGGATGGAACGCTCTGAATTTGCAGAATCCAATGAGAGCCGGAGGAGTGTGGCCTTCGAACGAACTTTCTCAAAATGAAACATGGAACATCAGAGGCATCGCAACTTCCGGCACCTATGCAGCGGCCAGCCAGGGTTGGGGCGGTATTCAAATTTTGGATATCACCTCCCCCACCTCGCCGAATCTGCTTACCTCTTACTATCCGAATGCGTCCGTTCAGGACCTTGCCTGGAAGAATTCATGGATCATCGCTGCACACGGTGATTTGTTCACTGGCCTGGAGCTCATTGACATGAGTGATCCTGCCAATCCAAAACAATCTGCGAGCATAACTGAGCCTCACGCCCATAAAGTCGCGTTCATGGAGAGTTCCTATGCTGCCGTCACCGGGAAAGGATTGTCGGTATTCGATTACGGGGATCCATCCAGGCTCATCAAAGTAAGTTCAGATGATTCTGACTTCGACACTTATGGTTTGGAGATTCACGGTGACCTCGCCTACGTTGCTGCAGGTAAGGACGGTCTTTTGATTTACCGCATCACTCCCGAACTCAAATTGAACCCTCCTTCGATTGAAACCGATGGAGTGCGCTTGTCCTGGTTGGGAGCTCCCGGAATATTGCTGCAACAAACAGCCACCATGCCTGTTCCAAACTGGACCGACGTCCCGGACACCGAGGGAGCAAGTAAAATCCTCATTCCCTTTGATCAAGCCAGTCACTGGTATCAACTCATCAAACGATAGATCGAATAGGCAGGTTAGGAACAACAGGCGGGAAATCTCACTGAGGACTTTGAGTATCGTCTCCCCACTGAAGCGGAATGGGCCTATGCCGCACGCGCCGGGACGACCACCCGATTTAGTTATGGAGATGATCCGTTTTATGAATCCCTCCATGAATATGCATGGTATAAAGGAAACAGCCGGCTTCAACCTCATCCGGTGGGAGAAAAGGAACCGAACCCATGGGGATTGCACGACGTTCATGGGAACGTATTCGAATGGTGCATGGATTGGTTCGACAACTTGCCGGGCGGGACCTTGACGGATTCGTGGGGACCGGATGACGGATATGACCGGGTGGTCCGGGGAGGATATTGGGACAGTTCCCCTTCATTTTGCCGTTCAGCCCTGCGCGTGCATCATCCCCCCGAATCAAGGCTGGCATTCATCGGTTTCCGAATCGTGCTGGCGAAGGTCTCCCCCTGATGTTTTCAGAAAATGAAAAGTCAGTAGATATGATCTTTCGCCAAAAGGTGCTGGTTTATGATTTCGATCATTCTTCCTACTTCCTGTCCAGCATCCTTTAGTTGCCCAACTGGACCAAACCTAAGCTGTTCAACTCCCTTGCTAATCGAAATTTTTGCACCATCGTGAATCGTTCCTGATCCAGGTTTAACGGTGAAATCCTCAGAAAATAATGTGTTAAGGAGTTCGTTCATTTCAATCAATTCATCACGATCCAATTCAATCTTCCTTAGAGTTTCACGATTATTTCCACGGGGTTAATCTATCAAAACCACAGAGGACAGAGCTCACAGAGAGTTGCAATAAATGAGTGTAAAAAGTGTTACCTCTGTGCTCTCTGTGTCCTCCGTGGTTAATAAACAATTCATTCACCCCGCACATTTAATTGCACCCGGGGCAAGCAAGCGCCATGAATCCCGCGGCAATCCGGAACACGCAGGAGAGAGCAAGTGGAAAGCATCTTCTCTCTTGGTAATGAATCAATTTAACCTTCCGCTAAGTCCAAATAACACTCTATTTGGACTTAGTGGAAGGTTAAATAAAACAAACTACACCTCCTCAGCACTGGACAAATCCCCCTCCCTCTTCAGGACGGGTGTGTCCAGATCGTGTTCCTTCACCCAGGTCCGGGCGGTTTCAAACTCGGAAGGGGTGTTGATGTTGAAGGCTTCCATGCGGTCGTCTTCACTCCATTGGAAGGCTTGGGTTTCCGGGTGATGAAACAGCGCATACAAGGAGCGCCGGTCAGCGGAGAGTTCGGATCGAACCATGGAGAGGAATCGGCATGGGATCACCATAGGAAACCCACGGAGTTCGTCCATCTGCATGCAAACGATCCCGTTGGTCGTTGTTGAAGTAGACATCAAATCTTTCAAGGTCGGCAAAGAAACGAATGGCATGTCACAGCTCAGGAAAAGATGTAGCAAAGCATGGCAGTGGCTCAATCCGGTCTCGATCCCGGCAAGCGGTCCTTTTCCGGGTTGAAGATCTTTTCTGATGAGATTGATCTGACATCCGAGTTCTTCCGCTGTTAGTCGGACCCAATCCAGCAAGGACTTTCCCTGAAGTTCGAGGCACGATTTATCGGTGCCCATGCGTCGGCTGCCGCCGCCGGCAAGGATGTGAACCACGGTGGACGCGCTCATGACCTCCCCCTGCCGGATAAAATTTGACCGGGTTGTAAAGAAAAGCTTTGTTGAGCTTTAAGTTGCATGCAGGACAATTTCATTGATTTTCAGAATCAAATCCAGCATCAATAACAGGCATATGAACTCCCGAAAACATCTTCTGACACTGGCAACCGCTGCCGTGTTTGCTTTGTCCGCATCCGTTAAAGCGGATGTCTCCAATGTCGTGGCCGATATGGCCTGGGCTGCCAACAACTTCCTGAACGCATTGACCGATGAGGAACGTGCGACGGCTAGTTTTGATCTCAAGGACGATCAAAGGATCGATTGGCACTTCATCCCCAAGGACAGAAAAGGATTGGGCATCAATAAGATATCCGGCGAGAAAAAGACCTTGGCCCAGGCGCTTCTATCCAGCGGTTTGAGCTCCAGGGGTTATCTGCAGGCCTCCACCATCATGACTCTGGAGAAGATTCTTCAGGACATGGAAGGTCCGGGACGCCGTTTCCCGCGTGACCCGGAGCTTTACCATGTTTCCATCTTCGGAAAACCCAGCAACACCGGAACCTGGGCATGGAGTTTTGAAGGGCATCACCTGTCGGTAAATTTCACCATTGTGAAGGGGCAGGAAATTTCCGCCACCCCACATTTCATGGGCACCAATCCCGCACACGTCAAGGAAGGCCCCCGCAAGGGACTCCAGGTCCTGGGCAACGAAGAAAACCAGGCGCGCGCCCTGCTGAAATCACTGCGCCCTGCCCAATTCAAGAAAGCCATGATTGGCGACAAGGCTCCAGGTGACATCTTCACCGCTGCAGAAAAAACGGTCACCCCTCTGGAAAACAAAGGTATCGCAGCTTCAGAATTGAACTGGAGCCAGGTGGAAGACCTGTTGGGCATTATCGAAACCTACCTCTACCACGTGCGCCCCGAAGTGGCCGAAATCGAATTGGAACAGATTGAAAAAGCGGGCATCGCAGCCATCAAGTTTGCCTGGATGGGCGGCACCGAAGTTGGAGACGCGCACTACTACCGCATTCAGGGGCCGACCTTCCTGCTGGAATACGACAACATCCAAAACGGAGCCAATCACGTGCACGCTGTTTGGCGTGACTTTAACGGTGATTTCGGGCGCGACCTTTTGAAACGCCACTACGAGCAATTCCCTCATTAATGAGGACTTGATCCCTGGGTCATTCATTTTTTATTTTACCAACAACCGCGGTGCGTTGAACCAAAGGCGCACCGCGGATTTGTTTATTAACCGAACCTAAATCAATGGGAAAACGACGTCGCAGAAAACCAGCGCCTCCAACATTGGAGCCAACATTTGAATCCACAGGAACGTTCTCCAAGAACATCGGTGACACGGTCACTTTGGAAATCACCGATGTCGCCTTCGGCGGTGAAGGTGTGGGACGTCATGATGGTTTTGTGGTGTTCGTCCCTTTTGTCATCACCGGAGAAAAAGTTCAGGCACGTATCACCGAAATCCACAAGCAATTTGCCCGCGCCGAACTGGTGGCTGTCGAGGAATCATCCCCTCACCGTATCGAATCAACATGTCCCTATTTCGGAGAATGCGGTGGTTGCCAGTATCAACACATCGAATACTCCGAACAACTGAACATCAAACGAAAACAAGTCAGCGACCTCTTCGAACGTATCGGAGGTCAATCCAAGGACATCGTTCGCGAAACAGTGGGATGCCCGACACCCTACGGATACCGCAACCGCATCATGGTGCGCACTCAATACAACCGGGACACGAAAGCGATGAATGTCGGTTTCCTGAGATACCACAGTCGTCTGGTGGTCGATATCCCCGAGTGCGCCATTGCCGAACCGGAATTAAACGAATCACTGAAAGAAGTCCGGGTCGATCCACCTCGCAAGAACGGCATCAAATTTACCCTGCGCGCATTCCCTAAAGACTGGGATCTGCCTCCCGATTCCTTTTTCCAGGTCAACTACCACCAACTTCCCAACATGATCGGCGCCGTGGCGGATTGCTTGAAAGCGGCGGGAACGAAATTCCTGATTGACGCCTACTGTGGCGTTGGTTTTTTCAGCCTCTCGCTTGCCGATGTGGTGGAATCCTACATCGGCGTGGAAGTAGACCACAGAGCCATCAAATCCGCGCGTAAAAACGCGGAGTCCAGGCAACACCTCAACGGATCCTTCATCGAAGCCCCCACCGAGGAGGTCATCGAGGATCTGGTGCAGAAGTATCAACCGGAATCCACCACCATCATCCTGGACCCACCCCGCAAGGGATGTCATGCTTCCATTCTCGAGGTATTGCGGAAAGCCAAACCCAAGCAGATCATCTATGTGTCTTGCCACCCGGCAACCTTGTCCAGAGACATCAAAGCCTTGTGCGCAGATCAATTATTCGAAGTCAATCAGGTCATTCCACTGGACATGTTCCCACAGACACAACATGTTGAATGTGTGACCGATATACGCTTAAGATCATAATTCCAAACTTTTTTAACTTTTTAGGGGTTGCCAAACCCTTGTCGATAGCTTATTAAACCGCAAGCTCCTGACCATCCTGCGGGCTTGCATATATTTCTGTTCGGTTCTGGCGTTCAAGTGTTACGGAGGATTAAGAACGCATTTTCAGCGGCGGTTTTCCATTGGTGAAAGTACGCCATACCAAAACAGGTAAATTCAATCTATTATGAATAATAAATCCGCCAAAGGCGGCAACGGTCCATACAAGGGATCGAAACATTCAAAAGGTCCGAAAGGCCCCAAAGGACCAAAGGGTCCCAAAGGCCCCAAAGGACCAAAAAACAAAGATGTGAAACTGGATGACGGTGAAGGTTATCTGGAGATAGCAGAAAAGGGTTTTGGATTTCTCCGATCCCCCGAGCAGCATTTCTCCCCTAAACCGACCGATATTTTTGTGACTCCGGATACCATCAAACGCAACTACCTGCGCGAAGGTTCCTTCATCAAAGCCGTCACACAACCGCCACATCGCGGGAACAATCCTCAACTGAGGGAGATCAAGGAAATCAATGGCATGACGCCCCAGGAATACGGCAAGTCCATGCGCATTGAAAACCTGACCACGATCGATCCCATCGAAAAATTCAAACTGGAAACCTCCCCTGATCTGATCGAAACACGGATCATCGATCTGGTCACGCCCATCGGTAAAGGAACCCGTGGACTCATCGTGGCGCCTCCCCGCACGGGTAAAACAACGGTGCTGAAACAAATTGCAAACGCCATCACGACCAACCACCCCGAAGTGGAGGTGATCGTGTTGCTCATTGACGAACGTCCGGAAGAAGTCACTGACTTTTCACGCTCGGTCAATGCGGAAGTCATCGCTTCCTCCAACGATCAGGAACTGGAAACCCACGTGCGCTTGTCCCGATTTGTCATTGAACGTTGCCGGCGTCGTGTGGAAATGGGCAAGGACGTGTTTGTCCTGCTTGATTCGATCACTCGTGTGGCACGCTCATACAACAGTGTGCACGGCGGCAGTGGTCGTACCATGACCGGTGGTGTGGACGCGCGAGCGCTGGAGATTCCACGTAAGATGTTCGCTTCTGCCCGCAAGATTGAGGAAGGCGGATCCCTGACCATCCTGGCAACCGCGCTGGTGGACACCGGCTCCCGCATGGATGAGTTGATCTTCCAGGAATTCAAGGGCACCGGGAACATGGAATTGATTCTGGACCGCAAACTGTCCGATCGACGGCTTTATCCGGCGTTGGACATCCCCAAGAGCGGCACGCGTAAGGAAGAAAAACTCTACGGCCCCCAATGGATTCAGGCCATCCACAAGCTGCGCCGTGAGATGATCGATATCAACCCGATCGAGGCTCTGGAAACATTGACCTCTGCGCTCAAGAAGTACAAGACAAACGAAGAGTTTTTGAAACGGTTGCTTTAAAGCGACATTCCATTCGGAGCTGAGTATCGAATGCCCATGCTCCAAGCGATTCGCACCATTTGACAACCGGCTCTGATGAAGGAATTCATCAGGGCCTTTTTTACAACGAAAAGATGTCACGCTCGAAATTACATTCACGCCCCCCGATGGAGCGGATGCTTAAAATCCACCACGCCATTCAGGCGGGAGGATACCCCAATGCAACCCGGCTTGCCGAACAATTGGAAGTGAGCACCAAATCCATTCACCGTGACATAGAATTCATGCGTGACCGACTCGATCTACCGGTAGAGTATGATCCGGTCAAATACGGTTACCACTATTCCGAGGAAGTCAGTGCATTCCCAACGTTCCAGGTGACCGAAGGTGAAATGGTCGCGCTTCTGGTGGCGGAAAAAGCGCTGCAGCAATACCGTGGAACCACCTTCGAGAAACCTCTGGTCAGCGCCTTTCAAAAAATCGAAGAAGCCCTTCCCGACACCATTTCTTTGAACTTGTCGGAATGGGATGAATCGATCTCCTTTCGAACAAGCGCCATCCCCCAACTGGACCTCAACATTTTTGATCAATTGGCGAAAGCAGTCTCCCGAAAAAAACAACTCGAACTGCAATACCGCAAGCCCGGACAGAAAAACGGCGAAGCGCGCGTGGTGGATCCCTACCACCTGGCCAACATCAATGGAGAATGGTTTCTGTTCGCGCATTGTCATTTAAGGAAGGATCTACGCACTTTTGCACCGGCGCGCATTCTTTCGATCAAGGAAACAGGAGAAACATTTCAACGCCCGAAAAAGTTCTCCATCGAAGACCGATTGCAAGGCAGTTTCGGGGTCCATGCCGGCAAGGAAAACTTCAAGGTCACCATCCGTTTTTCCCCGCAAGTCGCAGATTACATCCGAGAAAAGACCTGGCACCCGACGCAGAAAATAAAACCA
>Ga0181582_10001918_pt1 | contig 16506 bp, 14 predicted proteins | sample 071ome_32_FD_132438 | JGI IMG/M metagenome (GOLD analysis project Ga0181582, IMG submission 132438) | Coastal salt marsh microbial communities from the Groves Creek Marsh, Skidaway Island, Georgia - 071405AT metaG (megahit assembly) | ecosystem: Environmental > Aquatic > Marine > Intertidal...
AAAGATAAACCCGCCATGGCAAATGCCGTGCCCGTTCAAATGGTGGGGCGCCACCGTCAGGGCCAAAACCGCCCAACCCGGCCCAACATCTTGCAATTCAGCCCCCAGCCATTGGGTGGCTTGGTCTTTGGCCCACATCGCCTGGGCCGAGCGGCGCGCGCGCTCGTCGGGTGAGATCATAGCCTTGTCCTTTGCGCTTGCTTTCGACAGCTTTGCCGCGACCCTGCACAAAACCGACCGCACGGTCAATAGTATTGCAAGCGCGCGTGGCTTGCGCCATGCTGGCGCCAAATGCATCCCGCCCCCGCGCGGGCGCCGCGAAAGGACAGATCATGCTGACACCCCAAAGCTATGCCAATGGTCGCTGGATTGGCCCCGGCCCACAGGCGCAAACCATCATTGGCCCCGTCGAAGGCCAGCCCATTGCCCACGCAGGTGGCAGCGATTTAGATTTTGCCGCCATGCTGGATTGGGCCAAAACCAAGGGCGGCCCTGCCCTGCGCGCCATGGGGTTTCACCAACGCGCCAAGTTGCTAAAACAGCTGGCCACCTATTTGGACAGCCGCAAAGACGAGCTTTACGCCCTGAACCCCCTTACCGGCGCCACCCGCAAAGATGGCTGGGTCGATATAGAGGGGGGCATCGGCACGATGTTTCTGATCGCCTCTAAGGGACGGCGCGAAATGCCCGATGGGCAGGTTTACATCGATGGCGAGGTCGAACAGCTGGGCCGCAAGGGCGGGTTTTTGGGCCAGCATATCGCGGTGCCGCTGCAGGGTGTGGCGGTGCATATCAACGCGTTCAACTTTCCCGTTTGGGGCATGTTGGAAAAACTGGCGCCCGCGCTTTTGGCAGGCGTGCCCTGCATCGTGAAACCCGCCACGCAAACCTGCTATCTGACCGAACATTGCTTTCGCATGATCATCGAGGCCGATATTTTGCCGCCGGGCGCGGTGCAGTTGGTTGTGGGGCGCACGGGGCCGCTGCTGGGGCTATTGGGGGCACAGGATGTTGTGGCTTTCACCGGTTCGGCCGACACGGCCATTGCGCTGCGCCAAACGCCGAATTTGCTGCAAAACTCGGTGCGGTTTGCCTCGGAGCAAGACAGCTTGAACGCCGCCATCCTTGGCCCCGATGCGGGCGTGGACAGCCCAGAATTTGCCCAATTCATCGCCGAAGCCCACACAGAGATGACGGTGAAAGCGGGGCAAAAATGCACAGCCATGCGCAGGCTTATCGTGCCCGATCACTTGGCCGATCAGGTGGCGCAGGCCTTGGGGGCGAAATTGGCGGGCACCATCATCGGCGATCCGGGCCAAAGCGCCACGCAAATGGGGGCTTTGGCCAGCCATGGCCAGCGCGCCGATGTGCTGGAAAAACTGGCGCAGCTGCAGGCCGAGGCGCAGCTGGTCGCGGGCGAGCCAACCGCGCCTGTGGGCCTGCCGGGCGGCGCTTTTCTGGCGCCTTGCCTGCTTTATTGCCCAGACCCAGATGGCGCCACGGCCGTGCATAGCATCGAGGCCTTTGGCCCGGTGGCCACGATTTTGCCCTATCGCGACAGCGCCCATGCCGCGCAATTGGCCAATGCCGGGGGCGGCTCGCTTGTGGCGTCGCTGTTCACCCATGACCCAAAGGTGGCCCAACAGGTGGTGCACCACAGCGCCGCGCATCACGGGCGGCTTTATATCATGAACCGCGACAGCGCCGCATCGGCCACAGGCCACGGCAGCCCCTTGCCGCATCTGGTGCATGGCGGCCCGGGCCGCGCAGGGGGGGGCGAGGAATTGGGCGGCATACGCGGGGTTTTGCATTACATGCAACGCACCGCCATACAGGGTAGCCCCGATATGATTGCCGCAATCACCGGCACTTGGGTGCCGGGCGCGCGCGAAATCAGCGGGCCGTGCCACCCGTTTCAACGCAGCTTCACCCAGATCGAAATTGGCGAAACCATCCACACAGACCCGCGCGTTGTACGCTTGGAGGATATCGAGCATTTCGCCCATTTCACCGGCGATACATTCTATGCCCACATGGACGAAGAGGCCGCGCGCGCCAACCCGTTCTTCCCGGGCCGCGTGGCGCATGGCTATTTGCTGTTGTCCTTTGCCGCCGGGCTGTTTGTGCAACCCGATCCCGGGCCCGTGCTGGCCAATACCGGCCTGAACAGCCTAAGCTTTCAAAAGCCGGTGTCGCCCGGCGACAGCCTTGCCGTGCGCCTGACATGCAAACGGAAAACCCGCCGCACCGACAGCTATGGCGAGGTGGCGTGGAATGCCACGCTGACCAACCAAGACGGCGCACAGGTGGCCGAATACGAGCTGCTGACCATGGTCAGCTATACCCACCCACAGGGCTAGGTTGCAGCATCTTTCCCTTTGGTGCCACGGTTGCTAAGCAGGGGCATGGATCCGCTTGCCCCCCTTATTGCCAATTTACAGGCCGATGGCCGGCCCCGCGTGTGGTCGTTGGTCATTACCGTGTTTGGCGACAGCGTGCAGCCGCGCGGGGGCACCGTTTCCACCGCGCATCTACAGCGCCTTTTGGGGCGTATCGGCATCGAGGCGGGGGCCCTGCGCACCGCCTTGTCGCGGCTGGCGCGCGATGGGTGGGTCAGCAGCCAGCGCGATGGGCGCTTAAGCTATTACACCCTAACCCCCGAAGGCACGGCGCAGTTCAGCGATGCCACAAACCTTATTTACGCCCCCGACCGCCGCCAAACGCCCCAGCAATGGCGCATCGCGCTGGAACAGCAGCCCGACCCGCTGGTGCCCAGCCTGAACGGGCTGGCCCTGCGCCCGGCCGATACAGGGGCGGTGCTGCCACCGGCTGATTTCGCCCTGCATGGCACGCTAGAGACGCTGGCCCCACAGATGCGGGCGCACTTGCTGGCGCCGGGCCTTCTGAGCGCGTTGAACCGGCTGCATGACGATCTGCGCAGCCTTGCCCACAATCAGGCGCTGCCACCGCTGGATGCCGCCGCCGCCCGGGTGCTGCTGGTGCATCGCTGGCGCCGTTTGGTGCTGCGCAGCCCCGAACTGCCCACCCCGCTTTTGCCCGAAAACTGGCAAGGCCAATCGCCCCGCGCGGCGGTGGCGCAGGCGTGGCACGCCCTATTGCCCGCAGCCGAAATCTGGTGGTCTGGGCAAAGCGATGCCGATTTGCCGCCCATGCCAGCGGCCAGCCCCGCGCTGGCACGGCGTTTTGTGTAACAGTTTTCCGACATTATCGCTTGATTTGCCAACCCATAGGCGCAAGTCTGGTGGTATGAACATGCAACCACCCGTTCCCTTTCCTACCCTTCGCGCGCCCGAGCAGATCGCATTTGATCGCCGCGAATTGGGCGTCATCTTGGGCGTCTATGGGCGCATGGTTGCAGCCGGGGAATGGCGCGATTATGGCATTTCCCACCTGCCCGAGGTGGCGGTGTTTTCCATTTTCCGCCGCACCGCCGAACACCCGATTTACCGCGTTGAAAAACGCCCCCGGCTGCGGATGCGGCAGGGGCAATATTCTGTCATCGGGATGGATGGGCGCATTTTGAAACGCGGCCATGACTTGGCCACCGTGTTAAAAGTGCTGGAACGCAAACTGATACGCGCCGTCGATTAGGCCAGCGGATTAGGCCAGCCAACTGGGGCGCTCAGTGGCGCAGGGGCGGCACGGGGTTTGTGTGCTGCGCCTCGATTTCATCCAGCGCGCGCATGGCGTCGTCTGGGTCGGTCGAGGGGATCGCATAGCCACCCCCCAGCCATTTTGCCAAATCCACATCGGCGCAACGCCCCGAACAAAAGGGGCGGTATTTCTCGGTTTCGGGACGTTGGCAGATTGGGCAGGCCATCAGATCAGCTCCGACAGGGGGCGGCGTTCGCGTTTGCGCTGCAATTCGTAATGGCCCAAGGGTGTCCAACCGGCCAGCACCGTTTCCACCGGATCACCGCGAAAGGCCGCGCGCAGCGCCATTTCAAAACTGCGACGGTCTTTTTTGGGCATAGGCGCGGCATCTAGCGTTATTTGCCCCGCCAGCCCCCGCAGGCGCAATTGGCGCGGCAAATCGCGGGCGGCGGCAATATTGGCCTTAAGCGCCGCCGCGGGCGAGGTATCGGTGCCGGTGTTGACATCCACCGCCACCAGCGCGCGGGTGGGTTCCACGAACATGCTGCCCCCGCCGGGCAAGGCCACTTTTGGCTGGGCCAGCGCGGCGATCATATCCAACACGCCCAGCTGTGCGAAACTGCCCGCCTCGGTCACCACATCGGCCGGCTCGACCCATTCGCGCCATGCCATCACATGGGGGCCATCGCCCTCGGTCAGTTTTTCAGCGGGGCCCGTGCTGTCGGCCAAAACTGCCTGCGCCAATTGCACCATCTCGGCGATATCAGCCGCGATTTCATCGGCGTCTGCATCGGCACAAGACGAGCGTAAAATAAGCCCCATATTGCCATCTCTATCCATGCTTTCATGGGCAATTTCCAGCAAGCGGTCGCGCAAATCATCGTCACGGATGGCGCGGCTGATGTTCAGCCCGGGCGCTTCGGGGGTGACGATGGCAAAACGGCTTTTGAACAGCAGCTTTTGGGTGACAGGCATCGCTTTGCCCGGCTCGGCATGGCCAGACACCTGCACCAGCATTGATTGGCCCGGCGCGATACCGCGCACTTGGCGCAAAAAAACCTGCCCATCGGGGGTAGATAAAAACATGCCCCCCTGCCCCTTGAACGGGCGATCCGCCACGGCGCGGTAAATGGCCCCAACGCGGGGCACATCGCTGTCGATCAACAGGTCTTCTAGCCGCCCATCCACCAATAACGCGGCCGCTTCGTGGCCATTGATATGGTCTAAAACGATTTGCCGGCCTTTCATGCCTGCCTCCATAGCGGGTAGCCCGCTGCCTGCAGCAATGCTGCGGTTTCCGCCACCGGCAGGCCAACCACCCCGGTGAACGAGCCATTGATCCACGGAATAAACGCACCTGCGGGGCCTTGAATGGCATAGCCACCGGCCTTGCCCTGCCAGTCATTCGTGGCCAGATAGCCGTTTAATTCGGTGTCAGACAGGCGTTTCATCTGAACGGTTGTCACCACATCGCGCAGCCAGTGCCGCCCCCCCAAGCGCAGTGCCACGGCGGTGATCACCCGGTGGCGCCGCCCCGACAGGGCCAGCAAGAATTCAGCCGCTTGGCCCGCGTTTTCGGGTTTGCCCAAAATGCGCCGCCCCAGCGCCACGGTGGTATCGGCACAAAGCACCAATTCATCCGGGCCTGCCTGCACCGCAGCCGCCTTTTGCCGCGCCATGCGCTGGCAATAGGGGCGTGGCAATTCGCCTTTTAGCGGCGTTTCGTCAATATCGGGCGGGCGAATGTCATCGGCAAACACGCCGATTTGCGCCAGCAATTCCTTGCGGCGCGGGCTACCTGACCCAAGGATCAGGCGCACGTTACTTGAAGCGGTAGTTGATCCGACCCTTGGTCAGATCATAGGGGGTCATTTCCACCTGAACCTTGTCGCCAGCCAGAACACGGATGCGGTTTTTGCGCATCTTACCTGCCGTATGTGCGATGATCTCATGGCCGTTTTCTAGCTCGACCCGAAACGTCGCATTGGGCAGAAGTTCCTTCACGACACCGGGAAATTCGAGCGTATCTTCCTTGGCCATGGTCTCTCCTTCATTGCCGATCCCTGCATATATAGCAGAGCACGCGCCTAAATGAGCGCATTCCGCCAAATTTTCAAGGCCAAAATGGTGGGCCGCCTGAGCAGGGCAAACCGCTAGGCCAATGGCAGGGTTTCAATATGGGGCAGACGGGCCGCTTGTTCGGGCCAATGGGCCATGTTCAGCACATGACCATCGGCACGCACATCGGCAATGGCGGCGCGATCTATCTGCGCATAGGTCCAGCCCGGCACATCCAATTGCCCCAAGGCCAAAACCCCCGTCGCCGGAAACCCGCGATCCGGGGGGGCAAAAACGCCCCCCGCACCGCAGTTTTCCTCGACCGCGAACAGGCGCGGCTGTTGGCCAACCAAAGACGCCATGACCGTCACGCATTGCCCTTCAAGCGCGCGCGCCATGGCACCGATACGCACCCGCCAATAGCCTTCGGGCGCCTCGGTGCACGAGGGCACCAGCAGCACTTCGGCCCCGGCTTCGACCAAGCTGCGCGCCAAAAGCGGAAATTCGCTGTCATAGCAGATCAGCACCGCGATCTTGCCAAGGGGGGTGTCAAATACCCGCAACGGGCCGCCGCCGGAAATGCCCCAGTCTTCGCGCTCGAAGCGTGTCATGATTTGCTTGTCTTGGTGGGCCATCCCACCGCCCGGCGCAAAGAAATGGGCGCGGTTCACCACCGTTTCGCCCATCAGCACCGGGCCACTGCCCGACAAGATATAAACACCAAATTCGCGCGCCAATGCGGCGTGCAGCTCGTTGGCTTGCGCCATGCGCGCGGCCACCGCCTGAATAGAGCCATGCAGATCGCCGGCGGCCTGTGCCCCGGCCTGTGCGGCCAGTTCCATGGCGCCATATTCAGGAAAAACCAGCACATCGGCGCCAGCCTGTGCGGCCTGCGCCACCCAAGCGCGCTGTTTGGCGGCATAGTCGTGCCAAGTTTCAAGCCAATCCAACGGGTAAGCGGCGGTTGCAATCTTCATGGCACAGCCCCAAGGCAAACAAGGTTGCACATAGGTGTAGCCAGCCCCATGCCCCGATGCAACCGGGGCAAAGGGGGCGGCGGGGCCCACTAAAAAAGCGCGGCGCCAAACGGTGCCGCGCCCTAATTCAAGCAGCCATCAGCCGCGCTGTGGCCCAAGGCCAATGGATCAAACCAGTGCCAGATCCACTGCGCTTTCGCGGCCATCACGGCCCGACTGCAGCTCGAATGAAACTTTTTGGTTGTCGGCAAGCCCGGTCAGGCCCGAACGCTCGACCGCCGAGATGTGCACAAACACATCCTTGCCGCCATTGTCGGGTGCGATAAAGCCGTAGCCTTTTGTTGTGTTGAACCATTTTACGGTGCCAGTGGCCATGTGTGTATTCCCTTATCTGTTTCCGCTCACGTTATGCAGCGGGCCGGCAAAGTCACGTCTGGATCGAAGACTGTGCGCCGGTGAAGGAATACAGGTAGATCGTAGAGATGGTCTTTCGCAGGCCAAGAGATGTGCGCGCCGCTGTGAAAAATCAAGGGGAATTGCGCGAATTTGCCGCACAAAGGCCAGCGCCCGCCACAACAGGTGGGCGACAACCATTTGAAAAGTTTAAGTAAAGCCAAAAAATTGGCTTGGCTCACCCGCGGTTTAGCGGGTGAATTTTTTGTATTTGATCCGCTTGGGTTCCAGCGCATCAGGGCCCAGGCGGCGCTTTTTATCTTCTTCATAAGCCGAGAAATCACCCTCGAACCATTCGACATGGGCTTCGCCCTCGAAGGCCAGAATATGGGTGCAGATCCGGTCAAGGAAGAAACGATCGTGCGAAATAACCACGGCGCATCCGGCGAAATCGACCAATGCATCTTCCAGCGCGCGCAGGGTTTCCACGTCTAAATCGTTGGTGGGCTCGTCAAGCAGCAGCACATTGCCCCCCTCGCGCAACAGCCGCGCCATATGCACGCGGTTGCGTTCGCCCCCTGACAGCAACGATACTTTCTTTTGCTGATCGCCGCCCTTGAAGTTGAAGGCCGAGCAATAGGCGCGCGCGTTTACTTCGGCATCGCCCAGCTTGATGATATCTTGCTTGTCGGCGATGGCTTCCCATACCGTCCAGTCAGCATCCAGCGCATCGCGGCTTTGGTCGACATACGACAGTTTGACCGTATCGCCATATTCGACATTGCCCTCGTCTGGCTGCTCTTGCCCGGTCAACATGCGAAACAGCGTGGTTTTCCCCGCGCCGTTTGGCCCGATAACGCCCACGATGCCGCCCGGTGGCAGGCTGAAATCTAGGTTTTCGATCAGCAGCTTGTCGCCCATCGCCTTTTTCAGGCCCGACACTTCGATCACCTTCGCACCCAAGCGCGGCCCATTGGGGATGATAATCTGGGCGCGGCTTAGTTTTTCGCGCTCGGATTGGTTGGCCATTTCGTTATAGGCGTTGATACGCGCCTTTTGCTTGGCTTGGCGGGCTTTGGCGCCTTGGCGGATCCATTCCAATTCGCGCTCTAGCGTTTTCTGGCGCGATTTATCTTCGCGCGATTCCTGCTCTAGGCGCTTGGCTTTTTGTTCCAGCCAGCTGGAATAGTTGCCTTCGTAAGGAATACCGCGGCCGCGATCCAGTTCAAGAATCCAGCCGGTGATATCATCTAGGAAATAGCGGTCATGCGTGACGATCAAAATCGTGCCCGGGTATTCGATCAGGTGGTTTTGCAGCCATGCAATGGTTTCGGCATCAAGGTGGTTGGTGGGTTCGTCCAACAGCAGCATTTCGGGCTGTTCAAGCAGCAGCTTACACAGCGCCACGCGGCGTTTTTCCCCGCCGGACAGCGTGGTCACATCGGCATCGTCGGGGGGGCAGCGCAGCGCCTCCATGGAAATATCGATTTGGCTGTCCAAATCCCACAGGTTTTGGCTGTCGATCTCGTCTTGCAGCTGGGCCATCTCGTCGGCGGTTTCGTCGGAATAGTTCATCGCCAATTCGTTATAGCGATCAAGAATCGCCTTTTTGGCGGCCACACCCAGCATCACGTTTTCGCGCACGCTTAAGGATGGGTCCAGTTCCGGTTCTTGCGGCAGATAGCCCACTTTGGCGCCTTCCGCGCTCCAGGCTTCGCCAGAGAAATCTTTGTCGATCCCCGCCATAATGCGCAGCAGCGTGGATTTACCGGCGCCGTTCACACCGACAACACCGATTTTCACACCGGGCAAGAAGCTTAGGTGGATGTTTTCAAAACATTTCTTGCCACCCGGATACGTCTTCGAGACGCCCTGCATGTGGTAGACATACTGGTAAGATGCCATCTGCGTGCTCCTTGGAAAGGCCGTGTTGCCCGCCGTGATAGCGAAGCCAGCCGCCATGGGCAATGCGCGCACCGCGCCCAAAGCCCCGAATTTGCATAAATTTGGGCGGTTTTACAGGTTTCAGGCCCGGCCATTCGGTGCCCCTTGTAAATTATGTGAAAGATGATACTTACACATTGCAATTTCAGAATATGAAAGAGGCCCCCAATGCGCCCCCTGCTTCTAAGCCTGGTATTTTCCCTGTCGGCAGTTTCTGCCATGGCCCAACCCATTGTTGTGGCCACACATGATGTGACCGAATGGAAATCTGTCTTTGGGCAGGTTGAAACCCGCGACAGGCTGCCAGCGCGCGCCCGTATTGGCGGCACAGTGGAAAGCCTGGCCATCACCGAAGGCGACCGGGTGACCCGCGGCCAGCCCATTGCCACGATCCGCGATGACAAACTGGATTTCCGCATCGACGCGCTGGATGCCCGGCTATCGGCCCTCACAGCACGGCTAGAGACCGCCACCACCGACCTAGAGCGCGGGCGCCAATTGCGCGACCGTGGGGTGATCACCAACCAACGCTTTGACGAATTGCAAACCGCCGTCAGCGTGCTGCAGGGCGAGATTGCCGGCACCGAAGCCGAAAAGCTGGTGGTGGCGCGCCAAATCGACGAAGGCACCGTGCTGGCGCCGGGCGATGGCATCGTGCTTAGCGTGCCCATCTCGCGCGGATCGGTGCTGAACCCGGGCGAGACACTGGCAGAAATTGGCGGCGGCGGGGTGTATTTGCGCCTGGCTGTGCCCGAACGCCACGCCACCGCGCTGGCCCAGGGCGATGGCATTCAGATCACCACCGCCCAAGGCCCACGCACGGGCATTATCGCCAAGATTTACCCGCTTATCCAAGGTGGGCGGGTATCGGCCGATGTCACGGTCGAGGGGTTGGATGCCCGCTTTGTGGGCCAGCGCCTGCCGGTGCGCCTGCCCATCGCCACGCGCAAGGCGCTGCTGGTGCCAGAGGCGGCGCTGACACAAACCGGCGGCTTAGATTTCGTGACCGTCGAAACCGCCACAGGCCCGCAACAACGCGTGGTGCTGCCCGGCGCCCGCGTGACCCAAGATGGCACGCAGTGGCGCGAAATTTTAACCGGCCTCATGGCGGGCGAAACGGTGGTGCAAACCAATGACTGATCCCAAACACCCTGCCCCCGCCCCTGTCCCCGCTGCACTGGGCATTGCGGGCTGGCTGACGCGTGCCTTTATCACCTCGCCGTTGACGCCGTTGTTTTTGATGGCCTCGCTTGCGGTTGGGCTGATCGCGCTTGGCGCCCTGCCCCGCGAGGAAGAACCCCAGATCTCGGTGCCATTGGTTGACATCCATATTCAGGCTGCAGGCCTAAAGGCCGACGATGCCGTGAAACTGGTGACCGAGCCGATGGAAACCATCGTAAAGGGCATCGATCAGGTCGAACATGTCTATTCCGACACCCGCGACGACGGGGTGATGGTGACAGCCCGCTTTCAGGTGGGTGTATCGGCAGATACCGCCATTTTGCGGGTGCGCGACAAGATTTTGGCCAATATGGACCGTATCCCAGTGGGCATTCCCCAACCCTTGGTGGTGGGGCGCGGCATCAATGATGTGGCCATTGTCTCGCTTAGCTTTAGCCCGGTCGCGGGCACCGATATGGGGGCTGCCGATATTACCCGCGTTGTGCGCGAGCTAGAGGTCGAGCTGGCAAAGATTGAAAACGTGGGCTTGACCTATGTGATCGGCGCCACAACCGAGGCACTGCGCGTCAATCCCAAACCCGATAGGCTGGCCCTTTATGGCATCACCTTGCAGCAATTGGTGGGCAAGGTGCAGGGCGCCAACAGCGCCAGCCCCGCAGGGCGCGTGCGCGACGCGGGGGCGCAGCTGGGGCTGATTTTGGGCAAAACCCTGTCCACGCCCGAAGAAATTGGTAATCTCGAACTGACCGCGCGCGATGGCCGCACCGTTTACGTGCGCGACGTGGCCGATGTGGCCTATGTGGCCGATAACGACGAAAAGCACGTCGCCAGCCTGACGCGCACAGCCGATGGCCAGCTGCAGCGCAGCCCAACAGTCACATTGGCCGTGGCCAAACGGGCGGGTGCCAATGCGGTGGTGGTGGCCGAAGATATCTTGCACCGCGTCGAGGCGCTGCAGGGCCGTCTGATCCCCGACAGCCTGCACATGGAAATCACCCGCAACTATGGCGAAACCGCCGAAGAAAAAGCCAACGAGCTGCTGTTCCATCTGGCGCTGGCCACGGTGTCTATCGTGGTGCTGGTCTGGCTGGCCATTGGTTGGCGCGAAGCGGTGGTGGTGGCCATCGTAATCCCCGTCACCATTTTGCTGACGCTTTTTGCGGCCTATATCATGGGCTATACGCTGAACCGTGTGTCGCTGTTTGCGCTGATTTTCTCGATCGGTATTTTGGTGGATGATGCGATTGTTGTGATCGAAAACATCGCCCGCCATTGGGGTATGCAAGACGGGCGCAGCCGCATGCAAGGCGCCATCGATGCCGTGGCCGAGGTGGGCAACCCCACAATCGTGGCCACGCTGACGGTGGTGGTGGCGCTGCTGCCCATGCTTTTTGTCAGCGGGCTTATGGGCCCCTACATGAGCCCCATTCCAGCCAATGCCAGCGCGGCGATGATTTTCTCGTTTTTCGTGGCGGTGATGATCACCCCGTGGCTGATGCTGAAAATCGCAGGCCGCGCGCCGCTGCACCATGGCCCGGCCGAAGGTGGGGTGCCCGGGGGCAAAATGGGGCGCGGCTATGCGGCCTTGGCCCGCCCATTGCTGCGCAGCAAGGGCCGGGCGTGGCTGTTTTTGCTGGTGGTCATCGCGCTGTCTTTTGGCTCGCTTGGGTTGCTTTACACCAAGGATGTCACCGTCAAACTGCTGCCCTTTGACAACAAGTCAGAGCTGGCCGTGGTGGTTGACCTGCCCGAAGGCTCCAGCGTCGAGGCCACAGATAACGTGGTGCAACAGGCCGCGCGTATCGCCATGGACATGGCCGAGGTGCGCTCGGCCCAAACCCATTCGGGCACAGCGGCGCCGTTTAACTTTAACGGCTTGGTGCGCCACTATTACCTGCGCCAAAACCCCGAAATGGGCGAAGTGCAGCTAAACCTTGCCCCCAAACACGACCGCAGCCGCACCAGCCATGACATCGCCCTTGATCTGCGCACGCGGCTTGATGCGGTGGTGGCCCCGATGGGCACAGTGATTAAGGTGGGCGAGCCGCCCCCCGGCCCGCCGGTTATTTCCACCCTGCTGGCCGAGGTCTATGGCCCCACCCCAGAGGCCCGGCGCGCCGCGGCGGCGCAGATCCGCCGCGCCTTTGAAGAGGTGCCGTTTATCGTGGATGTCGATGACAGCTATGGCCAACAGCCCCAGCGCCTGCGCGCCCAGCTTAGCCCGCAAGAGCTGGATTACTACCGCGTCCAAGAGGCGGATGCGCTGGATACGCTGCGGCTGTTGAACACAGATGTTACGGTGGGCTATTCGCATCGCGGCGATGGGCGGTATCCGCTGCCAATCATCGTTGGGCGCGAACGCGCAGAGCGGGTGATGGATGGCGAAACCCTATCCACCCCGGTGCCTGCCAACGCCCTGCCCGGTGGGCGCGGTGTGGTGGAATTGGGCGATGTGGTCCAGCTTAGCGCCGAGCCGGCAAGCTTTCCGATTTTCCGCCATAATGGGCGTGACACCATCATGGTGACGGGCGAATTGGCGGGTGATTTTGAAGCGCCGCTTTATGGCATGTTGGCGGTGGCCGAAAAACTGGATGCCATGGACTGGCCCGAAGGCACCAAGCCGGTGATACGCCTGAATGGCCAACCCGAAGACACCAGCCAGCCCGTACTGCTGTGGGATGGTGAATGGGAGGTCACTTGGGTGACGTTTCGCGATATGGGCAGCGTCTTTGCTGTGGCCTTGCTGGGGATTTATATTCTGGTGGTGGCACAGTTTGGCAGCTTCCGATTGCCGCTGGTTATTCTGACCCCGGTGCCGCTGACGTTTTTGGGCATCATGGGCGGGCATTGGCTGTTTGGCGCGCCTTTCTCGGCCACGTCGATGATTGGCTTTATCGCGCTGGCGGGCATCATTGTGCGCAATTCGATCTTGCTGGTCGATTTTATTCGCCACGCAAAACCGGGGCAGCCGGTAACACTGGATGTGCTGATCGAGGCCGGGGCCACCCGGTTCAAGCCGATTTTGCTGACCGCCATTGCCGCCATGATCGGCGCCGCGGTGATTTTGGTTGACCCTATCTTTCAGGGCCTTGCGATTTCGCTGCTTTTTGGGCTGCTTAGCTCTACCGCGCTGACGGTTTTGGTCATTCCTGCCATCTACCGCATTTTCAAAATGTAGCCCTGGCAGCCGCAGAACAAAAAAACGCCACCCCCCTGGGGGCGGCGTTTTTGTTCCCAATGCAGGCTTAGCGCATCAATAGCACAGGCACCTTGCAACTGCGGATCATTTCTGTGGTGGTCGAGCCGATGATCAAGTGCCGCACGCGGCTGTGGCCATAAGCCCCCATCACCAACAGGCCTGCTTGGCCTTGGCCGGCCATATCTGCCAATACTTTTTCGGGCTCGCCGGGTTGAATGCACTGCTCTGCTGCAATCCCACCTGCGGCCAGCGTGGCCACGGCACCGCCCAGCATACGGGCCACTTCGGGCGTTTCGCGGCCCACGAACACCACGCAGACAGCCAAGCCCGCAAAAAGCGGCGAACGCGCCACATAATCCACCGCCTTTAGCGACGAGGCGCCCCCATCCACCGCAATCAACACGCGTTGCACAGGCTGAAACGCACGATTGGCCACGAAAACTGGCTTATGGGCGGCGCGCACGATACGCTCTAGGTTTGATCCCAAATGCGCCGCAGCCATGCCCGCAGCCTCGCCGCGCTTGCCGATGATGATCATATCGCCGCTGTCTTCCTTGGCGGTGATCGTATCGATCAAATCGCCATGGCGCAGGCGCGTTTCCACCGCCACGCCACCATTGGCCGCGATGATGGCGGCGGCATCTTCCAAAATGGCGCGGCCGTGTTCTTGGGCCAACCGGGCGCGTTGTGCATCCAGCGCGCTTAGATCTTCCAACAGCTTGCTGCGCGCCCCCAGCCTGATCGCCCCGCTTAGATCTTGCTGGTCGGGGGCCTGACGGCGCCCCATGACGTGATAAACTTTCACCCCCGCGCCGGTGCGCCCGGCAATCCATGCGGCATGATGGCAAACGCTTTCGGCATAGGCCGAGCCATCGACCAGCGCGATCAAGGTATCTGTGCTCATCTCTTTTCCTTCCTTGCGGCGCGATGGCGCTAATGGTCTAGCAACTGATCCATGGCACCGGGCTTGTCGTGAATGGCCAGCCTGTCGACGATGGTTTCCGATGCCTTGTTCAGCCCCACCACATCCACCTCGGCCCCGTCACGCCGGAATTTCAACACCGCCATATCCAAGGCCGCAACCGATGAAATATCCCAAATATGCGCGCGGCTGACATCGATTGTCACCCGCTCGGGTGCTTCGCGGAAATCAAAGCCTGCCATGAAATCTTCGACCGAGGCAAAAAACAGCTGGCCTTCGATGACATAGGTGCGGTGGCGCCCATCGGCGCTGATCTGCGAGCGGACGCGGAAAAGCTGGGCAATCTTCCACGCAAAGAAAATGCCCGACAGCAGCACGCCCACCAAAACACCAATGGCCAAATTATGCGTCCAGATCACAAAAACCACGGTGGCCAGCATCACCACCGAAGACGAACGCGGATGATCACGCAGATTGCGGATCGAGGACCAACTGAATGTGCCGATGGACACCATGATCATAATGGCCACCAAAGCGGGCATCGGGATGATCGAGACAACATCGCCCAGCGCCACCACCAAGATCAACAAAAACACCCCCGCCACAAAGGTAGACAGCCGCCCCCGCCCCCCCGATTTGACGTTGATCATAGATTGGCCAATCATCGCGCAGCCTGCCATGCCACCGATAAAACCAGTTGCGGTATTGGCCAGACCTTGGCCAATACATTCTTGATTGCGGCTCGAGGGGGTATCGGTCAGTTCATCCACCAATTGCTGTGTCATCAAGCTTTCCAGTAACCCCACCACCGCCACGGCCAGCGCATAGGGAAAGATGATCTGCAAGGTTTCAAGATTGAGCGGAATTTCAGGGATCAAGAACACCGGCAGCGTATCGGGCAATTCGCCCATATCGCCCACGGTGCGCACATCCCACCCCATCAGCGCGGTCAGAACCGTTAGCACGATGATCGTAACCAAGGGCGAGGGCACCGCGCGTGTGACACGCGGAAAGAGGTAAATAATAGCCAGCCCCGCCGCAACCATCGCATAGGTCAGCGGCGGCACTGTGCGCGGGTCCAGCTCGGGCAGTTGGGCCATGAAAATCAAGATGGCCAGCGCGTTGACAAAGCCGGTCATCACCGATTTCGACACAAAGCGCATCACATAGCCCAGCCGCAAAAACCCCGCCGCGATTTGCAACAGCCCCGCCAAAACCGTGGCGGCCAACAGATATTGCAGCCCGTGGTCTTTGACCAATGTCACCATCAATACCGCCGTGGCGGCGGTGGCGGCCGAGATCATGGCAGGCCGCCCGCCAGTGATGGCGGTGATCACAGCGATCGAGAACGAGGCATAAAGCCCCACTTTCGGGTCAACGCCTGCGATGATGGAAAAGGCAATCGCCTCGGGGATCAGGGCCAGCGCCACCACAAGGCCTGACAACAAATCGCCACGGGGGTTGCGCAACCATTCGGCGCGATAGGCAGAAAGGGAAAACATTGGAATTGGTCCTCGGGCCGCGCGGATGGCGCGGTCTTGGTGTCATGCGGTCGGGGGCGCTGGTACACGCACCAGCGCCAAAAACCAACCCACGAATTACCACACAGCCCTAGCCGGCCTGCCCCAAGCCCCGCACTTTTTCCACAATTTCGCGGGCACGTGCATCGAAACTATGCGCCTCGCGCACATATTGGGCGAATTCACGGCGCCTTGTGCGCATCGCCTTGTCCTCGGCCAAGGCTTGTGCCACGCAGTCGGCCAGCGCCTCGGGGCCATCGCAGATATAGATAAATTCGTCAAAGCCGTCTGGCAGCCCCTCGACCGGATCGCAGATCAGCGGCACGGCGCAGGCCAACACGTCGTAGACACGGTTATTTACATAAGCCGCAGCACCGCGCATCGAATGGTGATGATCGTTCAGCACAACGCCCGCCCCCCGGTAATAGGCACCCAGCTGGTCGTTGGGAATAACGCCGCCCTTTTGCCATTCGGGCGCCACCCAACCCCAGCCCGTGCCATAAACCGCCACCTCGTCCAGCCCTGCGGCCTCCGCCCAAGCGACCATGCCGTAGGTTTTGCGTTTGGGGTAGCAATTGCCGACAAAAAGCAACTGGTGTTCGGGCGCTTTTTGCCCCTTTGGGCCGGGAAAGCGGGTGGCGTCTGTGCATTGCAACAAGGCCGAACACGACACGCCCTTGGCCGGTTTGGGTAGGT
>Ga0181582_10001920_pt1 | contig 16490 bp, 15 predicted proteins | sample 071ome_32_FD_132438 | JGI IMG/M metagenome (GOLD analysis project Ga0181582, IMG submission 132438) | Coastal salt marsh microbial communities from the Groves Creek Marsh, Skidaway Island, Georgia - 071405AT metaG (megahit assembly) | ecosystem: Environmental > Aquatic > Marine > Intertidal...
ATCAACATTTTTTAAATCACTTTTGGACACTATACACACTTTACTCGTAACAGAAGTAGCTCCGCCCATACCATTTATTTGCCTAGTATCTGGAGATCCCATAACAGCTAATAAGAATTTGGTTAATTGATCTCTTTCACTTGGCAAATCTTTTTTGTCAAAAAGTACACCTTTGGACGTCCCACCCCTCATATATGCAGCAGGTATTCCAATTTGATCTGTCATATTTTTCCTATGTAATAGTTTTCTTTAAAATATTTATAAAGTTTTTAGTCAATTCTTTAGTAGATGAGTTTCCACCAAGATCACGTGTTAAGAAATTTGGTTTAGATAAGATTTTTATAACCGACTTATCAATAAAACTCGATACTAAATTTAGTTTTTTTAATTTTCTTTTTTCTCCAATCCAATTCAATAACATAGCTGTAGATAAAATTAGGGAAATTGGGTTGGCAATATTTTTGCCTGCAATATCTGGTGCTGCCCCATGTTGTGCCTGCGCCATGGCATTTTGACCTCCTGCATTAAGTGAACCAGCCAGTCCTAAAGAGCCAGAAAATTCTGTTGCTAAATCAGACAATATATCACCAAACATGTTAGTGGTTACTATCACATCAAATTGACTTGGATTTCTTACAATATGGGCCGCACAGGCATCTACAAGCATTTCTTCATATTCGATGTCTTTGTTATTTAATGCAACCATCCTACATGCATCAAGAAAGATTCCATCTGTTAATCTCATTACATTTGCTTTATGAATAGCATGAACTCTAGGTTTTTTGTCTTTAGAACTAAACTTAGTTTTAGCTATTCTAAAAGCTGTTTCTGCAATTCTTAGTGAAGCATGTTTAGTTATTTTCCTTATAGCTAAACCAACACCTGGAACAGGACTGAATTCTCCAGAACCCTCGAACATGTTCCTGTCTGCATAAAAACCCTCAGTATTCTCTCTTACAATTATTAAATTCATATTTTTAGAAAGTGATTTAAGATCATTATAATTTCGTGCAGGCCTTATATTAGCAAATAAATCTAATTCAATACGAAGTTTACCAGATGGATTTATGCCACCATTTGCAACTGGTGGATAAATATTGTGATCAACGGGCCCCAGAATAATACCATCTGCTTTTTTGGAAGCTAATAACACTTTAGAAGTAATAGTGGTGCTATGTTTTTTGAGTGATTTTAGTCCTACAAGCTCCTTTGTAAATTGAATATCTAGCTGTAATTCTTGATTTAAAAAAGAAACAACGTCTAAAGTTGCTTCCATTATTTCTGGACCAATACCATCCCCTTCTAAAGCTAAGATGTTAATAGACATTGATTATCTTTCTTATTCGCCTTCAAAAAAGGCATTTTTTTTATTTACGAATGCATCAACACCATTTTTTCCATCAGTTGTTTTTGCAGATTCTGCAATCATTCTGGATTCAAATTCCATTTGACCTTCTAAAGAATCTAAAAAACTATTATGAACTAAATTTTTCAATTTACCGAAAGCAAGAGAGGGACCTTTGGCTAATTGTTCTGCTATTTTAATAGCTTCGCTTTTAAGGTTTTTTAAATCCACTACACTATTGACTAATCCCCATTCTAGTGCTTCCTTTGCACTTAAAACCCTATTCGTTAATACTAGTTCCATATACCTTCTGGAGCCAATTATTCTTGGAAGAAAATATGTTGATGAACCGTCAGGTGTTAATCCAGCTTTTGAGTATGCTGAAATAAATGAAGCATTAGAAGAAGCTAATACAAAATCGGCAAAACCTACAAAGGAAAAACCTGCTCCAGCAGCAACACCATTAACGGCAACTATTAAAGGAGCATTCATTCTTGAAAACCTTGAGATGGCACCATGAAGTATAGTTGTGACTTCTTTTAAATGGGCTGGCATTTTATTTCCATATTCATAAAATGAATGTAAATCACCACCAGCACAAAAAGCCTTTTCGCCTGCTCCAGTCAGAAGAACACTTCTTATTTCAGGATTATCGTCACATTCTAACGAAACTTTAAATAAATCCTCAGCCATAGTACTGTTTAGTGAGTTGTATTGTTTAGGTCTATTTAACTCTATAAAAGCAACTCCGTTTTCAACTTTAAAGTTTATTGTTTTGAATTTCATTTAATTCTTTCATCCTTTGATCTTAAATTTTTTTAAAACTTCATCAGTATGCTCACCCAAAAGTGGTGGTGAAAGATATAATTGAGCAGGGGTTTCAGACAATTTAACCGGGAAACCAGTCATTTTTATTTTTCTGCCTTCCGGGCCATTTGAACTAATGACCATTTCAGTATCCTTAACCAATTGACTATTAAGAGCATCTGGCAATGAAACTATCTTAGCAGCTGGACACCCAGCATCATTCAATTTTTTTATCCAAAAATCAGAGGTTTTAGAAACCATTTTTTTATTGATAATGTCATTTAAACTGTCTCTGTTTTCCATTCTCCTAGCATTGTCTCTATAAATTTCTAGATCAAGTAAATTTAACAATTCTATAGTTTCTAAGAAAATGTAACAAAACTTATCACTTGCTGGAGCCACGGCCACCTCTCCATCAGAAGTTTTAAAAATACCATATGGAGCTAAAATTGGGTGATTATTACCTGATTTTTTAGGAGCTTTGCCTGTTACAAAGCTCTCGGAAGATAAATAAGCCATCATTGAAATTAAGCCAGATGTTAAACTAGACTCAACCTTTTGTCCTTTATTCGTATAATTCCTTGAATTTAAAGCACAAACAATTCCAAATGCACAATATAATCCCGCAATTAAGTCTGAAATAGGCATGGCAGCCCTCATTGGACCGCTATCTTCAGTTCCATTTAAAGACATAAAACCACTAAGCGCTTGCGCAATAAAATCAAATGCAGGCTTGTCACTCATTTCACCCTTGCTTCCAAAACCGTTTACAGAGGCACTAATGATTTTAGGATTTATTAATTTTAGGGTTTTATAGTCAAAACCCATTTTATCAAAAACACCTGCCTTAAAGTTTTCTACAACTACATCAGCTTCACTTAATAAAGATCTAAAAATTTCTTTATCTTCATCTTTGTAAAGGTCTAAAATAACGGATTTTTTGTTTCTATTAAATTGAGCAAAATAAGAACTATATCCCTCTACCATATCACCTTGGTTTCTTACATTATCACCTTTGGGAGGCTCAATTTTGATAACTTCTGCTCCCATATCAGCCAACAACATCGTGCAGAATGGACCAGATAACACTCTGGTAAGATCAACTACTTTTAATCCTGAAAGGGCACCCTTTGTTTGGTTCATTTAAGCACCTATGGCTGTTGGGACATCATCCATTGAATAAGATAATAATCTATGACCAGCTCTCATTACTTGCCCAGGCAAACGATGACCAACTAGATTTTCCACGTTTTGTGCTATAGAAATTGTTTGTGCTAGATCGATACCAGTTTTAATATCCATCTCATGCAATAAATATATTAGATCTTCTGTGCATATATTACCCGTTGCGTTGGGTGCAAAAGGACAACCACCCATACCACCAAAACAACTTTCATAATTAAAAATACCTTGATCTAGTCCAGTCATTACGTTTGCAAGCCCAATACCTCTTGTATTATGAAAATGAAGAGTAATTTCAAAATCTGGCACTTTATCTCTAATCGCATTTATTGCCTGAATTACCACTGGAGGTGTTGCCATACCAGTTGTATCTCCTAATGTTACGCCTCTAAAACCCATTTCTTTATACTCTTTTGAAATATCAGCTAACTTTTTTGATGATATGTTTCCTTCAAATGGACACCCAAACGCCGTGGCAATATCACCTTGAATTGGTATATTATTTTTACCTGCTATATCAGCTATCTCCTTAAAGCCTAAAAGTGAATCTTTCACACTTCTATTAACATTTTTTTTATTATGACTCTCTGAAGCAGACAAAAAAACAACAATCTCGTCAATTTTTGATTCGACAGCTCTTAGAGCACCTCTAGCATTTGGAACTAGTGCAGCTAAAATTGTATTTGGAGATCTATTGACTTTATTTAAGATTAATTCAGCATCAGATAGTTGAGGTATAGCTTTAGGAGAAACAAATGAAGAAACTTCTATCCTTGGAAAGCCCGCTTTGATCAAATTATTAATTATTTCGATCTTATCTTCAGTTTTAAGAATTGTTTTTTCTGATTGAAAACCATCACGCGGACCTACTTCAGTAACATTAACATGTTTAACTTTCATAATTTATTCTCCAGCCACTTTTTTGAAATATGGAAAACAATAAAGTCAAATTAAAAATTATACAACATTCACTTGACCTTTTTTGAATTTAGTAGTGATACTTATAAAATCAATTTAACTAAAATACTCGGGGGATTTAATGAAACGTATTTCAAGTGCTTTATTAGTAGCTTCATCACTAATAGTTTCTACTTCTATTGCTAGTGCAGACCAATTTATTCGTATGGTATCAGGACCGTCTGGTGGATCATGGTATCCGTTAGGTGCTAAAATTATGCAGGTAATGGAAACAGAAATAAAAGGAATATCTACTTCTAATACTTCAGGTGGAGGTATTTCAAATGTTTTGGCTGTTGACGGAGGTGACGCAGAAATTGGTTGGACATACGCTCACACTGTTGCAAATGGATATAGTGGAAAGGGTAAATTTAACAAAGCTCATAAAAATGTAAGATATTTTGCAACACTATATGGTGCAGCTTTCCAAGTTGCCGTTAGAGCAGATTCAAAAATTTATAGCTTTGAAGATATGAAGTCAGCCAATATCAGTCCTGGAAAGCCTAAATGGACTGGAACAGCTTTTTGTGAGTCTATTTTAAAAGAATATGGTTTTGATTTTGAGACTATAAAGAAAAATGGTGGTGTGGTTCATCAAGGTGACTATAAAGAATCAGTCGCTCTTATGAAAGATGGACAAACTGATGTGTTTATGGCAGCAACTTCAGTTCCTCAGGCAAGTTTTATTGAACTAGAAAATAGTCCTGGAATTAGGTTTATTGGTTTACCAAAAGATAGAATGGATAGAATTGTTAAAAATAACCCAGGTTATATTTACGGAAACATTCCAGCAAGTGCCTATAAATCTTTAGATAAAGACGTTCCAACTTTAGGTATTGTTACATCTATGATTGTTCATAAAGATCTTTCTGATGATCTTGTTTACAAAATGACCAAAACATTTTGGGACAACCACGGTGAGTTTGTCAAAGTTAAAGGTGTCTGGAAAAATGTTCTTCTTAAAAAAGCTGTAGATGGTGCTGCTGTTCCACTACACCCAGGTGCAGCTAAATATTATAAAGAACAAGGCGTTTTATAAAATATATCTAAGAAAGGCACTTTCTGTGCCTTTCTTTTTTCTATAAATTTAATTTAAAAATTTTAATTATCCCATATGGTACAAAATTCAAAAAAATTGGTTTATAATGAGATCAAGGAATTAAGTTTTCTTGACGAACTTCTAGAATGGAATAAAGACAAAACGGTTTATTACTGGATAATTGTTATTTGTTCATGGCTATCTATTGGCCTGGCTTTTTATCATTTATTTGTAGCTGTGTATGGCACACCAGAAGGTCGATCCTTTAGATCTATTCATTTATCAGCAATGATGGTCTTAGCTGTTTTTATATACCCACTTTTTAGATCTAGTATAAAAGATCCTGTTATTTTGAAAGATGATAAGAAAGGTAACCTTCTTAGATCAATTGGTTTTGGGTATGATCTTATAATTTTGCTCTTAATCATATTTGTTCAGCTATGGACAACTTGGGATATAGAGAGTTTTATGATGAGATATGGTGATAAATATATTGGTGATATCATTGTAGGCTCTATACTAATTTTTGTTGTACTAGATGCAACAAGACGTGCTGTTGGTTGGGCGATGGTAGGTGTTGCAGGTTTTTTTATGTTACATGCATTATACGCTCATAAATTTTTTGGCTTTTTTTATGGTCCCCCAACACGATTAGCGAAATATATAGATACTCAGTTTATGAGTTCTGATGGAATATTTGGAATACCTTTATATGTTTGTTCCACCTACATTGTATTATTTATAATATTTGGGGGAATATTAATTCGATCAGGAGTGGGAAGATTTTTTGTTGATTTAGCGGTTGCATTAACTGGACATAGAACCGGAGGCCCAGCAAAAGCGGCTGTTGTTGCTTCTGGGATGACAGGTACAGTTTATGGCTCTGCGGTAGCTAATGTTGTAACCACCGGATCTTTTACGATACCTCTTATGAAAAATTATGGTTATAGAGCTAAATTTGCAGCTGCAGTTGAGGCTTGTGCATCTTCTGGTGGACAAATTACCCCTCCTATTATGGGAGCTGCTGCATTTATTATGGCTGAGTTTTTAGAAGCTCCATACACTTATGTTATTTTAGCTGCCTTAATACCTGCATTCTTATATTTTACTACAATTTATTTTATGGTTCATATTGAAGCTGAAAAACATGGGATCGAGAAAATTGATAAATCAATGCTCCCAAATGTAATTGAAGTTCTGAAGGGTGGTGGTCATATGTTGTTGTCACTCGTTGTGCTTGTTGGACTTTTAATTTATGGAAAAACTGCTATGACGGCAGGTTTTTGGAGTATTGTTTCTGTTATAATACTCAGTTTTTTCAAAAAAAATACAAGGATGTCAGTTGTTGATTTGCTGGGAGCATTTGAAAGCGGAATAAAGTCAACTGTTCCTGTTACTATAGCTTGTGCATGTGCAGGGATTATTATTGGATCTGTATTCGTATCAGGTCTTGGATTAAAGTTTACCCAATCTGTTATTGATTTATCTGGTGGAGTACTTTTTATTCTACTCTGCCTTACTGCAATATCAGCAATTATTCTTGGTATGGGTATGACTACTACTGCAGTATATATAACAGTTGCAGCTCTCATAGTACCATCTTTAATTGAAGCTGGTATTATGCCAATAGCCGCTCATATGTTTGCTTTTTACTTTGGAGTTGTGTCAACCATTACACCTCCTGTTGCACTAGCTTCATTTGCTGGAGCAGCAATTGCAAAATCACCTCCTATGTCAACAGCTGTTGAATCTAGTAAAGTAGGTATAGCAAAGTATATTGTCCCATTTGCTTTTGTGTATAATCCTTCTTTATTAATGCAGGGACCAATAATTTGGAGTATTTATAGTTTTATATCCGTTTTGTTAGCTTATTGGTGTATGACATTAGGTTTAGAAGGTTGGTTCAATGGTAAATTGAATGTGTATAAAAGAACTTTAGCACTAATTGGTTCGGTTGCACTACTTATACCTCCATTAGAGAACATACTTGGAATTCAAGGATTGTATTATAATTTTTCTGGATTGATAATTTTGGCTGTAATTTATTTTTTACAAGGCAAATTAAGTTTTAATACGAAGGTGGCGCAATGAATAAAGTTTTTTTAGGTAAACCAATTCATTGGCTCATGATGTCTATAGTCACAATTATAATATTTTCTTGTGGCTTCAATCACATGCATGTAAGCAACTTTAATTTATTTATTTCGATTATTTTTATATCAGTAGCCTTATTAATTTTTTTAATTTTAAAAACTTCATCACAAAAAAATTGATTACAATTTTTTTATTGTTATTGTCATAATAAATTCAAAATTCAATGTTATGGGTGATTTATGGGCAGCAAAAAAGAATTAAAAATTCTTTTGGAAGCTACCAAAATTAATAAAAAATTTGGTAACTTTGTTGCCAATAAAGATATTGATATTTCTATTACTAAAGGAGAAATTCACGCTCTTTTAGGAGAAAATGGAGCAGGAAAATCAACTCTTGTTAAAATTTTATATGGTATATTAAAACCTGAAACCGGAACTATAAAAATTAATAATGAGAAGATCACAATTTCTTCTCCCAACGTAGCAAGAAAAAATGGAATAGGAATGGTATTCCAACATTTTTCGCTTTTCCCAGCTCTCACAGTTGCTGAAAATATTTTAATAGCACTTGATCAAACAATTAGATTTAAAGATTTAGTTTTAAGAATTAAAGAACTCTCAACAGAATGGGAATTATTTATCGACCCTTTAAAAATTGTAAGTGAGTTATCGGTTGGTGAACAGCAGAGGGTGGAAATAATAAGATGCTTAATGCAAAATCCTAAATTACTAATTATGGACGAACCAACTTCAGTTTTAACGCCTCAGGAAATAGAAAACCTTTTCAAAATACTAAAACGTCTTGCTTCTTCAGGCTGCTCTATTTTGTATATAAGCCATAAGTTGGAAGAAATAATTGAACTAGCCGATAAGGTTACTATTCTAAGGTCTGGTAAATCAATAGCTACCATTGACGCCCAAAATACGACTACTAAATATTTAGCTGAGACAATGGTTGGCAAAGAGATAACCACTCTAAAAAAAGTACAATCAAAAAATTTATCTAAGAGTATTGCCTTAGAGTTAAAAAATCTAAATAAATCCAATTCAAATGATTTCGGAATTGCTCTTAAAAATATAAATTTAACAGTTAATTACGGTGAAATATTAGGAATAGCAGGAATAGCAGGTAATGGTCAAACTGAGCTGATGGAAATTTTAAGTGGGGAAACCGTTTGCGATAATGAGGATCAAATTTTTTTGGATGAAATTCCTATTGGCTTAAAGAACATTACTGAAAGAAGACAATTAGGTATAGAAACTATCCCAGAAGAACGCACTCTTCATGCAAGTGTGCCCAATTTAAAAATTAATGAGAATACATTTCTTACTTATTTCCCAAAATATAATGTAAATAAAAGCTTTATAGGTAAATTTTTAAATAATCCCGAAAATAGTCTTAATGAGAGCGAGCAGATAATTAAAGATAATGACGTAAGATGTCCTGAGCCTAACCCAATGGCTAACCAACTATCAGGCGGTAATTTACAAAAGTTTATTTTGGGCAGATCCTTAGCAAACAATCCAAAAGTTGCAATATTTTCTCAGCCTACTTGGGGTGTAGATATCGGTGCCGCAACAACCATAAGACAAAAATTACTCAATCTTTCTAAAATGGGAAAAGCTGTTATCCTAATTAGCCAGGACCTAGAAGAAATTTTTCAATTATCTGACAAAATTGCTGTGCTTAACAATGGAAATTTAAGTGAAATTTTAAGTGCTAACGAAATTTCTGCTACAAATATAGGATTATTAATGGGAGGTAATTCCAAAAATAAAAGTGATCAGGAAAAAAGAAAATGATTACTTTTACTCCTAGAGATAAAGTTTCAAATTCCTGGACATTAATTGGTCCAATATTATCAATTATTCTTACGGTTATCTTTGGGTTGTTAATTTTTACATTTCTTGGTTTTGATCCTGCTGAAACATTATACCAAATTTTTATTTCTCCCTTTTCGAGAATAGATAGGGTGAGTGATATTTTTGTTAAAGCCTGTCCATTGATAATAGTAGGGATTGGATTAATGTTTTGTTTCAGAGCTAATGTTTGGAATATTGGGGCAGAAGGGCAATTTATAATGGGAACATTACTAGCTGGATCATTTGCCCTGTTATTTCCAAACGTTGAAACAAAGCTATTATTACTATGCATGTTCTTTGTTGGTTTTTTAGGAGGAGCATTGTGGGCATTCATTCCCGCAATTTTAAAAACAAAACTGAATGTTAATGAAATTTTAGTCAGCTTGATGCTTGTTTATGTAGCTATGCTTTTTATTGATTTTATAGTTAGAGGTCCGTTAAGAGATCCTATGAGTTTTGGTTTTCCATTATCAAAGCCATATTCTGATGGTGCATTGATAAATAAAATATCATTTCCTGGAATAGGCTACCTAGGTCAATTACATTATGGCATTTTATTTATTATTCTTTTAATTCCTCTTGCATGGGTTTTTAATAATAAGACACTAGCAGGTTTCCAAATTAATGTTTTAGGCTCTGCTCCAAAGGCGGCAAGGTTTGCTGGTTTCAGTAAAGAAAGAATAACAATGTCTGTTTTACTATTATCAGGAGGTTTGGCTGGTGTTGCAGGCGTAATCGAAGTTTCAGCTAATATTGGTCAACTTCAACCAGAAGTATCTTTTGGGTATGGTTTTACAGCTATTATAGTTGCATTTCTTGGTAGGCTGAACCCAGTTGGAATTTTATTTGCCGGTATAATAATAGCAACAGTAAAATTAGGTGCAGATAATGCTCAAATGACAATGGGAATTCCTAAAGTGGTAACTGGCTTATTTGAAGGAATTCTTCTTTTCTTTCTTTTGACTGGCGAAACACTTCAAAAATATAAAATTAAGTGGTCTTGGAATAAATAAATATGGAATCATTAATTTTAACTATAATCGCAACTTCTATACCCTTGTTAATGGCTGCTACAGGTGAGTTAATTACAGAAAAAAGTGGTGTTTTAAATCTTGGTGTAGAAGGAATGATGCTTAGTGGAGCTGTTGGAGCACTAGGAGCTGTCTTGTGGCTTGAAAATCCTTATTTTGGGATAATTGCCGGGGCTATGTCTGGATTATTTATGGCATGTATTTTTTCTGTTTTCACAATTAATTTCATGACTAACCAAGTTGCAACAGGGCTAGGGTTAACAATTTTTGCCACTGGACTAACCGGTCTAGCAGGTGCACCATTAGTTGGAAAAACAATTCCATCTTTACCAAAGATAGAGATATTTTTATTATCAGACATACCCTTTATAGGTAATATTCTATTTAAACAGGATTTAGTCGCTTATTTATCAATTTGTATAATTATTTTAATAACCTATTTCTTAAAATATTCTAAGCCTGGTATTATTTTAAGAGCAGTTGGTGACAATCATGTCAGCGCTCATTCTGTTGGATACCCTGTAAAAAAAATTCGTTGGTATGCAACGTGTTTTGGTGGCATGTGTGCAGGTATTGGTGGTGCATATATACCTTTGGTTTTAACACCCCATTGGTCAGAAGGGATGACAGCTGGCAGAGGATGGATTGCCCTAGCTCTTGTGGTTTTTGCATCTTGGATTCCTTGGAGAATAATTGTGGGCGCACTAATATTTGGAGGCATTACAATTGCACAATTAGTTGGACAAGCTAGAGGGTGGCCAATACCTTCTCAAATTCTTTCTATGATGCCATATTTAGCTACAATAATTGCTCTTACTATAATCTCTAGTAGAATTTCAAAAAATAACAGTGTTGTACCAGCTTCCCTTGGAAAACCCTTTTTTGATACTCAATAAAAATGTAAAAAAAATGCATTATTAATATTTAATAAAACATTTATTTTTTTTATTGTTATTTTAGAAATTCATTCTAGTATTTTTAGATTAATTTAGGAGTTTGAAATGCTAAAATTTTGTAAACATATTTTTTCACTGGTTGCGTTAAGCGCATCAGTTTTATTTTTTATAGTCACTAATTCTTTTGCGAATCCAACAAAGGTTGGTTTTGTATATTTAACAACACCTGGTGATCATGGTTGGACATATGCACATGAGCTTGGAAAACAAATGGTTGAAAAACGATTTGGAGATGATGTTAAAATATCTGTTGTTGAAAATGTTCCCGAAGGACCTGATGCGACACGTGTTATTAGAGAACTAGCCAAACAAGGTAATGAAATTATTTTTACAACTTCATTTGGTTATATGGAACCTACCTTAAAAGTTGCTAAAGAATTCCCTAACATTAAATTTGAGCATATTACAGGTTATAAAAGATCCAACAATGTTGCTACGGGTAATATACGCTTCTATGAAGGTAGATACATTCAAGGAGTTGTTGCTGGATTAATGACCAAAACAAATAAAATTGGATATATTGGTGCTTACCCTATTGCAGAAGTTATAATGGGTATAAACGCATTTGCTCAAGGTCTCAGATCAGTTAATAAAGACGCTTCAATATCAGTTATTTGGGCAAATACTTGGTATGATCCGGTTAAAGAAGCAGATGCTGCAAAAGTACACATTGCTGAGGGCGCAGATATATTAGCTCAACATACGGACTCACCTGCCATGCTTCAAATAGCTGAAAAAAATGGTGCTTTAGGTTTTGGACAATCAACTGATATGTCTGCATTTGCTCCTAAGGCTCAATTATTTGCATCAGAGAATAATTGGGGACCATATTACATTAAAAAAATTGAACAGCTTAAAAATGGTAAATGGAACACAGGCGATGGACCTGATCATTGGGCAGGAAATGAATGGGGAGGAATAAGTTCCGATATGCTTAAAATTTCTAAATTCCAGAATATGCCTGATGAAGTTTCAAAAAAAGCCCAAGAAGCTATAAGCGGAATAAAGAACGGTTCTATTAAAATTTTTGCAGGACCACTAGTTGATAACACTGGCAAAGAAATTATTCCAGCTGGTAAAACTTTAGATGATGGTGCTTTGTGGGGTATGAATTATTATCTCAAAGGTGTTAATGGAAAAGTTCCTGGTTAATTAAAATAGTAGGTAGCCATTACACTATGGCTACCTACGGTCAATACAATGTTTCGTAAATCTCAAAAAAATTATTTTTTAATATTTTTTTTACTCATATTAAATTTTTTTAATACATCAAGTTTTGCAAAAGTTAATATTTTAGAAGTCACTGATGAAATATTTATTTTAGATATTTATGGAAACCGGTATGTTTTGGATAAAGCAAAACAAATAAAAAAAGGTGATTATTTAAGAACCAGGAAAAAGCCTGCTTCTTTCATACTTAATGATAAAACAAAAATTTGTTTGTCTGCAAACACCTCAATTAAGATATTAAATCTCAAAAAAATAGATAATAAAATTGAAATTACGTTAGATTTTAATATGGGTGATTTTTTATTAGAAATAAATGAAGGACAAGCCAATATTTATAATCTGCATTTTCCTTATTATCAATTAAATGACTTACAAAATGATATTATATTATCTAAAAAAAAGAAAACAGAATTGATTAATTTTGGTGCCAAAATAGATATTTATTCAAAAGCGTCTAAAAAAATAATTAAAGCGGAACCCTACAAAATTTTTGAGTTGACACAGAGTGGAGAAATAAAAAATTCTTTCAAACTTTTAAATTTAGATAAATTCAATAATAAATTTTCTAATAACTGTAATAAGATTTTACCTGAACTGAAAACACAAAAAAATAAAAAATGGCAATTACAATATGGCTGTATAAGCCAAAATGGTAAGCTAGTGTGTGGTAATCGCTATAAGTAAATAATTATAAATTTAAATAAATAATTCTTATAGCTATGAAAGCTAAAAGAATTAGAGTGATTTTGTCAAAGTTTTCCTTTGAAACACTTTTAGCAATCCAAGATCCTATGGGCATAAAAGATAGTAATACAATTGTAGAAATCAAACTTGCTACAATAATTTCAAAATTTAAAAAATCATAATAATATAAAGTAGGCATTTGGAAAATTGACATTACTCCAAAATAAACTGAAATAGTTGGTATGAATTGATTACGTTCTAATTTCATAGCATTTAAAAATGTTATTGAGATTGGAGCAGATAGACCAGCAGTTCCCTGAAGAATTCCACCTGCAGCTCCCATAATGAATACTAACTTAGTTGCTTTTTCGTATAGTAATTTCCAAGATGGCACAATCAGCTTAAGCAAAATATAAATAATTACAATGAAAGCAACAGATAAAGTTAAAATTTTTATGGATAAATTTGCTAGAAGAATAGTTCCGATAAAAGCACCTATTCCTCCACCTACGGCAAAGGAAACAGTAAAAAAGGTTGGAAGAATAGTTTTACGGAATTGATAGAGTTGACCTATATTTGTTAATAAATTTGGGATAACCATAATTATTACAGCTATTCTTACATCATAAAATGCAGCAATTACTGGAATGGTTACAATAGGTGCGCCTGCCCCAGTAGCACCTTTGAGTATTCCACCTAGTGCAAAAGCAACTAATATAGCAATTATTGTTATGGTATCAAAAATCAAAGGAGAAAAACTTTATAGTTTTAAAACTAATTTTCCAAAATGTTGGTTATTACTCATATAACTTAAAGCATCTGCAACATCCTTAAAATCAAAAACTTTTTCAACTGGTAGCGATAATTCTCCAGTCTCAACTAGTTTTTCAAAATCATTCCACATATTAGAGTAAACATTTCTAATTTCTTCTATTGATCTAGTGCGAAAAGTAACACCTTCATAATGTATTCTTCTTAAAGCATGGAGATCACAATTAAACTCGGTAGTGCCACCAGCTAGTCTTCCAACATTTACAATCCTACCTTTAATTTTAGTGGCTTGCATGTTTTGATTTACAGTATAGCCCGACAGTTGATCAATTATTAAATCTACACCTTCACCATTAGTTACTGAAAGCACCTGATCAACCCAATCTGAATCTTTTGAATTTACAACAATATCAGCACCAAAAGATTTTAATTTTTCAAATTTATCTGGTTTTGTTGTCGTACCAATTACAATTTTAGCATCTAAATGTTTTGCTACTTGCAATCCCATTAAACCAACACCTGAACTTGCTCCTTGAATTAAAATTGATTGTCCTTTTATAAAATTACCTGCAGTTACAATAGCGTTGTGCATTGTAGCAAGTGCAATAGGGTAAGTACTTGCCTTTAAATAATCCATATTGTTGTTTGGTATTTTTATAGCTCTTCCATGGTCAGCCACAGCATACTCAGCCCATGTGGATGACCCAGAGCACATAACCCTATCACCGATGGAAAAACCTTTAACATCAAGTCCTACAGCAACTATTTCACCAGAAAATTCCATCCCAACAATGGTACCCGGACCACCAGAAGCTCCATGAGCGCCACCAGAAGCAACAACTAAATCAGCTCTATTCAATCCACATGCATAAACTTTTACAAGAATTTCATTATTTTTAGGTTCAGGAATATCAACTTCTTGAACACCAACGCCTTCTTTAGTGACTACAACAGCTTTCATTATCAGCCCTTTCTATTCAATTAAGATCTAGCTTCCTTAAGTTTATTTCCAACACCTTCGGCATAGATTCGTATATCGCTAGCTAAAGTTGCTAAGTCATATCCATTAGAAAGTTTAGTTTTTAGGTAAGATGGAGAAAGGCAATGTATTCCAACTTTTATATTATTTTTTTTACAAGCATTCTCTATTTTTTGAATTGCTTCAATCATTTCAGGTTCCTCTCTATCTAAACCAGGTTTAAATCCCATAGAAATGCTGAGATCAGAAGGACCAATATAAATTCCTGTCAAACCATCTGTAGCTGCTATTTTTTCAACATTCTCCAAAGCCTCAACTGTTTCTATCATAGCAAAGGAGATAATTTTATCATTTGCCTCATCATGATAATTAGGTCCATGCACCATCATAGCTCTTGTAGGCCCAGAACTTCTATATCCTAAGGGAGCATACCTTGTAGCACCTACAAAACTTTTAGCGTCTTCAGGAGTGTTTATCATAGGACAGATTATACCTAATGCACCAGCATCTAAAGCTTTCATTATTATTCCTGGTTCATTCCAAGGAACTCTAACCATTGGTGTTTTGCCAGAACCAGAGATAACTTGAAGCATATTAAGAGTAGCTTGATAATCAACTAAACCATGTTGCATATCAATCGTAATAGAGTCAAAATCGTTCATTGAGGTCATTTCAGCAGTAACAGTACTTGGGATTGAACACCAAGCATTGATAGCACCTTTATTATTCTCCCAACAATTTCTTAAAGTTTGTTGCTGCATTTTATTACCTCCTACAAAACATTTTTGTTAATAATTACTTCTAGGTCTACTTTGTTATCAAATACGTCAAGTACATTTTGTGCTGCTTGTTTTGACATTCTTATTGTTGCTTCTTGGGTAACCCCAGCTATATGAGGAGACAAAAGAATATTATCTAAGCCAAAAAGTGGATTTGAAGGTGTTGATGGCTCATCATCATAGACATCTAACCCTGCAGCACGAATTTTCTTATTTATTAAGGCGTCATAAAGTGCCTTTTCATTAACTATTCCTCCTCTAGCACAGTTTATTAAAAAAGAGGTGTTTTTCATCTCATTAAATTCTTCACTAGAAAACATATCAGTGGTTTCCTTTGTTTTAGGACAATGTAATGATACTGCATCCATTTTTGATAAAATGTTTTTAAAATTGTCAACACATTCAGCACCAGATTTTTTTATATCTGCGTCATTAACATATGGATCATAAACAAACACGTTCATATCAAAAGCCAAGGCTCTTTTCACTAATCTAGACCCAATCCTTCCGTATCCAATGACAAGCAAATTCTTTTCAGCAACATCCCATGCTTTTATATCCCAACGAGAAGACCAATCAGCTTTTCTTGCAAATTTATCATAATAAAAAACGTTTTTAGAAAGGGCTAACAACATGAACATTGCATGCTCTGCTACAGAAATCATGTTTGAATGAGCAGCAATTGCAAGAGGAATGTTGCAATCATTTAATGCATCAACGTCTATAGAATCATATCCGACGCCATGTCGAGAAACTATTAATAAATTTTTAGAG
>Ga0181582_10001922_pt1 | contig 16474 bp, 15 predicted proteins | sample 071ome_32_FD_132438 | JGI IMG/M metagenome (GOLD analysis project Ga0181582, IMG submission 132438) | Coastal salt marsh microbial communities from the Groves Creek Marsh, Skidaway Island, Georgia - 071405AT metaG (megahit assembly) | ecosystem: Environmental > Aquatic > Marine > Intertidal...
CACAGGTGTCACCAGGTCCTCCGGGATGCTAATGATACAAAGGGCCTAAACGCTCGGATCGTCGTTGCGTCATCAGTCATCATTCATTCACTCGAACGATGAACGCTTCTCTCTCTTCTTCATGCAACGGGCCGCGACACTGCGTTCCTCGCGGCAGACGTTGCGTTGGAATCTCTTGTTCGAAGAGGCAGGTTGATAGGACCAGCCGGGTCACCACGCGCGCTACGGACGTGGACGTCGTCGTGTTTGGGGCGGGAGTCGCGGGTCTGAACGTTTAAAGAGTCGAGAAGGTCAAACCCGGTTTCGGGAGGTCGTGTCCGGACAATTTTGGCTATCTTTCTTGGCACTACTGTACATATCGCGTTTGAGAAACTATTTTAGACTATTCAAATCCTCGTCCGAGGGGTCCGCCGCCTCCGCCTCCGCCGCCTTGACCCCCCGAGGCCGCATCCCGCCCACCCCCGCCCCTCCACCCCTCGCCACCGCACTCGGCACCAGACTCGTCAGCGCCACGTCGTGCTGCGCCTTCGGCCTCGCCACGACCGTACTCGCCCCCGACACGACGACCCCACCCGCACTCCCCCCGCTCTTCATCACGTACCCCTGCGGCGGCGGCGGCACCGCCCGCGGCGGGGGACCAGACGGCGGCGCCAACGGCGCGCTCGACCTCTCCGCCATGGTCGCCTTCGCCCCCGGCGGCAGCGGCATCGACGGCAGCGGGATCGCCGACACGTCCATGATAACCCCCTCCCGCTCTTCCCGCCGCTTCTTCTCAGCCTCCGCGTGTATCTGCTTCTTCAGCGCCGCCTCGTACGCCGTCTGGAGCGTCTTTTTCTTTAGCCGCTGCGCCGAACTCAGCACCCCGCTGTGCTCCTCCTCGTCGAGCAGTTCTTTCAGCTGCGCCCGGAGATAGGCCGGGTCGTTCACGTGCAACATCGCCTCCCTCTGCAGCTGCCGCTCCTGCTTGTTCCGCGCCAGCTGCTTGGCCTTCTCCGCCTTTCGCTGCTCGGCCGCGGGGTTGCCCCCCTTCTTCTTGCTCACCTGCGCCGCAGACGGTCGGACGAGTGAGTGCGAGAACGCGAGCGCCACGCCGGTCGAATTTCCGCGCGGTTTCCGGCCCCCGGCGCCCGTCCCGCGCGCCCCGCCCGTCCCGTGCGTCCTCGCCATACCCACGATATAAACGCGTACCATCGTGCCCCCCTTCGCCCGAAAACAGGACAATTTTCGCCGAAAACGGTCGTTAAATTTTGAACCCAGTTGCTCGTAGCCGAGACCAAGTAGGTTCTCCTCGCACTCGAATCAGTCCATATCGGCGCGTCACAGCGTTCCGAAGCCCGGCAGGTAGCACCTCGATGGGCGATCCTCACGGGGTACTGCCCCTCGAGCATCCCTCTTCGAATTCAAGCCGAGAGTTTGACGATGGGTTGACGTATAGGGGTGTACGTGGTTCTGCATTCTCCATCGATCCGCGCATGCCATGTTCGAGCAAAATGCTAGCGGCACGCGTGAGTTGAATCCCAACGCGTGCCCCTGCGATCGGCGGTCGCCGGATTCTCGCCTTTCGCCCACTACGAAAACCTTTCGCCCAACCCAGCTCACGCTCGCTCTCGCTCGCTCGCTCGCAGCACATGGTCGCCGGGGCCCTCGCGGGGATGGGCGAGCATATGGTCATGTATCCGGTGGATACGATAAAGACGAGGATGCAGGCGCTGGGCCATCCCGGGATGCAGCTCGACAAGTCGCTGCGGCGGGCAATCGTGTCGGCCCGGCACCGAGAAGGCATCCGCGGCCTCTACAAGGGCGTCACGGCCGTCGCACTCGGCGCTGGTCCGTCTCACGCGCTCTACTTCGCCTCGTACGAGGCGGCGAAACAGCTGTACGGCGGGAACCAACGGGGCCACCAGCCGTTGGCCACGGCAGCGGCGGGCGTGACTGCGACCGTCGTCAACGACGCGTGTATGACGCCGTGGGACGTCGTGAAACAACGAATGCAAGTGAGTCATAGTCCGTACGGTGGTATATTCCAGTGCGTGCGGGAAACGTACCGGGCAGAGGGCGCGCGCGCGTTCTTCAAGTCGTTCTGGACGACGCTGGTCATGAACGTGCCGTATACCGCCATCCACTTTGCGACCTACGAGAGTTGCAAGACGTACTTCAGCGGCGCGGATGACGACAGAGTGGACGGCGGAGGGGAGGACGCGGAGGAGACGCTGGCGGTGCAGTTGGGGGCCGGGGGCATCGCGGGCGGGCTGGCCGCGTTCTGTACGACGCCGTTGGACGTTGTCAAGACGAGGCTGCAGCTCGAAGGGGTGACGAGCGCCACGCGGTACGAGACGATGGCGGTGCGGCCCATTTTGATGAGGATCATGCGGGAGGAGGGCTTCAGCGTGCTGTTTCGCGGCTGGCAGCCCCGCGTCCTGTTTCACATTCCGAGTGCGGCGATCTGTTGGGGGATTTACGAGAGCTTCAAGAGCTTCTTGGGCGGGAACGGACACGGGAACGGACACGGGGCGGGGCGGCGAGATGACGATGACGATCGGTAGGTGGTGTTGTAATCAAATGCAATCACTCGAAAGGATCGTCCGAAAACAGGACGACCGGGATCAGGAAGGGGAGGGCGGGTGGACTGGAGCGCGCGGAGGACGTCAGCGCACTCCGTCCTGCCATGCCTCTCTGCCCAGTCCAAAAAAGTCTCTCCGCCCCTGTCAGTCCTCTTGTGAGTGAATGTCGACATTGAGCTTCTCTGACCAGGTGCTTGACGATACGATCGACCACGTCGGTGTGACCGCCCTCGTCACGCTCACTCCATCAACGAATCCGCCAGCTCTTCGGTGAGCACGTGCGGAACGTCCGCCCGTGTGACCCCCCACGGTCCCCGCTCGGGGTCCTCGGGGTACCAATCGGCGCGCTGCCCGTCCACATAGTACTGCCAGTACAGCGCCCCGACGAGGCTCCGACTCCGCGCGACGCTGTCGAGCACCGCATCATACGCCGCCTTGAAGTACGCGTCGCGCACGTCCCGTCCAGTCTTGCCAAACTCCTCGAGGATCAGAGGCTTGCCGAGCTCGTCGGCCATCTCCACGTGGCCCTCGATCCAATCGACGAAAAACGCCAGGCCGAGCTCGGGCAGATGCTCCTCCTTCCAGTTGTCCACCCAGGCGTGCATCGTCGCAAAATCGATCTCGCCGAACGAGTGGTCCGTCATAAAGTCTTGTCCGAACGTATCCGCCCAGCGGTTATTCTCAGACCCGGGGTTGTAGACGCGTCTGTCCTCGGTCAGGCTCGAGTACCCCTCCTCACCGACCGTCAGCAGGTGCGCGCTGTCCATCCCCTTGACGAACGCCGCCATCTCCTGGATCCACGCCTGCAACGCGTACGGCGGGCAGTCCCTGCAGACAGGCTCGTTGATGAGGTTGTACGCGAATATGGTGGGGTCGTCCCGGTACGGCACCCCGGTGATTGTGTTGTTCCGCAGCACGATGCCCGATACCCACGCCTTGTACGCGTCCTTGACCGCTTGTTCCTGGAAGAACGCGTTGTGCTCAAACCCGAGGTTGCCGGCGAACGAATCGACGCCGCCCGCCGGCGACCAGTTCGACACGAACGAAACGATCAGCCGGAGGCCGTTTTCCCGCGCCGCGGCGACAACGTAATCGAGTCCGACCAGCATGTTCTCTACCGGCCGACCCGCGCTGTCCATGGAGGCATACTCCGGGGTCACGCCGTGCGCAAACACCCTGACCGTCGTGAACCCCGAGTCCCTCGCGTCCGCAAAGACGGTGTCGACGTACCGGCGGCCGGTGATCGGGGACCCGCTCGGCTGCGTGCACGGGACCGGATCCGCCGGATCGCACGAGGCCGCCTCGACCACCTCCCAAAGATTGAAACCAACGGCTGCGAGATAAACAAAAGCGCGTACGTACGTACGCGTACATACAAACCGATGAGTCGGCGAACGAGTCGGCGAGTGAACGGGTCGCAACGCAACGGCGTGTCGTGATCCTCCTCACGTACGCGTGAATACCTGTGTGCCATTCTCACCCCCGGCGACCTCGAACCGCTTTCCGTCGGCGCTCACGGTGACGAACGCGTCGGCGTCCCCTCCAGCTGGTCGGGACTGGACGCAGCGCGCGACCACCAATACGGCGAGAGAGAGGAGGAGCCTCGAATGGCTTGCTGCTCGGATCATCATCATCACTTTATTCTAAATAGTATGATAGATCAACAAGCACTCGAACAAGAGGAGAACGAGCGAGCGAGAATGATGATCACGCGCAGTCCGACAACTGCAGGGTACAGACCGTAGGACGTCAGTCTCATGATCATGAGTCGTCAATCAATGATAAATAGTCGATTACACACCACCTCCAAGGACAAATCCCCTCCCCTTTACACCTCCGTCTTGGGCTCGTGCACGATGACCACATCCGGAAGCGGCTCGGCCGGCCCGACCTTTCCACTCGGGTCATACTCCTTCATAATCTTGACCTTAATTCCCAGCACACCCTGCCTCAGCAGCACGTGCCTGACCGCACCGTCAATGTACACCCTCGTCGGGTTTCCACTCGACACCATGTATCCGTCCTTGAACTTCATGCTCTTGGCACGCTGAGCCCTCAACTTCCCACTCACAATCACCTCGCATCCCTTGGCCCCGGACTCCATCACAAACCTCAGCACACCATAGCACGCCCTCCTCACGGCCAGCCCTCCCAGCAGCTTATAACGCAGCGACTCGGCCTGCGCCACCGCACACAGCCCGCGGTTGGCCACCTTCTCCGCATACAGCTCCACGGCCCCCTCGGCAAACTTGAAACGCTTCTGCACGACAGAGGTCAGCTCGCGAATACGACGCCCCTTCACACCCAGCACGTTCTGCGTGCGGGTGGCACGGATGATGATCTCCGTACGGAGCGGGGTCACGCGGACCTCCACGCCAGAGTAGCCGTCCTCGGCCAGCTCACGGGTGAGCAGCTCGTTGAGCTCGGCGTAAAAGACACCGTCGGCGACAAACTGATCGAAGTGATAGAAGAAGACGAGAACGTGAGCGAGCAGTTGCCAGAGGGAGGGAACAGAGAACGAGAGCACGCCGCAGTTCGTTCATCCGACGTCGGACGACGTCTATTCATGCATCGACGATCGACGGCGACGGCGGAAGGACCAACGCGACGGTGTAGCAGCCGGGGAATTCAACTCGGCCGGCGAATTTGATGAATTCGCCGGGAATGTGCGTATTCCGCCGTCCCTACCCTCGCTCCCACGCCAACACGGCAGCTTACACGGTATCCAGCCCATACTCGGGCCCAGACACGGTGTTCACCCCGAGATGGCAGAGATTGGACCGCTGCCGTCGCCAAATGGCCGATTCTCAGACGACGCGCCGTCGGCCCGTCATCCGCCGTTCGCGACGCCCGATGGGTCGTTTCTCTCTCTCGTAGAGCACACGTACCTTCCTCTTCTTCGAGATCTGGGCAGCCATCGTAGATATTTGTATATGCGCGGGCGGTGGTCTCTGAAGTGACTCTCGCCTTAGAGCCTTGCATGCCCGGGGGCACTCTCTCGAGTTTTGGAATTCGTAGCGTTCACGTACGTACGTACGTCGTGCAGGCAGCGTAGAAGGTCATACGGACGTGTGAGAACAAGGTACGGTCGTCGTGGTCGGGAGACGAGCCGAGAGGCGTTTTTGACGTCGGATTCGGAGGACCGAGTGACCATTCGAAGGAAGCGGCGCGCCGAAGCGGTCGGTCGCTGCGCATTCACGCCCGCCCGCTCGCCCGCTCGCCCGCTCGCTCACGACGCATACTCGTCTCGTCTCTGCCGCAGTCTCTCGAAGAACAACAACAAGCCCCTTGTCGACCACCGTGTCGACCACCATGGCAACGACCCTGCCAAACCCCACCCTCTACGTCTCGCACGTATACGACAAGTTGAATAAAGAAACAACAAAAAAGCTATTATACGCCCTTTTCTCGCAGTTTGGTCGCGTGATTGACGTCGTGTACAGCAAGACGTTGCGTGGTCGGGCGTGGGTGGTGTTCGAGGACGTGAGCATGGCGACGCAGGCAAAGGTGAATTTGGAGGGGTTTGAGCTGTATGGGAAGGGGATACGGGTGGCGTACGCGAAGACGAAGAGTGATGCCGTGGCAAAGATGGATGGGACGTGGCGGGGGGACGGGAGGACGAGGTCTGTGCGGTACGACGGGGGTGGGGACGCGGTGACGGAGGATGGACGTGGTGGGGAGGTGGAGAGAGCGGTTCTCGCTCGCGGGCATGCGGTGGATGTGGATGTGGGGGAGGCGAATCGGACGTTGTTCGTGGAGAATCTGCCAGAGGGGACGAAGGAGGAGATGGTGGTCATGTTGTTCCGTCAGTTCCCGGGGTTTGTCGGGGCGAGGATGGTGCCTGGGAAAGGGAGCTTGGCGTTTGTTGATTATGAAGGGGCGGGGCAGGCGGGGATTGCGTTGCAGGGGCTGCAGGGGTTTATGATTGCCGGCGGGTGCGAGCTGCGGCTGACGTTTGCAAAGACCAGCGATAGTAACGATAAGTAATGATTGTCGTCAGAGTCTATGGTTTGCTGAGTAGCTCTTTTCGAACGGTCGCCTTGCCGGTTCCGGTCATCCTCTTGCTGACCTTCTTCCCGGCCTTGAAGTTCTGCCAGGAGCTGGTGGCCTTGTCGGCCTTGGGGGGCTTGCGCTTTTTGTTGTTGTTGTTGCTCGCGGTGTTGTTCGCGGTCGCGGTCGTTGTGGCTGTGGCTGTGGCCGTGGCTGTGGCCGTGGCTGTGGCCGTGGCTGTGGCCGTGGCTGTGGCCGTGTCCCCCTTCTCCGTGTCCCCCTTCTCCGTGTCCCCCCCCAGGGATTCCCGCATCGCCTGCATGCTGTCCTTCTGTCGTTGGGCGTTGTCGAGATACACCAGGTCCGGTCCGTCAAACTCCATCTCGTCTCCGCCGTCCAAGAACCGCACGATCATCTTGCCCGCCTTTGAGACGCCGCGCACCACGCCTTCCCGCCGCGACCCTGCGTCTTTCGTGCCCCGCACGCTCGCCCCAATGGCCCACGCTACCTCCGCGTTTCCTTCCAGAGCGGAACGCTGTTGCCGCTCACGCAGCTGCTTCTTGACGTCCTCGCCGAGCACCGCGGGTGCCTTGACCTCGGGCGCCTCGGTGATGGCCGCCTCGATCGTACGGCCCGTCGTCGCGGGTGTCTTGTTCTTGTCGCCTTGCTGTCCTCGCTGCCCTTCTCCCCGTTCTTCTCTCCGTTCTTCTCTTGGTTTTCCTTCCCGTTCTCGTTGCCTGGCGGCCTCGAGGAGCTCCTTGGACAAGGCGACGGCCTCCTCGAGGTCGCGTATGACCTCTTTGACTTCGGTCGCATCCCCGGATTGCTCCTCTCCTTCGAGCAGGGCGCGCAGCTCGTCGAGCTGCTCTTGATATTCGGCCAGTTCGGCCTCTATTTCAGCGATTGACGATGCCATGGTGGCGAGAGAGCATGGAGAATTAAATCGAATTCGCATCGTTCGAAGGAAGAGGAATGGACTCAATGACGACTCGGGATGGCAAACACACACTCATCGGAAATGTGACGTTCGCGATCTTCGTCTGCTCTATGCCTCGATGACCGACGAGACGGCGTGCAGGACGGCGTTGTCGACCTTGATGTCGTTCTTCGTCATCTTGGATCCGTTGACGGCTCCGCCGGAGACGGTGAGGGTGGTTCCGGCCAGGGTGGTGAGCGTGGTGCCCTCCGTGAGGTTCTCGGCCTTGAAGGTTCCCTCGACGATGTGCGACTTGACAACCTTCTCGAGGTTCGGGTCCTCCATGATGGTCATCTTGGTGGCGCCGCACTTCTTGATGAAGGCCTCGAACGCGGTGTCGTTCGGGGCGAACACGGTGAGCGGTCCCTCGCCGGTCATGACTCCCTTGCAGCCGGCCTTGTCCGCGGCGGCGGCGAAGAGCATGTAGTTGGCGTTCTTGGCGACCATGCCGAAGGCGTCGTTGTTGAAGACGGCACCGCCCTCCTCTCCTCCCTTGGCCTTGCGGATGACCAGGGTCCTCCTGTTGGCGAGCGAAGCGCGAAGCGTAGCGTGGCGCGAGTGAGTGGGAGGGCGGGAGGTGGGAGGTGGGAGGATCGGGTGCGGCCACCGGCGCGCACGTCGGTCGGGGTCAACAACAGAACGTACCTGTTGGCGTTCTGGGTGCCAACAAACTTGGACGCGAGCGTCACGTTCTTAGACATAGCAGCCTGGGCGGACGAACGAGCGCGTGAGTGTTGGGTACGTGGGTGCCGGAGTCGTAAAGGATAGGGTAGAATGGACCAGGAGAGAATGGGCGAGCGTCTCCGCCGCGGGTCAATACGCGTACGCACCTGCATTTTGTCGAGTAATCTAACGTTCGAAGGAATAAATCGATGAATTAAAGTGCGGGATCGAGCGATGGGCGTGTCGATGCGATTTCCGTGGTAGAGCTTGGGTCTCGACGCATCTGCGGCCCTCCTGGACTCAGAGGCGTCAAAACAGTCCTCTCCGCGCCTCTTCTCCCTTCTTCTTCATCGTCGTTCGTCGCCTCCCTCTCTTCGCCCGCCGCGATTCTGCCCACTCGTGCGTCGTCGGCCGGGAAGCAAACACGCTGGCGGGGTCCGATGGGCCGGACGCCCGACGCGACCGACAGAAACCGGAGAGAACACACAGACAAAGACCGGGATAGATAGATTACATAAATAACGTCCAGGTTCCACCACCACTACCACCAATACCACCACAACCGCTTACTCGTCGGCAGCAACGGCCCTGGTGTAGATGTACTGGCTGGCACTCCTCGCGACCGGCTTGATCTCGCCCTCCTCGACCAAATGGTTGATCGCAGCCCTCGCCAGCGATCCGTTAATCCTCAGCCGATCAGCCAAAACGCTCGGCGTGATCATCTTGTACTTGGGCACCTCGGACATCAGCTTCTCGAACGTGGTCTTGTCGAACAGCACTTGGTTGTTGACCTTGTCCTTGTTCTTTCCCTTGGACCACTTCTTCTTCTTACCCTTGCTCGAGTTGGCAGCGGCCAACGCCTTTTGCTCCTTCGTCTTCTGCTCCTTCGGCGCCTGTGAGAGAGGGAGAGGGGAAGAGAAGCGAACGAGTGAGCGAGTGGGTCGGTCGGTGAGCGAGCGGGCGTGAAAGACCACGGCGGACGCTGCGGGTGGGTGCGTCGTTGGGGCAAGACCGCGGGGAGGGACGACGAGGGACGACGAGGGACGACGAGGGACGACGAGGGACGACGAGGGACGACGAGGGAGGAGGACGGCGGACGCGTGCCCCCTTCCCTCTGGTGAAATTCACGGGAATTCCGTCCGGGCCGCCGACCACCGCCCTCGACCGTCACCTCGCGCTCCGCCGCCGCCGATCCCAATACATAGACATCAGCGCCGCGTGAACGCCTTTTGGACGGCCCATAGCCACTGTACGTCTGTTCCATTCAGAATTTGGGCTTGCGGCGACGTGCGGGCCAATCTCCCTCGGCACCCGGCCTGCCCTTCCCTCGCCCCGTCTATACGTATTTGATAGCGGTACACGTACCATTGTGTGCTACTTAATGACTATACGAGTGTGTACGACCCGCGAGAACGCTGTATTTGTCGAGTCGGAGCCGGGCGTTTTCATCAAAAAGCGCCTCCGTCCGCCTCCCTCGTCACTTTTAATTATTCTATCAGTCCCTCTGGAGCTCTTACGTACGTATTCTATTCGTTTGTGTGGATGGATGGCGCCTTCGCGTCGTACGGGCGACGATTCGCGTGTGCTTTCTCGATGGCCGCCGATGGCGACGACGTCCTGTGCGGCGGTGGAAATCGGCACCCGTGCCCCTGGATACCGAGATTTGCGTCGTATTCGTCGATTCCGTGTTGCGGAAGGCGCTGTTCTCCTTGCGTGAAGCGCCGTTCGCTTCGCATTCGCCTTGGTCCCCTCACTGGCGTTCTCGAACCTCGCGTCCCGCAGTTGCAAAGAAGGAGGTAATCACAGTCACAATGGCGCCCGGGAAGAAGTCGAAGAAGAATCAGGAGAACATCAACTCCCGCCTGGCGCTCGTCATGAAGTCCGGAAAGTACACGTTGGGGTACAAGACGACGCTCAAGACGCTCCGTAGCGGCAAGGGAAAGCTGGTGATCATTGCCAACAATGCGCCGGCGATCAGGAAGTCTGAGATTGAGTACTACGCGATGCTTTCGAAGACTGGGGTGCACCACTACCACGGAAACAACGTGGACCTGGGTACCGCGTGCGGAAAGCTGCACAGGGTGGGTGTGCTGACGATCACCGACGCCGGTGACTCTGATATCATCGCCCAGGAGTAGATTTGATCCGTGATTCATGGCTCTATTTATTATTACTCGGCGTAGTCTTGTAAGGCTATTCCCAGCAGCCGGCGAATAACGAGTCCCAAACGAGGCTCTCTGCGCTCTCTCCCTCGTCGCGGGCGCGCTCCATGAAGCCCAGTAATGCGTCCCTCTCCGCCTTTTTCCACTTGCCTTTGTAGTGGAGCATGATGCCGGCCAGGTACTCGATCCAGATGGCGTTGGTGCGGGGGAGGTAGCGAGCCCATTTCGTCGAGCCCGGGCTCGAGCCCGCCGCGTTGTCGATCTCGGCTTGCATGCGGCGGTAGGCGTCGGCCTGGAGGTCGCCCTCCGGTCCGTTGAAGATTTCGGGATCGACCGACAGGTCGCAGTACACGACGGACGCAGAGGCCGCGGCAGAGGCCGCGAACGACGCCAAAGGCTCTGCCGACGACGTACCGCCGCCGCCGCCGCCGCCGTCACCGCCGTCACCGTTCAGTCGGGACAGCGTAAAGTCGATCAGCGTCACGTTGACGCCGGACGTCTCGACCGAGATGTCGACGTCGTTCATCGTGCACTCGAGCCTTCCTTCTCGGTCGCACGAGTCGCTGCGCCTCACCAGGACGTTGCCCCAGTGCAGGTCGCGGTGTTCAAACTGGCACGCGTTCTCGGCCACGGCGAGGGTGAGAGCGACCTGGAGGAGGATCGACTTGACCTCGTCAAAGTTCCTGGGCTTGAACGTCTCGAGGTCGGCGCCGCCGTTGGCTTGGACAAAGACGGCGTAGAGCTGCGACGCGCCGTAGGCGTCGACTGGCTCGTTCTCAGACCTGTGAATTTCGTTCCAGCGGTTCCACTCGGCGACGAGCTGTTGAGAGTACGCACCCCGGCAGACGCCGACGGCGTACGTCTCGACAAAGCCGCTGGTGATGTTCGAGATGGACGTGATGGACTTTTGGGCCGGATCCACGGCCTCCCGGAGCTTGGTGAGCTTTAGGCTCACTTCGGTCTCGCTGCAAATCTCCGCCGCAGTCTTTTGGGTCGAGAGCGTCTCGATCGGAACGATCTTGAAGACGACCTCGCGCTGCCGTCGGGGGCCCGACGCGGTCGAGGTCGTCTTGAAGGCCTCCCCGAAGGTTCCCTCGCCGACTTTCTTCGCATCAAACGTCGTTCGCTTCTTCGATACCGTCGCTGACTCCGCGGAAGACGACGACAAGAGGCGCTTGAGGAGCGCATCCATCGAGGGGATCTTTGATGGGTTTTCGTCCTGGTTGCACAGGCGCAGGAGCCGGCCGAGCGAGGAGGCGTTGACGGTGACGTCGACGTCGACTTCAGAGTCAGCGTCAGCCTGAGCGTCGATGTGCAGATTGTTGATCGCGTCCCCGATCTTCTCCACAGCCGCGGCGTTCCCGGCACTGCCGTCTGCCGGCTTTCTGTCTTCCTTCCACTCCTCGCGCTCTTCCAGCTCCCTTCGCGCCTCCCGCTCCTCGTCGCTGCCCTCACCGATGGTGAAAATCTCCTGGTTCGCGTCCGTCGTCCCCCCAAAGTCGAGCGCCACGCCGACCCTCGCCTCAAAGCCCTCCGTCCCCACCCGATTCTTCTTCCCGGCGCCGCCGCTCTTGAGCACGCTCTTGTTCAGCCAACCCAGCGCATCCTGCAGCCCGTGGCTCATACGCTCAATCATCGAGCCGGATCGCTCGCCCTTGGCGGCAGACCGCTCCCGCTTGTCGTGCGAGAGCATCGAGCGTCCCGCGGCAGCAGGGTCGCGGCCACGACCCTGCTGCCCCTGAGGCGACGGCGTCTCCGCAATCAGCTCGAACGCGTCCACCTCTGCGAATTGCTCCTTCAGTTGCGCTATATGGCTGGCGTACCGAGCCTGCTCCCGCTGTGAGGGCTGCCTGGTGGTCTTCTTTGTCTTTCGCCACGCGCCAGGCACCGGAGAGAGCGAGGCGGGTACGTGAGAGGGTACGTGAACGGTTGCGCCCGCCGTCGATGCCGTCATCTCGACGGAACCGCCCCCGAGGGCCCCGAGCCCTTTTGACGACTGGACGGTCGTCGTCGTCGTCGTCGTGGTCTGCTGCTGCTGTCCCTGATGAAATCGCGCGAACGATCGAACCAGTGAGTCCTTCTTCTTCCGACGACGACTGGCGCCGTTCTCCGTCTGCGTATATATATATACCGTATTCATACCGTACCTTTGGACGACGGCGCTGGAACGTGACCACAGGCGACTCGGCGTCATTCATCGTCGTCAGTTGCCGGTTCGTTAGATTTGGAAATGGATACGCCACTACTACCACTACCAAACAGCCCCCTCCCTGTGCAGCAACCGCCGCATCTCCTCCTCCTTGGCCTCCATCAGACTGCCGCCCAGCTCCCGCAGCCTCCGCTCCTCCTCCAGGTCCGGGTTGACCCACTCGACCGTCTCCCGCGTGCGCTTGGCCCTCGGCACCTCGCCAGACGACCCCCCCGCGTCCGATACCATCTGCTCGCGCGGCGCGATGGCCTCTGGGGTCAGCGCCGGCGTGGTAATTGCCACCCCGGCCGCGACCACGGGCTTTTCCGCCACCACCGGTACATCCCGCCTGGACACCGCCATCGGCATCGACGCCTTCGCGTCGAGCAAAGGCCCCTGACGCGGCGAAAACTCCTTGAACGGTTGGAACGGCTGCATCGCGACGTTCCCCGGCAAATACGGCTGCTCCCATCGCGTCCCCGGCACGTGGGGTTCCGTCAGTCGCAGGGCCGCCGCGGGCTGGAACGACTTGACGCTCGTCCCCTTAGGCTCCGGCGGCTTGGTAAAGTCCTCATCGCGAAGGAGCTTGACCACATCCACCGGCTTGAACATATCCAGCTCGTCCCAGTACACCCCATCACCATCCCCGTTCTCTCCCTCGTTGTTTTTTCCATCCATGTTCTTCTTGGAGTTTTTCCCAGAAACGCCCGGCGCCGAAGGCGTCGACCCCTTGGAAAACTCCCCCATCGCCGACGGCGTCGACCCCCTCGACCCCCTCGTCACCCCCCGACTCCCGTCCTCCCCGCTCGCTGCCAACAATATCGGCAAGCCGTCCACCTTGATCCCTTTCCGCTCCAGCTCATTCACGATCTCCGTCTCCAGCGTCAGCGCGTCTGGCAGCGCCGGCAGCCCCTCGTCCCCCCTCGCCCTCTTTGCCGCCCGCTCCCGCATCTCCTCGCCCTCCTTCTTCACCACATCCTTCGCATTCCTCGCCCCACCGCTCATATCCAGCCCCCTCGACTGCTCCACCGCCTCCACATCCACGGCCGCAATCCGCTGCTTGTTGTTGTCCAGCCACGTCGTCATGTTCGTCGTGATGTGCTGATACCTCGTCCTACACTGCTGCGGCGTCCGCCCGCACATCACCTTGCTGATCTGCGCCCACTGACTCTGATACCGATTCCAAGCCGCCATCAGCAGCACGTCCTCCTCCGTCTTCCACCGCTCCCTCCTGATGAGCGGATCCAAATGCCGACGCCACCGCCCCATACACTGCTGGTCCGTACGACCCGGAACATTCCTCGCAATGAGCGCCCATTGGTTCCCATACATCTCCACCAACCGAACCAACAGCGCATCCTCCTTACTACTCCACTTGTCCCGCTTGATGTCCGGATTCACCCGGTGCCGCCACCGCTGCGCACACTGCTGACCCGTCTTGCCCGGAATATGACGCGCCACTTCCGACCACTTGTTCCCTATACGTTGCTGCCACATGAACAACATCTGATCCTCCGCCTCCGTCCATATCCCAGTCTTGTGCGGCTGACCGTCCATCGTAATCCGCTCGCCATTCGGCCCCGTCCGAACATCTAATCAAAAAAGGAGAAATTTGTTGTCGTTCAAGTGAGAGACAAGAGAGAGAGACAAGAGAGAGAGAGAGAGAGAGAGAGAGAGAGAGAAAACCAGGACGTACCGATCGGCCCACCCCGCAAGTCCCCCGAGTTGAGAGCCTCCAAGGCATCTGCATACGCCGACAGCCCCCCGTACGACCCAGCCACGATGCCCTCACGCTCGTCCCGCTCACCCCCAGTCGCACCAACCCCGTAGATGTCATACCCACCGCTGCTCATGATGATGACGCACTGTCGCGTGTCTTCGTTCTCCTCGTTCTCCTCGCCGAGGAATGTCGGGATTCTGGGTAGAATCACCCGAGATGCAGCCAATTCGTCCACGCCGACGCCTCTCCGCCGACGACTCTGTGCTCTATACTCACGAAACGATACGTTCACACCTCGTCCGTGTCGAACACTCGAACGTACAACAGTTTCTTCTGGTTTTTTCGTTCTCGCTTCTCGTAGAAGGGATCCCTCCCGCTCAAAACTTTCCACCTTCCATGACGACGACGACGACGACGACGACGACGACGAAACCTACCAGGCGTGCTGCCCCGACCCGCGGTTTCTACCTGCACGTGCTGGATGGGCCGTTGGCTGGTAGCCCAACGGCAAATGCTGGAGAAAATCCCGTTGGTCGTGCCTACACCGGGTCTACGTTCCGTATCGGTCGTACCAAGGCGAGTAAGCTGCAGATTAAGGATGAGACGGTGAGTGAGGTGCACGGGGTGGTGAGGTGGAGCGAGCAGCGGGGCGGATGGGAGATTACGGACCGAGGGAGCTCGAACGGGACGAGTGTGAACGGGGTGGCGGTGGGGGGGGGGGCGTGGGTGGGGGTGGAGAGCGGGGACGAGGTCAGGGTGGGGGAGGTGACTGTCGTGCGGTTCGAGTTCTTTGAAGGGGCGGAGAAGGGGGAGGAGAAGGGGGAGAAGCGGAAGAAGCGGGAGGGAGCGGGAGAGAGCGGGAGAAAACGGGCGGCGGGCGGCGGCGTTCCTCGACAGCAGCAGCAGCATGCTGCTGTCGATGTCGAAGACGTGCACAAGGAGAACAGAAAGGATCAAAAGGACGACGTCGTCGAGGTCGTCGAGGTCGTCGAGAAGGCCACCAAACCGAACACGACGACAGTCTTGGAGCATATCGAGGCCCATTGTGCACAGTTGGAGCGCGATCTGGTGGCGCGGGGCGCAGAAGCGGCGCGGAAGCTGCGGGAGGCGTGGGACCAAGAGAAACGGAGCATCCTGGCTCGACTCGATGGCGAGTAGGTACGAATTCGTCAAACCATTACCATAACCATCACAATCTATTCCTTCTACTCCAACTTGGCCACCCCACCCACCGCCTCCAGTTTCTTCACCAGCCCCTCGGCCTCCTCCCGGCCCAGCCCCTCCTTCAGCACAAACTCCCCCTTCTCGACCATCTCCTTCGCCTCCTTCAACCCCAGATCTGTCACGGCCCTCACCTCCTTGATCACCTTAATCTTGCTCGCGGCATCAAACCCGGTCAACTTGACCGCAAATTCGGTCTTTTCTTGGGCAGATTCTGACGCAGATGCGCCGGCCGCCGGTGCATCGCCGGCGGGCATGCCCGCCATCGGCATACCCATCATCGGCGGAGGCAACGCTGTAATACCCAGTCGGTCCTTCAGGAGCTCCGTCAGCTGGCTCACCTCCAGCATGTTGAGTTCGATGATACTGTCCGCCTGAAGTAGAAGAAGTAGGAGCAGGATGAACGAGTGAGCGAGTGCGTGCGTGCGTCAGGATGGGGAGAAGCACGCAGTGCTTCTCTTCAAAGTATGCCTCCCCCCCTCTCCCCGCTCCCCGCTCCCCACGAGTACGTACCAACGCTGCCACCCGGCCACTCGCCTCCCCGCCCTTTGTACTACTGCGCTCTTCTTCATCGCATGCAAATTGCCCGCTCGTAATCCCTCTCCCGCCCCTCCCGCACCCCCACGCCACCCTCCCGTCCGATTTTCCACCCGCCGAAGCCCCCGCAACCCGCCCGTGCCCCCCGACCAGAGAATACCACCGAATTCCCTCCTTTCCAATTCGCCCATCGATTACGGCTTGTGTGCCGCGCATCGCGCACAGGTCAAAGACCGACGCGTGCGTGCGAGAGAGCACGCGGGTGAGGGTGCGAGATGCTGTCGATGACGCCATCGGTGAAGACGTGGATCATTCGAAATGGGGGAGGAGAGAAGGGGAGGAGAGAAGGGGAGTTGAGGAAGGGGAGTTGAGGGGGCGAGCTGTCGTCGTCGGTGGGTCGGTCGGTGGGTCGGTCGGTGGGTCGGTCGGTGGGTCGGTCGGTGGGTCGGTGGGTCG
>Ga0181582_10001926_pt1 | contig 16460 bp, 11 predicted proteins | sample 071ome_32_FD_132438 | JGI IMG/M metagenome (GOLD analysis project Ga0181582, IMG submission 132438) | Coastal salt marsh microbial communities from the Groves Creek Marsh, Skidaway Island, Georgia - 071405AT metaG (megahit assembly) | ecosystem: Environmental > Aquatic > Marine > Intertidal...
CACCCCACCCCACCCCACCCCACCCCGCCCCCGCAGAAGATCAACCACTTCCCGCGGAACTACGAGCTGTGCCGGAAGGACCTGATGGCGAAGAACCTGAAGCGCATGAAGCGCACGGCGGACCGGGCGGGCGGGGAGGGGCGCTGGAACTTCTTCCCCGTCACCTACACCCTCCCCATCGACTGGGGGCTCTTTGTGGAGGAGTTCAAGCAGCGGGGCGGGGTGTGGATCGCCAAGCCCGTGGGCCGCGCGCAGGGGCGGGGCATCTTCCTCCTCAACAAGCTCAGCCAGGTGTCCCAGTGGAAGAAGGGGGCCCAGCGCCGCAACCCCGACGACGAGCTCGAGCTCTACGTCGTCCAGCGCTACATCGAGCGTCCCCTCCTGATCGGCGGTGAGTGGCCGGGGCTCGCTCGCGCCCGCGGTGCCCGGGGCGGGGGGGAGGGGGTCGCCCGCCCCGGGGGGGCGCCCCCCCCGCCGCGACGGGACGGGGCGAGGCCGGGGAGTCGGGGAGCCGGGGCCGGAACCCCACCCGCGCCCGCGCGCCGCAGGGAGGAAGTTCGACCTGCGGCTGTACTGCCTGGTGCTGTCGTTCCGGCCGCTGAACGCGTACCTGCACCGGGGAGGCTTCGCGCGGTTCGCGTCGGACGCGTACAAGGTGACGCGGGACAACCTGGGGGACCTGGAGACGCACCTGACCAACCACGCCATCACGAAGAACTCGGACAACTACACGTCCGAGACGGGCAACAAGTGGGGGGTGGGGCAGCTCAAGGTGTACCTGATGACCGAGTACGGGGAGGAGCGGACCAACGCCCTCTTCGCCGACATCCAGGCGGTCATCGTCAAGTCCCTCCAGGCGTGCCAGGAGATGATCGTCCAGGACCGCCACTGCTTCGAGCTGTACGGGTACGACATCATGGTGGACGAGGACCTCAAGGCGTGGCTGATCGAGGTGAACGCGCAGCCGGCGCTGAGCGCGGACACGGCGCAGGACCGGGAGCTCAAGATGACGGTCGTGTCGGACGTGCTCGACACGCTCGACCTCGAGTACGCGCGGGGCGCGGCGCCGCTCCCGGCCGCCGTGGGGGGGTTCGACGCCATCCTCGCCGACGACCAGCCGCAGCGGCCGCACCCCAGGCTCGGGTCCATGCTCGGGTGCGCGTACCCGCCCTACTCCCAGGCGGCCAAGGAGTCCCCCCGGGAACCCCCCCTCCCCAGCCTGTGAGCCCGCGAGGGGCAGCTCGCGAGGGGCGGCCTGTGGGGCAGTCCTCCCTGGGCGCTTGAACGCGGGGGCTGTCTAGAGCTAGCGAGACTAGGGGGAGCGGCGAGAAGCGCTCGCCACGTGCGAAACAATCAGACGGCCTGCCACCGACAGACCGACCACATTGGCGGAGGTGGGGGGGGGTCGGGGGAGGGGGGCTCCCGGGGCGTCCCGCCTGGCCCCGGTGCGCCCCTCCACTACCTCCCGCGGTCCCTCTGCCCGGCGCCCTGGCCCGGCAGGTGGGCCTCGTACAGCGCGGGGAAGTCGGCGCCGCCGTCCCCGCCGGGCGGGCCCGCGACCCGGGCGGAGCCCGGGCAGGGGGCGGCCGGGGTCGCCCCGTCCCACCCCAGCCCGGGGGGCGCCGCGCCCCTCGCCGTCTCCCCGGCGGGGTCCAGCGCGGCGACCCCGGGCGGCGCCCCGGGCGCCCCCCCCGCCGGCAGCCCCGGGCCCCCGGGCGCGCCCCAGGCCCCCCGCGCGCCCCAGGCCCCCCCGGGGCCGCCCACCAGCGGCACCCCAACGCCCGACCACCCCCGCGACGCCTCCTGGGCGAGGAAGCGCTCGTGGACGCCGCGGAGGTAGCGCCCCAGCTCGGCGTCGATCTCGGCGAGCTGCCCGGGGCCGTAGCCCCGCGCGACGGCCTCGCCGCGGCGGGCGGCGGCGAGCTCGCGGGCCTGGCGGAGCGAGTCGAGGGTGAGGAGGTCGGGGGCGGGGACGCCGCCGGGGACCGGGCCGGGGCCGGGGCCGAGCGCGGCGGGGGCGGGGGGGTAGGGGGGCCCCGGCGGGGGCGGCCCGCCGCCGCCGGCCGGCATCCCGGGGGGCGGGGCCCGGACGCCCGGACCGGCCCCCGCCGTGGCCCCGCCCCCCGCAGCGTCCCCGCCGGGGAGCCCCGCGCCGGCCCCGCCGGGGGGCGGGCGCGCGGCCCCCGGGGGGACGCCCGCCGGGGGCGCCGGCCCCGCCGCCGGGTCGGGCTCCCCCAGGTTGGCGTAGACGTCCCCGCTGGGGGCGTCGGCGGACTCGTACGAGAGGAGGACGGGCTGGAGGCGCCCGGCCACGCACCGGTCCGCCACGGCGTCCCAGGTCCGCAGCGCCTGGACGGTGGTGTCGTCGTACCGGACCCAGCCGCTGTCGGGGTCGTTGCAGAACACGAGGTAGTGGGAGCCGTAGTACACGACGACGGACTTGAGGGCGTAGGAGCCGCGGGGCGGGCACTGGCCGAGGACGCGGTCGTAGACGTCCGGGGGGTGGACCGACATGGGGACGTTGGCGACGACGGCGGCGATCTCGTCGCGGGGGGCGTTGGGGGAGGACCACCCGACCAGGACCTGGAAGGCCCACGGGCAGCGGCAGAGCGTCGTGGTGTGGCTCTGCATCCTGCCGCACCCGGGCGCCTCGCACGAGGCCGCCGTGTCGAGCGTGCTGCGCGCGGCGGCCACCAGGGGCGGGTACGCGGAGGGCGTCCCCCCGTCGGCGCAGGCCCGCAGCACCGTCGACTGCGCCATGCAGAAGAACTGGTTGTACGTGCGGGCCTTGGACGGGGGCGCGCCGCAGTCGCGGCAGCGGACGTCCTGGCGGACGACCTGCCCGAACATCTGCCGCATCATCGTGTTGTGGTCGTCGGCCCGCTCCTCCTGCGTGGCGCGGTCGAGGCAGCGGAAGACGGCCTCGAAGGCCTCCATCGCGTCGGCCATCTCCCCGGCGGCGAACTCGGACCCGTCCGCGAGCGCGAAGGCGTCCGACAGCGCCTGGCGCACGTCGCTCGGCGCCGCCCCGCCGCCCCCCCCGCCGTCCCGGGCCGCCTGCAGCGCCCGGAACACCCCCTGGAGCGCCCCCAGCACCGACACCTCCCTCGCCGTCCGCTCGTCCGTGAAGGCCCCCAGGTCCGTCGCCAGGAGGGCCCGGCTGAAGTGCTCCAGGTGCCACAGCGACTGGATCACCACGTTGATGAAGCAGTTGTACTCCCCCGACTGGTTGGTCAGCCCCCGCGAGCTCGACAGCAGGCCCTCCGCGTCCCGCGCCACCCCGCGCCACGACCGCGGGGGGGGCGCCGCCGCCGCCTCGGCGGGGGTGGGGGCCGCCTCGCCCGCCGCGGCCGCCGGGGCGGCGGGGGCCGCTGCGGGGGGCGGGGCCGCGGCGGGGGGCGGGGCCGCGGCGGGGGGCGGGGCGGGCGCCGGGGCACCCCCCACCCGGGCCCCGCCCCACGCGGCGGCGGGCGGCAGCGCCGTGCCCGGCGCGGGCGCCGCGGGGCCGGGGCCGGGCTCGCGCCCCGGGGGGGCCGTCTCCGGCGCGGCGGCCCCCGCGCCCGGCGGGGCCGGCCCGCGGGCGCCCGGCCCCCCGCCCCCCCCCGCGGGCCCGTCCACGTAGGGCGGGTGCGGGAACTTGCACGCGGGGCGGTCGCACCGGCCCCGGAGATAGTCCATGCACGGGGCGGGGGCCCCGCACCCGGGGCAGGGGAGGGCCCCGCGGAGGCAGCAGAGGGTCTCGCCGCACTCGCACAGCAGCGTCAGCCGCTCCCGGTCCACGACCAGCATCCGGGCGGCGCGGCGGGCGGCGGCCCGGGGCGGGGGCGGCGGCGCGGCCCGGGGCGGCCCCTCCCCGGACGCGCGGGCCGCGGGCCTCTGGCGGGGAGGGGCGGCCACCACGGCCACGACGGGACGGGGCGCGGCGGCCGCGGCGGGACGGGCCTTGGCCCGGGCCACGGGGTCCGGGGCAGGGCCGTCCCCCCCCGCCGCGTCGGCCGCAGCCCCCGCCGGCGCCCCCCGCCCCCGCCCGGCCTCCCGCGCCGCCGCCGCCCTGGCCGCCGCCCTGGCCGCCGCCGCCTCCGCCTCCCGGGACTCCCGCCGGGCCCTCTCCTCCTCGATCTCGGCCCGCCGGGCCGCCTCGGCCCGGTCGCGCTCGCGCTCCAGGGCCAGCCGGGCGTCCTCCCGCTCGCGGCGCCGCGCGTCCTGGGCCTCCCGCTCCCGGGCGGCCCTCTCGGCGGCCTCGGCGGCGCGCGCCCGCTCCCGCTCCGCCTCCCGGCGCGCCCCCTCCTCGCGCCGCCGCTCCTCCGCGGCGCGGCGCCTCTCCCCCTCCCGGGCCCGCCGGGCCGCGTCGGCGGCCTCGCGCCGCGACTCCTCGGCGTCGAGCTGCCTCAGCGCCGAGTCGGCCCGCTCCAGCTCCGCGCCCGCCACCGCCCGCATCACCTTGCCCCGCATGGCCCGCAGGGCCGCCTCCCGGAGGACGAGGCCGGACAGGCTCCCGCCGGCCAGGGACGCGCGCGCCGCCCGCACCGCGTCGCCCAGCTCCCGGGAGCAGGCCTCGAAGACGGACGCCGCCAGGCCCCCCAGCGCCGCCCGCCAGCCGCCCGGCGGCCCCTCCCCGCCCCCGGGCGCCGCCCAGAGCGACCGCTCGGCCTCCTCGGCGGCCGCCAGGCGGAGGCGCAGGGCGTGGAGGGCCGGCCCCGCCGTCGTCTCCACCCACCGCACGTGCTCGTCGGCGGGGACCGGGTCCTCCGCCAGCGCCGCCTCGAGCACCTCGGCCTCCTCGGCCAGCGCGGCCCACTCCCGGTGGGCCGCGAGGCACTGGTCGCGGGCCAGCCCGAGCCCCCGGGCGGGCGCGGCGCCGGCCGCGGGGGCCAGCCCCCCGCACACCTCGCACAGGTCGGCGAGCAGGAGCAGCGCGTGGGCCAGCAGGCGCGCCCTCGCGAGGCACGCCCGGGCGGCGAGAAGGAGGAACTCCCCGACGTCCTGCCCGGGGAGGTCCCCCGGACGCTCCTGGAGGAGCAGGGACGCCGGGGCGCCGCGGGCCTCCTCGGGCGGGCCGGCGTCGGGCGAGCCCAGGAGCTCCCAGAGCCCCCCCCACCGCCCGTCGCGGGCCAGGGCCGCCCGGAGCGCGGCCCCCGCCGCTTCCGCCCCCGCCTCCAGCCGCGCGAGCCGGGCCAGGGCCCCGGGGACCCCGGCGGCCCCGTACCCCTCGGCCCGCCTCCCCGCGAGGTCCCGCAGGAAGGCGGGTCCCAGGGCCTCCAGCTGCGCGAGCGCCCGGCAGCGGAGCTCCCTCTCCCGCCCGCGCGCCTGCTTCACGCGGGCGGCGCCCGAGTCGCCCTTCCTCTTCCCGCCCTTCCGCTTGCCCCTCCGCGCGGGGTCCTCCTCCCCGTCGTCCCGCCACTGCGCCTCGAAGGCGGCGGCCTCCTCCGCCGTGCGGAAGTCGCACCCGGGGTAGAGCGCCCACTCGCGCTCCAGCCAGCACCTCTCGGGCGCGACGTCGCCCAGGGCCCACCGCAGCAGCGCCTCCGCCTCGCTGACGCCCTCCTGCTCGGCCAGAGCGCGGGCCGTCCCCAGCCAGGCCGGGCTGGGCGCCACCGAGGCCTCCTCCACGGCCCCCGGTGCACCGCCCGCGGGCGCGGCCGCCGCCAGGGCCTCCGCCCAGGACGCCGGGCCCGCGGGGGGGCCGTCCCCGGCGGGGCACCCCGGGTCGGCCAGCCCGTCCCCGGCGGGGGGGCCCCAGCCGCGCCCCTCCCGCAGCGCCTCGACGCACCGGTCGTGCAAGGCGGGGAGGCCCGCGGTCCAAGGGCAGGCCGGGGCCCCCAGCGACACCTCGAGCTCCTCCGACAGGGCCCCTGCCAGCACCCCGGGGGCCCGGGCCGCGGCGCGGAGGGCCTCCCGCCGCTCGGCGCCGGCCCGCCGGGCCCGGACGGCGTCGCACTCCCCCTCCACGGCCCCCCAGTACGGGGCGAGGTGGGCCTCGGCGCAGCAGTGCTCCCGGAGCTCGAGGAGGGGGAGGGCGGCGGCCTGGAGCCTCTCCCAGAGGCGGCGCACCTCGCCCGTGACGGCGTCCTGGGTGGCCCGGCCGCTCGGCACGCGCCGGGCGCCCGTGTCGGCGGGGGCGGCGCGGAGCAGGGTCGCCGTGGCCCAGGCCGCCGCCATCCACGCCTCGCAGGACACCTCGACGCGCCGCCTCCCGGCCTCCCCGAGCACCTCCGCGGGGGTGGCCCCCCCGCTGGCCTCCCCCGCGGGGGCATCGACGGCAGCGCCCTCACTGGCGCCGGCGCCCCTGCCCTTTGAGGACTTGGGCTTGCCCCCGCCCCTCTTCTTCCTCGCGCCGGACCCGGCCCCGGGGGCCCCAAGGCTGGACCACTCGTCCCGCGCCCCGCCCTCGCGCTCCGGCTCCCCCACCCCCCCCCGCGCCCCCGGCTCCCCGTCGCCGCCCGCCGGGGCCCCCCGGGCGCCCCCGCCCCCCCGCCCGCGCATCCCCACCGCCGCCACGACGGCGAACCCCAGCTCCGCGGCGTCGATCGCCCGCCCGATCTCCTCGCACAGCTCGCCCAACGGGCCCGCGAGGGCCCCGTCGCGCCCGGCGGTCCGGATCCGGCCCACCAGCGCGTCCCCCCCGGCGACGATCCGGTCGCGGCTCGTCTCCAGGTGCCGGTCGAGCAGGGGGGAGACCTCGCCGGTCCGCGGGTCCATCGGCGGCACGCGGGTCCTCCCGTCGTGGCCGAGGGGGAGCTCCCCGCCGAGCACGCGCGCCGCCAGGTCCCCCGGCGCGGCGCCGGAGGCGTCGAGGAAGTGGCGCAGCTCCGCGGACGCCGCCAGGGCGGTGGGGGTGAGGGCGGCGAGGCCGGGGGCGCGTACGGCGAACGCGTAGGGGGCGTCGGGGGGCGCGACTGCCCGCGAGTCCAGCCACGCCCAGGCGCTGGCGTCCCCGGACGGGCCCGGGTCGAGGGGGAGCCCGCCCTCCCGGTCGAGGCCCTCCAGGCACGGGCCCGGCCCAAAGTGCGGCGCCGCGAGCCCCCCGCCCGCGGGGCCGCCCGACAGGACGGGGACGAACCCGACCAGCAGGGCCGCCAGCTCGCCCGGGGTCCCGGCCTCCCAGGCCACGCCGCCCGCCGCGGGGCCCGCCCTCCCCCCGCCCACCAGCCCCGTCGCCGCCGCCCGCGCCAGGGCCTCCCGCGCCGTCCCCCGCAGGAAGTCGCGCACGTCCCTGTCCCTGGGCGGGTCCCCGCCCTCGCCCTGCAGCTTCGCCGACACGACGGCCCTGAACTTGTCGTCCGCTGCCAGGAGCTCGGCCTGCTCGAGGACCTCCGCCCCCGTCACCCGCAGCAGCGCCCCCAGCGCCCCCCCCGTGATCCCCCCCCCGCAGAGCTCCCGGAGGGCGCGCCCCAGACAGTCCTCCAGGCGCCGTCCCTCCTCCCCCAGCAGCGCCGCCATGCGCTCGTCCGCCACGAAGCGCGCCTGGTCCTCCGGAGCCAGCCCCGACAGGTCCCCGCTCCGCTGCAGGCGCCCCAGGAGCCCCACGCGCACCGGCTCCGACATGCCCCCCCCGCGGGGGACGCGGGCCACGTCGCCGTCGCCCGAGGCGGGGAGGGCGGCGTGGGCCTCCAGGGCCTCCGCGGCCCACTCCAGCACCTGGAAGCCGAGCCCGCCGGCCTCCGGGGCCGCGGGGGTGAGGGGCGAGGGGCGGGAGGGGGAGGGGGAGGGGCCGGCCGACCCGACCGAGTTGGCGTCAGAGAAGTCGGTGTCAGACAGCTCGCCGTCGGACGGCGAGGCCCCGGCGTCGCGGGCAGGGTCGACCTCGGCGCCGTCGTCCCAGTCCGGGCGGTCGAGCCGGAAGGCGCTGCGGACCTCTGCCCACGCGCGCGGGCCCGGGCCCGCCCCCTCGTCCCGGCGGGGCGGCTCCCGCCGGGGCGGCGGGAAGGCGGCCGCGGCGGCGGGCGAGGCCCCGGCTGGCCCCGCGGGGAGCGACGCGGTCTCGGCCACGAGGCCGTTCATGGCGTCCGGCCCGGGGACATCGTCCTCCGCGCCCGCCATCGGCTCCGCAACCCCCGACGGCCCCGCCCCGGCCGGCGTCGCGGCCGAGGGCTCCCCCCCCGGGGCGCCCCAAGCGCGTCCGAGGGCGGCGCGGTAGGCCTTTCGGGTGACCCACCACCCGGCGCGTCTGTCCCACGACTCGGTCCAGTCCAAGAAGGCCCCCCCCGGGGCCCCGAGCTCCGCCTCCGCGGACCGCGCCCCCAACCCCGCCCTGAAGAAGTGGTGCCCCTCCCCCTCCCCCTCCCCCTCGGCGCTGCGGTCCCGTTCGAAGTGGATGTTGCAGGCGCCAGTGAATCTGGTGAGGACGTCTTGGACGTCCGTGAGAAGGCGCGGCCCGCGGCCCGCCGCCTTCTCGCTCCCGAGGGCGTGGAAGACGGAGTGCATGGCGCACAGGCTGCGGCCACGGGGCGGGGGGGGGGCGGTCGGGCGGGCGGGGGTGCCCCGCGGTGGCGGGGGGGGGACGGGGGGGGCGTGGGGTGCGGCTGCGGCGTCGGGGTCGGCAGGGCGCAGGGACTCACTAGATCAGGTCCCTCTCCTGCTCCTCCGGCAGTCCCTCCCGCCGGGGATTGTCGAGGAGCAGGACTGTCGAGTCCCCACCCTGACATTCTTCCCCTTCCCCTGGGAACCGGAGGGCCACCCCCGGGGGCGCCAGGTCGGCCGCCCTTCGGGACAGGGCGTCCGCGTAGGTGGCGCGGGCGGTCCTGCAGCTCCCGGCGAGGCTCTCGGCCAGCGTGCAGAGGGACTCGAGGACGGCGCGGCGCTCCTCGAACACGAGCCGCTCCAGCCCCTCCAGGTCGCCCGCCCTGCAGGCCTCGGCGAGGTGCGCGAACCCGGGCGGGACCTCGTCCGGCTTCCCCGTCTCCATGTGGTGGAGGGCGAGGGAGAACGAGGGGCACGACGGGTCGAACGACCCGGACTGCAGCTTGGGGCCCCTGCCCGGGCGCGACTCGGCCTCGAGGAACAGGTCGTGTCCGTCCAGGTGTTCCAGCGTCAGCCTCGCGCGCTCGGCGTGGTGACGGAGCAGGGTGGAGTGCTGGCCCTGGAGCCGCTCGGCCTCCCGCGCGGTCACGCCGGCGAGGAGCTTCTTGTCGAGCACCGCGTCCGGCTTCTTGCCCGGGCAGAGCTCTTCCAGGCGGTCCCTGCCCTTGGACCGGTCGTAGGTCCGCAGGAGTAACAGGCGGCTCGGCGGCTCGAGGTCGCTCACGGCCCGGAGCCGGGCGGGGTCCCCCGACAGGACCCCCCGCGCCGAGGCGGCCCAGTCGGCGAGCGCGCGCTCGAGGTCGTCGAGGGCCACGAGCTTGCCCTGCCGCCGGAGCGCGAGCTGCGTGCCGTCCATGAGCTCGAGCGGCTCCAGGCGCCCGGGGACGACGGCCCGCAGCCCCTTCCCCGACCCCCCGGGCTCCGGGGACGAGACCGCGACCGCCGTCCCCAGCCACAGGCGCGCGACCAGGAGCGACCCGTGCAGCACGGCCAGGGCCATGGACCCCTCCTGCGCCCCCCCCGCAGGGCCCTCCTCCCCGCTCGCGCCTGACATCGCCTCGACGTCACGCAGCCCCTCGGACACCAGGTCGCTCGCCTCGGACACGGCGGCGCGGAAGTCCTCCTCCCTGACTCCGGTCGCGACGATACCGCCCCCTTCCTCGGCCCCCACGGCGGCGCGAGTGACGTGGCGCCTCACGTCCGCCTTCACCAGGGTGAGCCCGACCACCTCGCACGCGGCGTGCTGGCACAGCCTCGCCGCCAGGAGGAGCGGGAGGTGGGACGGCGGCTCCTCGGAGAAGGCGGGCGGGGGGGGCTCGGGGGGGGCCCCGGCCTCCCGCTCCAGCTCCTTCACCTCGGCCTCCAGCCTCGAGAGCTTCTTCGCCTCGCCCCCGGTCAGCTTGCCTCCCGCCTCGCGCTTCGCCAGCAGTCCCCGCAGCTCGCCGCGCTTGCCCTCCAGCGACGCATCGGCCTCCCGGAGCTTCCGCACGCGGTAGCGGAGGCACAGGGCGTCCTGGTCGGCCGGGGACGCGGGGCCCAGCTCGCGCGCCTCGTCCTCCGTCAGCCCTGGCGGGCCCCCCGCCCTCGCCTCCAACTCCGCGAGCCGTGCCAGCAACGACTGCCGCATCTGGGCGCTCCGCTGCCGCTCCGCAGCCGCCCGGGCACGCTCCCTGGCGAGCCGGTGGTGGTCGTCGCGGCGCTTCCTCCACGCCCGGAGCTCCTCCGCGTGCCGGCCCCGGAGCTGCGCGGCCAGTTTGCGCGCCGACGCCCCGGCCTGCCTGCGGGCGCGCGGGGGGGGGCTGGGATGGTTGGTGGGACCGGTGGGGGGGCGCGCCCGCAGCACGGTCGGGGGCGGGCGGTGCGCGGGTTCTCACCCGGGTTTCTCGGCGAGGAACTCCCTCCGGACAGACTCTAACCAGGCGGCCTGGAGGTGAGGCGAGTCCGGGGGGGGCGCGGGGGCCTCGGCGGGCCCGGGGTCCCGGTCTTTGGGGTGGACCTTGGACGCGGGGTCGAGGGCCGCGGCGGGCGTGGCCTCGCGCGCGGCGGGCGCTGGGGGGGCCCTGGTCTTGCCCGCGGGCTTCCCGCCGTGCTTGCCCCTTGCGCTCTTGCCCAGCACGTGGACGGGCTTGGGCGCCATGGCTGCTCCCGTGTGGGCGGGATGCCGCGCTCACGCGTCGTCAGCGCCGGCTCGGTGGGTGCCCGGGCGCTCCGCTGCGGTGGGGGGAGGGCGGGGGGGCCGTAAGCGGGGGGGCCGAAGTGAGGGAGCACGGTGTGTTGCCGGCCCTGGGAGAGCTCGATCGGCCCTCCTTTCACGTTTCTCTTGCAGAAGTCGCTACGAGCGGTGTCACGGATTAGGCATCAGGCGCCGTGGAGGGGGCAGGATAGCGAGGGAGGACGGGGGCGATGATTGTCCTTTGCTCCGGGGCCGCACAAAAAACGGTGCGTTCTCCTTCCACGCGGTGGGATCGCGGCCCGTACTGGACGCGAGTCAAGCTCGATTCCTGACGGTCTGGAAAGTTTGCCAAAGGAGGGGGGACCCAGACCCCGGGGGAAGAGATCCCGGGGGTAGGGCAGGGCAGGGCGGGCTTCGGCACCCCGGGGGGAACGGGCTTTCGCGGCGCGCTGGATTCACCCGCTCACCACGACTTGATCTGACGGGGTTGTTCTGAAAGAACATCATACGTGGAGGGGCACTGTGTCCCCTAAAATCCTATTCGTGCGTCCCACGGGACCAATCTGCAGGGGACTCGGAACCAGCGAAGACCGATAAAAACTTCGCCCCACGATGCGCTCAAGGGTTGTGGAACGCCAGGTAACGCATCGTACTGATACAATTTATGCACAGATGGACTGATTGGCGAGGCCATTGCGGGGGACGGTAGGGAATCGAGCCCCCGGGCTCTGCGCTCCAGGAGGAAGACGGGGGACAGCAGGACCACCCTGCCGTGGGAGTGCGACTAGTTGGGGCCGTGGGCACCTCGCCTGGGGGTTTGGGGGAGGCGGGGGGGACATTCGTCACCGCATTTCCCCACATCGATGGGGTCGTCTTCAAGGGGGTCGGGAGGAGGCCATGGCGAGCGCTCAGCTGACGAGGAGGCTGGGTGTGGTCGGGGCGCGCTTCCCCGCGCCGATGGCGGCTCCTTCCGCGCTCAACCCCGGCTCCGGTGAGACGCGTGTGCTAGTCGTCGGCGGTATCATCCCCTCCCCGTAGTATATCGCCGCTTCATCTAAGGAGCGCAGCGCGCGGGCGCGTTTCTCGGACCCACGTCCCCCTCCCCCCCCTCCCCCCCCAGGTGCTTTGACCGCCCCGGCGCGGGCCCGGCGCGCCCACTCGGGGCCGGGCAGGGGGGACGGGACGTGCGCGGCCGCCTCCAGGCGCCCCCCGCCCATCCTGGAGCCCGAGCCCTGGACCGGGTCCCCCCCCCAGCTGCGCGCCCTCCAACAGCTCTCGGAAAGGATGCGCGGGTGCCGGTGGGGGCAGCCCGGTGAGAAGGACCTGGTCTGGTTCCTGAGGGACCGGGGGTTCGACGTGGCTGAGGCCGGGGACAAGCTCGAGCGCACGATGCGGTTCCGGAAGGAGATGAGGCCGTCCGAGATCACAGCCGACCAGGCGAGGCCCCCCCCCCCCCCCGGGGCCCCCCGGGGGCGCCCCCTCCCCCCCCCCCCCGGTTGCCGGCCCCGCCATCTCACGGGCTGTGCCCCCGCGCCGACGGCCTCGCGCAGGTCCAGGGGGCGCTGTCGCAGGGCGTGGCCAAGCTGGGGGACGAGAGGGACGTCTTCAACCGCCCGGTGATCTTCATCCGCGCCCGGCGGCACTTCCCTGGCAACCAGGCCGCGGACGAGCGGTTGGCCGTTTACCTACTCGAGCGTGCGATCGAGCGACTGGGGGAGGAGGGCGAGCAGGTGTGCGCCCGCTCGCGAGACCGCCCCCTGCGCCCCCCCCCCTCCACCGTGGCGCATGGGCGGGATGGGGAGGGGCGGAGCCCACGGACCGCCGACGAGCCCGGGCCCGCGTCCCGCGCACCGCAGGTGCTCGGAGTGTTTGATATGGACGGGTTCACCGCGGCCAACGTGGACCCGGGCTTCGTGCGGTTCGTGGTCGACCTCTTCTTCGTGTACTACCCCAAGCGCATCGGGCAAGTGGTGTTCGTCAACGCGCCCTGGCTCTTCAGGCCCGTGTGGGCGGGGATCGCGCCGGGGCTTGGCAAGTACGCGCGGCTCGTGTCATTCGTCGACGAGGGGGAGCTGGGGGCGCTGCTCGGAGAGGAGGGGATGCGGGGGTACCGGTCAGGCGCGTAGACTGTTGGAGGACAAGGTCAGACGGGGCGTGACGCGCCAGGGAGGGCCGCGTGGGGCAGGGTGCCCGTGAATACCACGACGAGGCGACCAGGCCCGGCAGACACGGCCCAAACCTCCCTGCTTGGGCACCCTCCGCCACCGGAAGCCCGCGATGCTGACGCTGTTCCTCCTCCTGGGATCCCTCGCTGCGGCGAGCACAACACTGGGGGCTCCCCCGGCGGGTCCCACGACCCTGGCGGACGACGGCAGCCTCCAGCATCTCATGCAGCACGTTATTAGGCGAGTGATAGGATCGCAGAAGGATCCTCAGGCGGGTTCTTCGCCGCGTAGCCCGCCTCGTCGCTCGGGGGGGGACCCCTCGAGGGCCAATTCACCCGCAATCCCCGTCATATCATGTGATTCAGCGCCTTTTGTACGAAATAGCACGATACTAAATGCTAAATTGCACCGGGATCACGGAAGATAGTCATGCATAGACGCTGCACAGATCCCCGGCACCGATCCGCTCTCCCGGTGCAGGCGCGCCCGGGCGCTGGAGCAGTCCTCGCCCGCCCCGGCGGACCTCCCCGGGGTGCTCACCGCGAGCATCAGCATCCAGTACACGGAGGGCACCGGCCCGGACGCCGTGACCCTGGACATCGCGGCGAAATACAACCCCGACGGCAGCGTCGTGATCGACATGCAGGAGCTCGAGGGCGAGTCGGTGGCCGGGTCCACGACTGTGACGGCCACGACGCAGACCCGGGCCGACCTGGGCGGCCAGGCCGTGGACACCGTCGTCGGGACCAACCAGATCAGCGGCATCTGGGGGGACGGCAACGCCGGGAGCCCCCTCGCCGGGCGCATCTACATGGATCCCCACACCGGTGTCGTGGTCATCCCCAGCCAGTCCATCACGACGGACGTCAGCACCACCATCCTGGATGGCCCGGACGAGTGCGAGGAAGTGTGCCACGACGAGTGCCAGGACGTGTGCGACCCTGTCTGCCACGACGAGTGCCACGACGTGTGCCACGACGAGTGCCACGACGTGTGCCACGACGACGGGCACTGCGAGCCGGTCTGCGAGCCCGTCTGCCACGACGAGTGCGCGCCCGCCTGCCACGACGAGTGCTACGCCCAGTGCCATCCGGTCTGCGCCCCGTCCTGCCACAGCGGCGGGAGCACCGTCCAGAACCAAGTCGGCCAGCAGGCGAGCTGACGGCGGGGCACCGTAGCTAGAGCCCAAGGGCGTCCGCGCTGCCTCCCCGGCCCATGACCGCCTGGCCTCCCGAACCCACCCCCCCGTCGCCCGCCACCCCTTTGGATCCGATACCGCCCCTCTTCCTCGGTCCCAACGCAGGTCATCTCGGTCATCGAGATCTATGCCGACAACGTCACGGGTCTCGAGCGGAAGCTCAAGAAGGGACAGAGCATGTCTGGCGCGGTAACTGACATCCTGCGGGGCATCACCGGCCGCCTGTCCGACATCAGCGCCGCCACGCAGGGGGCCTCGGACACCGTCACGTCGGGTGGGTCTGGCCCCGAGGACGCAGGGGCCGGCGCGGCCGCAAGTGAGCTCGACGAGTCGAGGGACGCGGGTGCCACCGAGGATGGCGACGGGGGCCGGCGCCAGGGCCTCATCGACCGCCTCTCCAACTACGTTTTCAACTAGGAGCCTCGGACGCCGCGATCTCGACCCTTGAATCTCCCCAGCGCCCACCCGAGCCTCCCCGGGCCCCCGCCCCGTACCTCTGGCGTGTCGGTGCCGGAGCCGTGTCGGGGTGGGGCAGCGCGACAGGGGGGCGGCTGGCGAGCCCCGCTCGTGGCCGGGCCACGGTGTTGCCCCGGCCAGTCCCTCCCTCCGCAGCGCCCGGGGCAGCATGCGCGGGTGTGACCGGCCATGAGTCGCTTACCGACGGGCCCCCCTGCCGGGGGCCATGGGGAGTCCGCGGGCGTCCTGCAGGCGATCGCCCAGTACGACGAGACGGCCCGGGACCTGTTCCTCCGGTCGTTCACGGAGCCCATCGCGACGGGACTGCCGTTCTTTGACGGTGTCCCGCTGCGCCCCGGTGAGAAGCCGCGCGGGACGAAAAGGGCACGGACCTGAAAGGAGGGCTGCCCCCCCCCCTTTTCCGACGATTCCCCGACGATGCGGGCGTGTACCGCAGGAAACGTGGTGGAGATATGCGGTATTCTCCAAAGCGGGAAGACCTCGGTCGTCTCCAACCTGTCTGTCGCCGCCATCACGGGCCAGGAGCCCCGGGACGTCTTCCTCGTCGACGCTGACGGGCGCTTCGACCCGCTCCTCGTCATGCAGCTGTTGCAGGCCGACGACGCATCAGAGGACTACTTCGAGACGCCCGAGGTGCAAGAGATCCTGGAGCGGTTCCATCTGGTGGGTCTCGCGGGGTAGAGGCGCGGCGGGGGCGCGGCGGGGCCCCTGATCCATGGCCCCTGCTGCGTGCGCTGTGGGCCGGCCCGGCGGTGACCCTCCCCCCCGCCCCCCCTCGGCGCCCGCAGGTCCGGTGCTTCTCGACCCTGGACCTCCTGGCCGCCCTCCGCGCCCTTCCCGAGGCGCTCCGGGAGTCCCACGCGCGGACGGGCCGGCGCCCGCTGGTCCTGATCGACGGGCTGACGTCCCACGCGGCCGCCGACCGGGCCACCCGGATGGGGCGCGAGCCGGGGACGACGCTGACGCAGTCGAGGGTGCAGGAGGCGCTGAGCAGGAGCGTGCAACGGATCGCCAAGCACGAGCACGCGGCGGTGGTCGTCACCACCACGTCCCCCGGGAGGGTCAACGAGGGCGGGGCCGTCTCCCCCGCCGTGTCCTGGGCCTTCCGCGCGCCCCTCCTCGCCTGCTGGAGGGGGACCGTCACGGCGCGCCTGATGCTCCAGCCGTCCCCGCGCTCGGGGGACGCCGGGGTCCTCCTCGCCAGGTTCTTACAGCCCGAGGCCCCCGAAGTCCACGCGTTTCGCGTCGACGCGGCGGGCGCCGTCGTGCCCGTCTGACTGGGAGCCGTCCCGGACAGGCGCCCCCCCCCGCACGAGATGGGCTAGTTGCTGAGCCAGCGTTCGGGGAACCCCCCCCCCACCCCCCACCACACACCCCCGGTTCCCTCGCCCCGTTCAAACCCGCGCGGCCGCCTAGGCGAGGCACTTAAGCAGCTCCTCCTCAACCTTGTCGATCTTGGTCCCGGCCACGACCCCGCTGATCTCCCCCCCCTTGTATACGAGGAACATGGGCATCGCCCGGATGCCCAGGCTCTTGGCCACCTCGGCGTCGTTGGAGCAGTTGATCTTGGCGAAGAGAGCCTTGCCCGCGTACTTCTTCGCGAGCTTCTCGTACTGCGGGGGGGAGGGGGGGGGTCGGTCGGCACGGCTCCTCCCAGCAGCAGCGCCTTTTTTGGGGTGGGAGGGCGCGGTGTTCGCGACCGTGCTGAGCCCGCTGCTCCGCGCACCTTCTTCTCCTTCTTGGTCTCCTCGGCGGCCGCGGGCTCGAACCCCCCCATGAAGTCGTCCCCCCCCCCGCCGCCCAACACGGGCTGCTGCGCCGCGGGGGCGCCCCCGAAGTCGCCGCCCAGGAGGGCGTCCCCCATCACCGCGCCCCCGCCCGCGTCGTCCAGGGGGACGCCAAAGCCCATGCCGTCGTTGCCCCCCAC